>ENA-OQIO01000815-OQIO01000815.1-human-gut-metagenome-genome-assembly--contig:-NODE-815-length-16123-cov-3.849212_pt1 | contig 16123 bp, 18 predicted proteins | sample MGYA00242573_ERZ504737 | MGnify/ENA primary metagenome ERZ504737 (study PRJEB26092, sample SAMD00036203) | human gut metagenome | host: Homo sapiens | study: EMG produced TPA metagenomics assembly of...
TACCCAACATTCGCATATCGTGGTGCTTACGCCCCACTTTTATGCTCATATTGGGGCGGGTCACAAGGTCATTCTACCACTAGTGTGCGAGCACACGTGGTGTCAGACCTTTTGACCCTGGTATCATAATAATAACGAATCAACGTAGGAGGAATAATTATGATTATATCTACCAGGGGAAGATATGCACTTCGTGTCATGATTGATCTGGCCGGACAAGATCCGAATACTTATACGCCACTCAAGGAAATTGCAGCACGGCAGGAGATTTCTGAAAAATATCTTGAAAATATTCTCAAGTCTCTTGTTACCGGTGGCCTGATCTTTGGACTTCGCGGAAAAGGCGGTGGCTATAAGCTCACTAAGAAACCGGAGGATTATACTATTTCTTCAATTCTCCGTCTCACAGAGGGATCACTTGCACCGGTGGCATGTCTTGAAGAAAATGCGACTGAATGTGAAAGGGAAGCGGTTTGCCCTACCCGCCCACTTTGGAAAAAACTGGATACACTGATCCAGGATTATCTTGGCAGTGTCTCACTGAAAGACCTGATTGATGGGACTGTCTGACAAAAAAGAACGTTACTCCCGAATGACTGCACATCCATGGAGTAACGTTCTTTCTTTTCTATAACTATCTTTATGCCAGACTTCCGCCTGTCTTATACAAAATTTTCCGCTCTGCTTTCCTCTCTCTTTTTAACTTCTCTTATACCTTGAAGCGGTATCCGACTCCCCAGATTGTCTCAATGTACTGTGGATGAGATGTGTCATATTCAATCTTTTCACGGATCTTTTTAATATGTACGGTAACTGTTGCAATATCTCCTATTGACTCCATATCCCAAATCTCACGGAATAATTCTTCCTTTGAATAAACATGGTTTGGATGTCCTGCCAGAAACGAAAGCAGATCGAACTCTTTTGTTGTAAAGGAACGTTCCTCACCGTTCACCCATACACGTCTCGCTGTCCGGTCGATCTTAAGTCCGCGGATCTCTATCACATCATTCTGTTCCACAACACTTCCGATCAGACGCTCATATCTTGCAAGATGGGCTTTCACGCGTGCGACCAGCTCGCTTGGACTAAACGGCTTCGTCATATAATCATCCGCACCAAGTCCCAGTCCACGGATCTTGTCAATATCATCTTTCTTCGCTGAAACCATAATAATTGGAGTATTTTTCTGCCCCCGGATCTGACGGCAGATTTCAAATCCGTCAACTCCCGGCAGCATCAGATCTAAAATAATCAGGTCAAATTCTACGGCAAGTCCTCTCCGAAGACCTGTCTCTCCGTCATTTGCTACTTCTACTTCAAATCCACTCAGCTCCAGATAATCTTTCTCCAGATCTGCAATGCTTTCTTCATCTTCCACGATCAAAATACGTTTACTCATTCACCGGTACCTCCTGATACTTCCTTATTACAAAATACATCGTAGTACCAACGCCCTCTTCGCTGGTAGCCCAGATATTTCCGCCATGCTCCTCCACGATCTTCTTCACGATCGAAAGTCCGATACCACTTCCTCCTTTTGAAGAATTTCTTGAAGCATCCGCACGATAGAACCGGTCAAAGATAAACGGCAGATCCTTTGCCGCAATCCCTCTTCCATTATCTCCCAGCTCTATCTGGATAAAATCTCCCACGTCCTTTACATCCATCGTAATCTCCACTTTCGGTTTATCTGTATACTTCAGCGAATTTGATACGATATTATTGATGACTCTTCTTAACTGTTCCGGATCTACGATCACTTTACAGTCATCATCCATAAAGTTTCGGTATGTAAACTCTGCCCCTTTTGACTCCAGCTCCACACTCAGATCTTCTGCACAGTCTCCAAAATAACCTTTTGCAGAGATCGTTGTGAAATTATATGGAATCCTGTTCGTATCGATCTTGGAGTAAAGGGTCAGCTCATTGATCAGAAGATTCATCTCATTAGCCTTATTATAAATGGTTCTGATGTATCTGTCCATCTTTTCCGGTGTATCTGCCACACCATCCATAATTCCTTCCACATAACCTTTGATCGCTGTGATCGGAGTCTTCAGATCATGTGAAATATTACTGATCAGTTCCTTATTTTCCCGGTCAAACGCAACCTTTTCCTCTGCCTGCACCTTCAACCGAAGACGCATTTCCTCAAAATCCCTGCAAAGCTGCCCGATCTCATCATCATTTTCTGCTTTAATCTCAAAATCCAGATTTCCTTCTTTGATATTCCTTGCCGCTTTCTGTAATTTTTGCAGCGGCACTGATACCGCACGATAAATCCATATGATCAACAATGCTGCCGTGATGGATACGACGATCAGATACATCTGCTGGATCTCCGTTGCCTTTTCCGGTACAAATGCCCTTGTCATCACTCCGGTAAAAAGCATCGGAAATACCATGACCACCATAAATACGATAACGAGTTTTGTCTTAAGCTTCATTTGCAGCTCCTTTCCGAAAATCGAGTATGATTAACGAAAGGTGCCTGAACCTTTTCAGGAGATCAGACACCTTCTTTTGATACTTCTGCTTATTTTACAGATTCTACAAATATTTCTTTCATTTTTGAGATATTCTTTCACTTTACAGATATTTCTTTAAATCTTCTACCTTGTCAAGTTTCTCCCACGGAAGATCCAGGTCATTACGTCCAAAATGTCCGTAAGCGGCTGTCTGCTTGTAGATCGGTCTTCTCAGATCCAGCATCTTAATGATTCCTGCCGGGCGGAAATCAAAATTCTCACGAAGGATCTCAACCAGCTTTGTATCAGATAACTTTCCTGTACCAAATGTATCAACTGCGATAGAAGTCGGCTGTGCCACACCGATAGCATAAGAAAGCTGGATCTCACATTTCTTTGCAAGTCCTGCTGCTACGATATTCTTTGCTGCATAACGTGCTGCATAAGCTGCAGAACGGTCTACCTTTGTGCAGTCTTTTCCTGAAAATGCTCCGCCACCGTGACGTGCCATTCCACCATAAGTATCAACAATGATCTTACGTCCTGTCAGTCCGCTGTCTCCGTGAGGTCCGCCAATTACAAACCGGCCTGTCGGATTTACAAAGAATTTCGTCTCATCATCTACCAGCTCTGCCGGGATGATCTCATCGAATACATACTTTTTGATATCCTCATGAATCTGCTCCTGCGATACTTCCGGGTCATGCTGTGTAGAAAGGACAACTGCATCCAGACGCTTTACAGAACCATCTTCATTGTACTCTGCCGTTACCTGAGTCTTTCCGTCCGGACGCAGGTAAGTCAGTGTTCCGTCTTTACGAACTTTCGTAAGCTGAAGTGCAAGCTTATGTGCCAGTGCGATCGGATATGGCATATACTCTTCTGTCTCATCAGAAGCATAACCGAACATCATTCCCTGATCTCCTGCTCCAATGGCTTCGATATCTTCATCTGACATTTTATTTTCTTTTGCTTCCAGAGCCTTATCAACTCCCATCGCAATATCTGTTGACTGCTCATCCAGGGTTGTAAGTACACCGCAGGTATCTGCATCAAAGCCATATTTTCCTCTTGTATATCCGATCTCACGAACTGTATCACGGACGATCTTCTGGATATCTACATATGCTTTTGTAGTAATCTCTCCCATAACCATGACAAGACCTGTTGTACAGCATGTCTCACATGCAACACGGCTCATCGGATCCTGACGCATCAACTCGTCCAGAATCGCATCTGAAATCTGATCACACATCTTATCCGGATGTCCCTCTGTAACTGACTCAGATGTAAATAAAATTTTTTCCTTTTCCATAAGTTCTCCTTTCACTCACTTTCTCTTCTGCTTACTGCTTTCACGTAATATCGCCTTCGTCCGCCTGACCTGCCCCGCGGAACCTCGATTCCGCTTCGCTTCATCTCGGTCGCGGGCGGCCTGCCCTTCTTCCGGTACAGGTTTTCTGACTGCCTCCGCCTGACCTGCCCCGCGGAACCTCGATTCCGCTTCGCTTCATCTCGGTCGCGGGCGGCCTGCCTATACCCTGGCAACTCTCTGTCTGCTCACGCAAGCGTGGCAGCCAATGAGTTGTCAGGGTGCAGGTCAGGCTTTAATACGCGAAAACAGTCCGCATAAGGCGGACTGTCAATCTATCGTAACAATCCTCTTATTGTTCGAGTAACTCGCTCAGGTTGGCACCTTCCTTTATAATGTGGGGTTGCCGCAGCTTCTTAGATCCTTTGTATCTCCACTGCTCTGAATAAGAGAAAGTTTCTTTATTAAATTAGTATTTTACTTTCGTATCAGACTATACAACGCATTGTCTATTATGTCAATATAGTTTAGAAAACTTTCATTATATTTTCTTATCTATGACTTCCCAGTAACCATACTTTGGGAATCCATTTCACAAGTCAAAATACCGACACGCTGCCTGTACCTGCCCGCCACAACCGGTACACCTGCTCTGCCGTATCTGCCAGGTTTCTCTTTGCATTTTCATTTTTCATGGCTTCTTCCAGTGTAACCACATTTCGCAGAATCGGAAAAAATGCATCGATTCCATGTTCATTGCATTTTTCTGCATCCACTCCGGCTGCCCCGGTAAATGCGATCACAGTCTTTCCGTATTTCTTTGCAAGTCCGGCTACTCCTATCGGTGCTTTCCCCATGGCGGTCTGTCCGTCCATCTGTCCTTCTCCGGTAATCACCAAGTCTGCTTCTCTGATGTACTCTTCCAGCCGGGTTTCTTCTAAAACAATCTTGATCCCTGACTCTAAAACTGCATCGGTAAATGTCAGAAATGCAAATCCCAGTCCTCCGGCTGCCCCGGTTCCTGCCTGCTGCGGATCTGCTTTCGGGAATTTTTTTCCTGCCAGTGCCGCATAATTTTCCAGCCATTGATCCATCTCCACAACCATGGACGGAGTTGCCCCTTTCTGCGGACCAAAGACAGCACTGCACCCCTGCTCACCGCATAGGCTGTTCGTTACATCACACGCTATACGGAATCTGCACTCCTTTAATTCCTGCAGAACATGCGTCTCCGTGATCGTTTCTAAAACTTTCAGCCCTCTCGCTCCGAAGGGAATCTGGTTTCCATTTTTATCGAGGAATCCGTATCCAAGTGCCTGCAGCATCCCTGTTCCACCGTCATTGGTTGCACTTCCACCAATGCCGATAATGAATCGCCTGCAGCCTTTTTTGATGGCATCCCGGATCACTTCACCGACACCATATGTTGTCGTATAGAGCGGATTTCTTTTTTCATCTGGAACGAGTGTGATCCCGGCCGCACCTGCCATCTCAATCACGGCTGTCCCGGAAGCTTCAATAATTCCATATTCGCATATGACCGGTGTTCCCAGTGGTCCTGTTACCTGTACCTGCTGTCTGCTCCCGTTCATTCCCGACGTCAGTGCTTCTACCGTTCCTTCACCTCCATCTGCCAGCGGTCTTACGAGTACTTCTGCCCCGGCATCTGCCTGTGGATTCCTTCTGCCACAGCCCTTCCGGCCTCCATGGATGTCATACTGCCTTTAAACGAATCTATCGCTGTTACAATTTTCATTCTGCTTTTCCTTCCTCTTCTGACAGCGTCATCATTCCTGACATAATGCAGCCACCCTTTGCTCCGGCTTTGGCGAGTTCTTTCCACTGCTCCGGCTCAAAATGGATCCCACCGATCCCATAGACCGGCAGCCTCACTGCATCACAGACTTCTTTCAAAAATCTGATTCCCCTTGGAGGAACGCCTTTCTTACAATCCGTCACATAAATATGGCCTGCCACCAGATAAGATGCCCCCAGCTTTTCCGCTTCAACCGCTTCTTCCACCGAGTGAACCGAAGTCCCTATCTGATAAAATGTTCCGCTGCCCTGATTTTTCTCCTGTATCACAGCCTGATTCACCAACTGCCGCAGCACAGGAAGTGGAGATGAATCTGGTTACAGTTTAATTTTACCGCAATTTGCCAGAAATTGTGAAGAATACATGGAACTTTATACGTTTCACAAATTTTCATTACCTGTCCGGCCAGTTGTTCATACTCCGCTTCTGTCAGATCCTTTTCCCTTAAAATCAGTGCTTTGGGATGCCATTCGCATACTATTTTGATCTGCTCAAGGAACGGTCTTTTGCACAAATGCCGGTTGCTGACTGCGATCACATTTTCGCAGTACTCCTGATTTTCCTTATACATAGATATAATCGCTCATAACCGGCTGAAGATGATTTGTCAGCAGTGCATCATAAACTTCCTTCACTGACCGTCCATCGGAAATCTCAAACTGGTCATCGCCTTTCTCTTCAATTTCTTCCACGTGACCTCCAATTCCTGTACTGACCCCGGCAGAAATTTTCGTCGCTGCAATCTGAACAAGATGATCTCTTACCCGTTCGCATTCCCTTGTCGAAACCGTAATGCTGGCAAATGGCATAAATAACCGGTATGCACAGACAACCTGCAGAAGCTGTTGTTCATGCACATCCATCGGATTGATCCGGTCATTATTGATGATCGGACGAAGTCGCGGACAGGAAAATGCAATCTCAGCATGGGGATATTTTCTTTGAAGAAGATATGCATGATATCCTGTCGCAAATGCATCTTTTCTGAAATCATCCAGTCCCAGCAAAGCACCGAACCCCACACCACGCATTCCGCCCATTAATGCACGCTCCTGTGCATTGACACGATACGGATAGATTCTTTTATGCCCTGCCAGATGCAGTGTCTCATATTTATCTGAATTATAAGTTTCCTGAAATACTGTCACATAATCTGCTCCACACTCATGCAGATAAGCATACTCATCTGAATTGACCGGATAGATCTCAAGCCCGATTACTTTGAAATATTTTCTTGCGATCTTACATGCCTCTCCAATATATTCTACATCCGATTTGCTCCGGCTCTCACCTGTCAGGATCAGAATTTCCTGCAGTCCTGTCGCTGCGATCGCCTGCATCTCTTTTTCGATTTCTTCTGCATTCAGCCTTGCTCTGTTGATCTTGTTATGGCAGTTAAATCCACAATAAATACAATAATTTTCACAGTAATTCGCAATGTAGATCGGAGTGAACATATAGACGCTGTTCCCAAAATGCTTTCTTGTCTCCACCTGTGCCGCCTGTGCGATTTCCTCTAGATATGGAAGGGCTGCCGGGGACAGAAGTGCCTGAAAATCCTCCGGTGTACGCTGTGAATGTGCCAATGCCCTTTTTACATCTGCTGCCGTATACTGGTCATAATCATACGCATTCATTTTTTCCACAACCTGATCCAGTATTTCCGATCCAATGTCCTCCATTCCCGGAAGGTATGTCATATGGTCGATCCGGTTTTTCTTCTGATCCTCCAGAATTTCCTTACTCAGAATGCTCTCATTGATATGCATCTCATGGGTATGTCTATCTTCTGGTCTGTGTGCTTTCCTGTGTATGTGTATCTTCCATTGTATTTGTATGTTCCATTCTGCTGCCTCCTAATCCTGAAGAAATCCTGTCAGTGGTGAGGACGCACTACCGCCCCGCTCCATGGTTCTTCCCAGTCCTGAAAGATACGCATTTCTTCCGGCCTCGATCGCTTTTTTGAAAGCTTCTGCCATCATCGGCACATCTCCTGCGGTTGCGATCGCTGTATTTGCCATCACAGCATCTGCTCCCATCTCCATTGCTTCACATGCCTGAGATGGCCGCCCGATCCCTGCATCCACAATCACCGGAATCTCAATTTCATCGATCAGGATCTGAATAAACTCTTTCGTACTCAGTCCTTTATTGGAACCGATCGGTGCTCCCAGTGGCATCACGCATGCCGCACCTGCATCCACCAAAGCTCTTGCCACATTCAGGTCAGGATACATATATGGCATGACAACAAATCCTTCTTTTGCCAGTATTTCCGTTGCTTTTATCGTTTCATAATTATCTGGCAGTAAATACTTTGAATCATGAACCACCTCGATCTTAACAAAATCTCCGCATCCTACTTCTCTTGAAAGTCTTGCGATTCGCACTGCCTCATCTGCAGTTCTTGCTCCTGACGTATTCGGCAGAAGTGTGACATTTTCCGGGATATATCCAGGATGTTGGCAACGTCCCCCCTCATTCCGCCCGACGCCAGAGCCAGTGTGATGATCTGCGCATCTGCTTTTTCAATACAGGCTTTCACCAGTTCCAGTGAAAATTTTCCTGATCCTAAAATAAACCGGGAAGTAAATTCATGACCTCCCAAAATTAATTTGTCTTGTGCTGTCTTCATTTTTTAATTTCTCCTTCTTTTTTATTTTCTCTTTAAGCCTCTTCTTCCCCAAGAATCAGTCTCGTGATCATATTTGCCTCATGGGCGGCACAAACCGCAACTCTCGCTGCCATCAGTCCCTTGCCATATTCCGGTTCGCTTACCCGGTCACCACAGAGGTAAAAATTTTCATCAGTCTCTGCGTCCGGATCGTATTACTGCTTCCATAACCTGCCATCCCGGTTGCAGAAACTAATTTCTTTTCCGGGAAATGTTCCAGTATCCCGTTGACCAGCATTGCCTTTGCCTCCGGTCTGTCGAAAGCTTCACAGACGATCGGTGCATCAGCAAAAAGTTCCTGTAAATTTTCTTCCGTCACCTTCACTGTATCTGTTCGGATCTCTAAATATGGATTGATTCGCTCCAGCAGAGATTTCAGTGCATCGGTTTTATACATTCCGATCTGATCGATAAAGTACTGCTGTCGGTTCAGATTGGTGATATCCACCACATCAAAATCAATCAGATGCAGATGCCCCACCCCGATCCTTGCCAGTGCAGATGCCACATTTGATCCAAGACCACCCAAACCTGCGATTGCCACATGACCTTCTGATAAAAGCTGCTGCTTCTCCGGTGAATGCCGCTCATTCAACGCCTCTATGATTTCTTCTTTTGTCAATGTCATTTTCAGCCTCCTCCAACAAATGTCACGATTTCCATACTGTCACCATCTTTCAGACGAGTCTCTGAGTATTCGTATTTTGGAAGGATCCCTCCATTTAACTCCACAGCAATCCGATTCATCCGATAACCATTTTCTTCAAGATAATCCGCAACCGTCTGCTCTTCCTGATCCTTTACTTCTTTTCCATTTACTGTAATCATTTTCTCCTCCTTCTGCTCTTTCCTGCACCTCATCTTGTGCGTCCCGCTGAAGATCTTATATATGATCGAGATACTCATCATGGTATAGGAAAAAATCTACTGGATTTTTTCATATACCTGACACCAAAAAAGAAGTCCACAAAGAACTACACCCGCGGTGGTGTACCCCTTCATGAACTTCTGTCCACTCTAAATCAGTATCTCTATTTATTTTCAGCAAGATTTAGTATAAAAGACTTTCCTGAAAATGTCAATCTTTTACGTCCGGCTGTTTGTGTCAAGTAAACGTTGGCAACTTCCTCATTGTTTTTCTTGAATGATATTTTTGGTGCTAGAATCGGTTTACGTTTACCATTTAAGCTTTGATTAGTGCCATGCTCGGCACACATAAAAAAGCGGCACACTATTTTAGTGTACCTGCTCTTTCTAACTTTCCAAGTCTCTCTGCCTGCTCCAGAAGTTCCCCAATCCTGCGGTTATACGTTCCGATCTGCACCCCGGCATCGATCACTCTTCCACATCGTTCTATCATTTTCTCTGCACTTGCAAAGGTTTCATCCGAAATTTCCTCAAAAGCTTTTTCTGTGATCACTTCAACTGCAAGCTGCCTTGCCAGCTCGCAGTCAATATCATTTTCATACAAAATGCCGGCTGCAAAAGGAATCCTCTCTTTTCTCAGTTTCCTGTATACCGGGATTCCGCTGCCGCCTGAAGAAATGACCAGCACTTCCGGCTCTCCCTTTATTCCCGGCAGTTCAATACTTCCAAACCTGGGATCAAAGGACCCGTTCGTTATCCCATATAAGTCACGGATGATCTCTTCCTGAAATACCTCTTCCGGCTTTCCGAAATGGGAGATATTTTCTCCTTGCACGCATACGATCTTGTCTGATACTTTCTGTGCAAGGTCGATTTCATGCAAAGACATGATCACCGTCATTTTTTTCTCTCTTGCCATTTTTTCCAGGATTGCCAGAAGCTCCAGCTTATGCTTCACATCCAAAAAGGAAGTCGGCTCATCCAGGATCAGGATTTCCGGCTCCTGACAGATTGCCCTCGCCAGTAAAACTCTCTGCCGCTGTCCATCGCTGATCGCATTGAAATCCTGGTTGCCCAGTTCCTGTGCATGGACTGCCTCCATTGCTTCTTCTACCAGTCTTCATCCCGCTTTGTCAGGATTCCAAGTCTGCCGGTATACGGATACCGCCCGGTTGCCACAATATCATGACAGTTCATCAGTTCTGTCTTGATCCGCTCGGTAAGAACCACAGCCATTTTGGAAGATAACTCTTTATACGACAGTTCCATCAGGGATGTATCATCAAAAATACCGTTCCACCGATCAGCTTCAACTGTCTTGTAATACTTTTTAAAATCGTAGATTTTCCAGAGCCGTTTGGCCCGATCAGCGTCACAATCTCGCCTTTGTCTATCCCAATATTGATATCCCGGATCAACGGATTTCCATGATACCCGACTGCCAGGTCTTTTAACTGAAAATAAAAATCCGCCATACACTACCTTCCCTTCTCCCGTTTCACCATCATATAAATGACGATCGGTGCACCTAAAATGGATGTTACCGTACTGATATTCAGTTCCACCGGTGCAAGTGCCATTCTTGCGATCAGGTCACAGATCATACAGAAAACCGCCCCCGCAAAGAATGTTCCCGGAATAATCACGATCGGCTTTGATGTTCCGAACGCTTTTCTTGTCAGAAACGGAACTGCGATTCCCACAAAGGAGATCGGTCCTGCAAATGCAGTTACACTTGCGGACAGCACACTGGAAAGCAGGATCAGTACCACCCGGAAAACTTGAATATTCACACCCATACTCTGTGCATATGCTTCACCAAGCTGGTAGGCACTGACCGGTTTCGACAACAGGAACGTGCATACAAATGCGATCCCGACTACCACTGCCGCCACCTGCACATTGCTCCAGCTCATTCCTGAAAAACTTCCCTGCGACCAGCCATGCAGATTGACAATGTCTGAATCATCTGCAAATGTGACAACAAAATCTGTGATAGCAGAACAGATATAACCGATCATGATTCCCCCGACCAGCAGTGCCGCCATATGATGTACTTTTTTTGACATCAGAAGAATGAACCCCGTCGAGATCAGCGATCCGATAAACGCTGCCACGATCAGTGTATACGATGAAAAATGACCAATATATTTTAAAAAAATGATCATCGTCAGTGCTACGACCATTTTGCCCCGGAAGAAATTCCAAGGACAAACGGTCCTGCAATGGGATTGGCAAAAAATGTCTGCAAAAGGAAACCGGACAAAGATAAGGCTCCTCCCAGCATCGCTGCCATCAGGATTCTCGGAAGGCGGATTCTCCAGATAATACTGTATTCCGTTGCCGCCCCGTCACGCAGAAAAAGAATCCTGAGGATCTTAGGAACGGAAATATGCACATTTCCTGTATTGATATTGAGTACCACTGTCACTGCAAATGCAATCACAAGCCCTGAAAATACAGCTATGTATCTGGCTCTCCGTCTGAGATTTTCTCCGTGAAAACTTGTATCTTTCATAGTTTCTCCATTATTTCATCTTCTCAAGGAAGGTCATTTCTTTCGGATCCCCATCCGTCAGCATCAGATGCATATCCATGATCAGTTCTCCAACCGTATCTGTTGCCTGATACAGGTTCTTTCCTGTATACCATACATTTCCTTCTTTTACTGCTTTAAATTCGGAAAACAAATTGCTCTTCGCTTCCAGGTCGCTGATACTCTTCACCTGCCCGTCGATTGTTCCGTTATAGATCAGATAATCTGCATCCACTGCTGTTGCATAAAATTCTTCCATAGTCAGTTTGACTGACGGAGCATTGCTGTCCACATTTTTCAGGTTCTTGAATGCATAACGTCCGCCTGCAATCTCAATCATGGAAGGGATATAATCTTCTGATTTTCTTACTACGATAGAACCGTCTGTATTCACATAAAAATATGCCACCGTCTTTTCTGTATTTTCAAAGCCTTTCAGCTTTTCGATCACCTGGGCCTGCTTTTCAAAAAAGCTGTCGGCTGCATCTTCTTTATTCAGCATTGCACCGTACAGTTTGATCCACTCGGTTCTGCCCAATGGGTGAGATTCATAACTGGAATAGTCCACAAAGACCGGTATATCCAGATCTTCGATCATCTCCTGTACTTTCGGAGTATGAAGGATCATGGTTGATTCTACGGCAAGATCACACTCTCCGTTCACCAGAGTCTCATAATCCGGCTCACTGTATTTTCCTGCGTAGATCATGTCACCGGACTCCATCGCTTTCTTTGCATCTTCTACATACCAGCCGGATGCATTAAGACCGGAAAATTTCACCTGGTCAATGGCATCCACTGCATCCAACAGCGACATGATTGCTGTTGCTGCCATATAGATATGATCCAACGGCTGCTGCAGGACTACAATATCCTCCGACAATCCTTCCGGAGCTTCTTTCCCTTCCGGCACAACAAGGTACTGTCTGTCTTCATGTACATCCAACAGCTTGTATCCGTCTTTATAATCATATACGTCAAATTCTGTCGCATAGGTCAGATTCATTGTCGACTCATAGGTAAGGCCGTCAATCTCCGGCCCTTTTTTATCACTTTTTGACTGATCTTCTTTTTTATTTTTGTCTCTTCTGTCTGCTGTGTACTGTCTGTTCTTTTTTACCAGCCCCGGCTGACCGCAGCCCCCCAGTGAGAGGACCGCTGCCAACAGCAATGCAGTTATTCTACAAAGCTTCTTTTTCATTTACTGATTCTCCTGTACTCCTGCTTCATCTACTGCCTTTTCAAACATCTTGTCCATTTTCTCTTCACATCCGAAAAGTACTCCATATACCTTGATCCACTCGTACTGTGCAAGTTCCGTCTTTTCATCTGCACTCCGGTCAATGATCACCGGAATACCAAGCAATGCAAATTTTTCGGTGATTTCTTCCAATCTTTCTGTCTGTTCTTCTACGGTCAGTTCATCAGAATCACCGGTTGACTGCTCTTTTGTCTTCTTATCCTCTGTCTTTGCACTGTCCTTTTTCGTGCTGTCTGTCTTTGCATCGTCATTTTTTTCTGCATCTTCTGCATCTCTCGGCAGAAGTTCTCCCGGAAGCAATGCAAGAGATACTTCTTTCTTCACAAGTGCTTTTAATTCCGGTTTTTCAAAGCTTCCCCCGTAAATAACTTCAGCATCCGCTTCATCTTCCTCCTCATTTACCTGCATTTTTTCTGCAATCTCAGGAACAGTACAAGCTTTCTGCTCCATTCCTACTGCTGCCACAGAGTCAAGGAGATCCAGTTCTTTCATCTGTTCAAGGATCTCATCTGATGCCACATAGGTTTTATCTGCCGGCATTTTCACAATGATCATATCCTGATCCAGACCGACCGGTACTTCTACGTCTTCCGGCACAAGCAGATATTTTACAACATTGCCTTTATACAGTTCTGCTGCCAGTTCTTCTTCACTGACTCCATTCTGATCCGACGTGGAATCTCCGCTTTCCTCTTCCGCAGCGTCACTCTTACTGCTCTTATTTTCTGTGCTGTCTTTCTTATCGGACTTGGAAACCTCTTTCTCTGTATCCTCAGAAGTTTCTTTGGATGTCTTTTCAGGATCTCTTGCCGTATCTTTTGTCATGTCTACTTCCAACAGAACGATTCCCTGATCGTAATGGTAGATCTTGAAATATTCTGCATATTCCAGTTCTGTTTCTGACTGATATTCAAGTCCCATGATCTCCGGTGCTTTTTCGTCCAGTGTCTTATTACTGTTCTCCCCGACAGTTGTGCCATTTCCTGCTGCGGCAAGATAGACGAAAATACTGTACTCGATCTCATGTGCCACAGACATCTTATCTGTCATTCCAAGGATCTTATTATTTTTATTCAATGCGATCGGGATAACTACGGTCGCTGTTCCTCCGCTCTTTGTCGTATAATATGTATTTCCGTTGGCTTTTACATACTGGTAATGGTCACTGCTGAATACCAGTGTTGCATAAGCCTGTCCATTTTTGATTGTTACTTTATTACAGGTAATCCTTACTTTTCCTGTACCGCCGGACCAGGTAAAGCGATCCGGTGTATATACTCCGTCTTTTAAGGCCGTTGTGCTGTCTACGCGTCCTGTAGAACCACTGGTATCTGCCTCATATTTTGACTCATGATCAGCCTTGCCGTCATTCTTTCCATTAGAACCATTGGATGGTTTCGTTGACGGTGTCGTTGGTTTTGTCGGGTTGGACGGTTTTGAATCATTTCCCTGATCATCTTTTCCGATATCACCGGTCTTTACAAGCGTATCAGATTTAAATGTCAGCATTCTGTCATACCAGATCTTATTTTTGATCGAATAAGCTGCAACTGCAATTTTCTTATCTAATGACTCCACCGGAATTTCATAAGTATACTTTTCTCCGTTCTCTGTCATCTTTGTCTGGAATGGAATCCAGCTTGATTTGTCTGCTGCCGCCGCCTGTTCTTTTGTTCCGACATACAGATAACCGTATCCCGTACCACTCAGCGTCAGAACCGCCTTCATCTTTCCATTTTTTACAGTCAGTTCGCATCCAATGACACGGAACATAGACGCACTGGAATCCACCTGGATACTGTAAATTCCATCTGCCGGAACTTTTGTGCCAGGTTCCGGATCTGGTGTCGGATCAGGATCCGGTGTCGGAAGTTCTCCTGTCTTTGGCAGGATTCCATTAATATAGAAAGTACTCTGCTTTTCTGCCCATTTATTTGATTTCTGAATGTGGACTACATAATTGATCTCTTTTCCAAGATCCTTTGTTGGAATCGTAAATGTAAATGTCTTATAACCACTGGCGATCTCGGACTTATCTTCCGCACTGATGGCACCGGCATCTTTCACACTATCCGCATCTGACACTGTTCCAAGATATAATTTATCATAAGCAGATGCCTGCGTAACCATAGTCACGGTTGCTGTATCCCCATTGATGGAAATACTGCTGCCCCGTTCAAAATTCAGGCTTGCATAGCTGCTGGTCGGATATGCTGAGCCGTACAGATCATAAACTCCATTTTCTGTTACATTTGCTTTTCCTTCCAGATTCGGCACATTGATATATAAATCTCTCGCCCAGGACATCCACGCAGAAGCCGTTCCCGGTGTAACTGCAATGTTCATTCCCTGCTTTTCTGCAGGAACTGTCAGTGTAAATGTCGTTGTATCATCCTCTGCACGATAAACTCCATTTACTGCAGATGTCTTATCTGCATCTGCCTGAACTCCCTGATACAGGCGGGTCCATTTCTGACCTTTCACATTCAAAGTCAGGATTACATTTTTTCCCTTTAATACCGCCTTTGAAGAAACAATATTGAAATCATTGTACGCTGCACCCGTTCCCCCGGCGATCACTTTTACTGCATCTGCCGCACTCGGAAGTTCTGTGATTCCCTCATCCGGGATATACATCCACAGATACTGGTTCGAGTACCAGCTTCCATCCGGCTTTCCAAGTGTTACTGGGATTGTCGTTCCCTTTGCAGAAGCCGGCAGATGGAATGTGAAGCTCCATTCTCCATTTGCTTCTGTGCCATTTGCTACAGATTCTTTCAGTTCATCATCTTTATAGCCAAAATAGATCTTGTCAAAGGAGACATTCTTTGTTGACAGAGTGATCTCCAGTTCCTCTCCATCCTGTACCACTTTTGATTCACTGGTCTTGAACATTGCAAAGTCAGCTCCGTTGGACTTTACTACTTTTACCTGATTCCCCGTAACAACCGGAGCCTCCGGCAGCTTCACTACTGCTTCGGAAGAAGTGACACTCGTTCCTGTCGCATCAGAAACGATACAACGATACTTTCCTGCTGTCTCCAGAGACATGGTAAATGTATATGTTGCAGTCTTTGCAGTAACTCCGGTACAGTCTGCCCACGTTGCACCATCGGCACTGAACTGCCACTGATAATTCAGATTGATTCCTTCTTCACCGGATGCCTCCACCGACAGTGCCACAGA
>ENA-OQIO01000817-OQIO01000817.1-human-gut-metagenome-genome-assembly--contig:-NODE-817-length-16097-cov-2.940451_pt1 | contig 16097 bp, 22 predicted proteins | sample MGYA00242573_ERZ504737 | MGnify/ENA primary metagenome ERZ504737 (study PRJEB26092, sample SAMD00036203) | human gut metagenome | host: Homo sapiens | study: EMG produced TPA metagenomics assembly of...
TTGGAATTACCGCATAAGGGAAAGCTTACAGGAATGGGGATTAAAAAAGGAATTACCCTGATCGTTGGCGGAGGCTATCATGGAAAGTCGACACTTTTGAAAGCGTTGGAACTGGGAGTGTATGACATATTGCCGGTGATGGACGGGAGTATGTGATTACGGATGCATCTGCATTGAAATTACGTGCAGAAGATGGAAGAAGTATCCAAAAGACAGATATTTCCATGTTTATCAATGATCTTCCAAATGGAAAGGATACGGTCGGCTTCTGCACAGAAGATGCAAGTGGAAGTACTTCACAGGCGGCAAATGTGGTAGAGGGAATTGAAGCGGGAACAAAACTTCTTCTGATCGATGAGGATACAAGTGCTACGAATTTCATGATCCGTGATGAACTGATGCAGCGGGTGATTCACCGGGAAATGGAGCCGATCACTCCGTTTATTGAACGCATCCGGGAGTTGTATGAAGAATACGATATTTCTACGGTGATCGTGGCGGGCAGTTCGGGAGCTTATTTCCATATAGCGGACAGCGTGATTCAGATGGACCGGTATATGCCGAAAGACATTACAGCTTTTGCAAAGAAAGAAGCAGAGACATTTCCGGCGATCAGTGTACCGGAAGTGGCTGCAAAGCGACCGGATTTCAGAAGATGTCCGACAGCAAACCGGGAATTAAAAAGCGGAGACCGTGTGAAAATGAAAGTGATGGGATGCGAGGCGTGTCCATCAACCGGGACACGATCGATCTTCGCTATGTAGAACAATTGACAGACAGCGAGCAGCTTACTACACTTGGGTATTGTATCCGTTATGCACAGAAGCAGATCATAGATGGAAAAAAGACGCTGCAAGAGATTGTCGGGGAACTGGAAAAGACACTGGACAAAGGCGGGCTGGAGGCTCTGAGTGGAAGTGGTTCAAGTGTGCCATGTATGGCAATGCCGAGGAGACAGGAGATTTTCGCCTGCTTTAACCGGTACAGAGGGCTGAAACTGTAGAATAGAATTGGAAGATAATGGAAAAGGAGAGAAAGCATGGCAAAAAAAAGTAATCCTTGCCTCCGGCTCGCCGAGAAGAAAAGAACTTTTAGAGCAGGTCGGAGTGGAGTTTGAGCAGAGAGTAAGCGGAAAAGAAGAACGGTATACAGCGACAGAACCAAAAGAGATTGTGAAGGAACTGGCACTGATGAAAGCCGAAAATGTTGCGTCAGATATAGAAGCAGAGAAAGGACTTCTGATAGATACAGTCGTGATCGGTGCAGATACGATCGTAGTTTTGGACGGGCAGATTCTTGGAAAGCCAAGGAATGAAAGAACATGCATTTGAAATGCTTCAGAATCTCCAGGGAAGAAGCCATGAAGTTTATACAGGTGTGGCATTTCTTTCTTATAATAAAGAAGGAAAAAAAGAGGTAATCTCTCATGCAGTTGAGACGAAAGTTCATGATGCATGAAAATGAGCGAAAAGGAAATCCGCGAATATGTTGCAACAAAAGACCCGATGGATAAGGCGGGCGGATACGGAATCCAGGGAGTGTTCGCTGCTTATATCGACGGGATCGAGGGAGACTATTATAACGTAGTGGGACTTCCGGTGTCGTATGTGTATCAGCAGTTGAAGGAGATATGTTTGATGTGCTAACGAAAGCATGGTTATAAGTATGCTTATTTATTTTGAAGTTGAAAAAGAGCGAAAACAATTTGAAATCAGATAAAATATCTGTTTTATATTGAAAAAAATTATTATTATTGTATAATAAAAACATAAGGCGTGCGTCACATAGAAAAAAGTAACTGATATTGTAATATGCTTTATGAAAGGAGCAAGTTTATGAAGTGTAAATTTTTTACAGCTTTCTTTTATTAAAATTTCCGGAGGCATAATAGATGATTTATTATTTTGACAGCGTTTATGTCATAGGCGGTTTAGCATTACTTTTTCTTATACTACTGGCTTTTTTGAAATTTATGAAAAGAAAAAGCAATATGTATTTATTATGCTTTTCTGTTATGTACATATACTTATGTGTTGTCCTTGATTTAACGCAATTCCCAATTTATGCATCGGAAGGAATGAAAGCAGCAATGGGTGGACAAAATGTTTGGAGAGAAATGAATTTGATTCCACTAAAGACGATAGTGACAGATTTTTCAATGGAGAGCGTTCTGAATATTATAGTGACAATTCCATTGGGATTTGGGTTATCGTTTCTGATGAGATGCTCTTGGCGACAAATTATGCTGAGTGGATTACTGGTGGGTGGATGTGCAGAGGCAGGGCAATTATTGACTGCGTTATGGGTTGGATTTACTTTCAGACATGTGAATATAGACGATATTCTTTTGAATATTATAGGAGTATTGTTAGGATATGGGGTATTTAAAATATTCCGTAATGTATTTCAGTGGGGATACAAAAAGTTAGAAACGAACTCAAATGCTTTTTTGTCCTATATTAAATGTGTGTGCGATGACAATTCTGATGCATTGTTAAAGTGATATATGAAAAATGCAGAGGGAAAAGATTTAAGATAAAGGGGAAAACATCCTGGCAGTTTTGACTGTCGGGATGTTTTGTTATGAAATCGGATGATCGGTTGATAAAAGGTTGAATAATTCTCATTTTATCCCCTTCGAATTCGAGGGGGAAATGGGGAAGGAGAAAATACATTAACAATTTCACCCAAGATCAGGAGACAGGAATTTATACACAATTCCACAATTTTTCCCCATTCTCTTTCAGCCATTTTTCCTGGACTTTGTAATCCGGCAGAACGGACGCAACTACATTATAAAAAGCTCTGGAGTGGTTCATTTCTTTCCGATGAGCCAGCTCATGAACGACAATATAATCAACCACTTCTTCGGGAGCGAAGATCAGACGCCAGTTAAAGTTAAGGTTTCCCTTGCTGCTGCAGCTTCCCCAGCGGGTCTTCTGCTCCCGGATAGAGATCCGGCCGTAAGTAACGCCTATAAGTCTTGCGTAGTAAGCAGCCTTTTGCGTAAAAATAGAACGGGCAGTCTCAATATACCGTTTGCGTTGTGCATCTGAGAGCGTGGGGCGGTCTTTTTTTAGTTGTACCTGTTTTTCGTAACGCTGCTTATTTTCGGCAGAATGTTTTACGATCCAGTCAGCTTTCTGATGGATGAAAGAATTGATAAAGGAACGGGGACAACCATAGGGAGCACGCACGATGACCTGTCCGTCAGGACGGATCTGAATTGCAACGGATTTCCGCTTACTGTAGATAATTTCGTAAGAAATGGGAAAACTCATACTTATTGTACCTCCGGTCTGTAATGATTAGGTCTGCATTTATTATAACTCAAAAGACAGAGATGAAAAATGAGAAAAATTTATTGTTTCTATACAAAGGATACAAATAAGCAAAATTGTTCCTATAGGAAGAACTACAAAAGTAGAGAAATTAAAGTGCGGAAAATTGTATAAATTGTTTGTGAAAAAATACAATCGTTATTTATTTAACGAAAACCACCTGAAAAAGCGATAAAAAATGGACAGAACGTAGAATAAAAAAAGAGCAAATTGAAGTAAAAATAGAGTGGTCTCGGTATTTTTCTGCGAGGTTTGTAAAATGTTGACAAAAGAATTTTTCGGGAGTACTATTCCATTAAATAAGAAGAAAAGGAGGGAGCAATACGGGAAATCTGGCAGACACTTTGATGGAAGAACTGAACTGTGAAACGGTGTTCACTCTTCCGATAGTAGGTGGGATTTCAGAATCAGTTGTTGTTACCTGGATTATTATGGCGGTGCTTGTTCTTGCATCGATCATCCTGGTAAGAAACCTGAAAGTAGAAAATCCCGGAAAGGTGCAGCTTGCTCTGGAGGCCGGTATCGGCTGGGCAGAGGATTTCTTTGAGGGAATTTTAGGAAAAGAGAACAAGGGATATATACCGTATCTGATCACGGTACTTCTTTATCTGGCTTGTTCTAATACGCTTGCACCGTTATTTGGCTTTAAGCCGCCGACGAAAGATCTGAACGTAACGGCAGCACTTGCGATCATGAGTATGTGCCTGATCGAGTTTTCGGGCATTAAGAAGAATGGAATGAAGCACTGGGTAAAACATTTTGCTGAGCCTATTCCGATCGTAGCACCGATTATGATTTTGGAGATCGTCATCCGGCCATTGTCGCTTTGTATGCGATTATTTGGAAATATGCTGGCAGGATTTGTGGTAATGGAGCTTCTGAAAGCTGTAGTTCCACTGATTGTACCGATTCCGGTCAGTTTTTATTTCGATATTTTCGATGGCCTTCTTCAGGCGTACGTATTTGTATTCCTGACATCTTTATTCATGATGGAAGAGATGGAGTAAATGTGATCCGCCTGGAGTATCAGACGGGGAAAATCCGGATCACGTGAACAATTTTTAATTAAGAAAAGGAGATTAAGATTATGTCAACACTTATTGCTATTGGAGCAGCTATTGCAGTATTTACAGGTATTGGAGCAGGTATTGGTATCGGACATGCTACAGGAAAGGCTGTAGAAGCGATCGCAAGACAGCCGGAAGCAGAAGGAAAGATCAGTAAGAACCTGATCCTTGGATGTGCACTTGCAGAGGCAACAGCTATTTACGGTTTCATCATCGGTATCCTGATCATCTTCTTCCTGAAATAAGAGCAGAAAAGAGATGGAGGCAGATAACAGGAAAGGCAGGTGTAAAAGGTGCTTTCAATAAATATGGGACTTGTTTGGACCATTATCAACCTTATTGTTCTCTTTCTTCTGTTGAGACATTTCCTGATCAATCCGGTAAGTAATATCATGGAGCAGCGTAGAAAGCTGATCGCAGATGGTCTTCAGAACGCACAGGATACGCAGGACGAAGCGAACCGGTTAAAAGCGGAATATGAGGAAGCACTGAGCGGAGCAAAGAAAGAATCCGCAGAGATTGTTGACAAAGCACGGATCGATGCCAGGGCAGAGTATGACCGCATTGTTGGTGAAGCCGGAGCGAAGGCGGGCAATATCATTGAGAATGCAAAAGAAAATGTGCGTATCGAGCGTGAACAGACAATGAAAGAGCTTCAGTCCCAGATCGCAGGACTTGCGATCGCTTCCGCAGAGAAGATCGTGGGTGACAAAGAGCAGAACATTTATGACCAGTTTTTGGGAGAAGTAGGTGGGACAGATGAAGATACAGACAAGTAAAAGTCAGATTTACTGCCCTGTGGCAGCAGTCAGATATGCACGGGTGCTGTATGAAGTCAATGTCCCGGCAGAAGCTGTGCAGAAGACACGAGAGATCTTCAGCGAAGTACCGCAGCTTCACGATATTTTCGTGAACCCTACCATTGATCTTAAGAAAAAAATGACAGTGATAGATAAGGTATTTCCGGAGGAGATCAGAAATTTCCTTAAAGTGGTTTGCAAATATCAGCGAATGGATCTGATCGAGGATATTTTCGCCGCATATGACAGGTACTGCGATGAACAGAACCAGGTTCTGAATGCTGTCCTGACATGTACTGTACCTCCGAGTGAGGAACAGAAAAAAGGAATGGAGGCGTTCCTTTGCAAAAAGTATGGAGCTAAAAAAGCAAAGATTGAAGTATGCCAGGATCAGGCACTGCTTGGCGGTTTTATTCTCCGCGTTGGCAGTGATGAGTATGACTGGAGTATGAAAGGACGCCTGAACAGATTAGAACAAAGATTGACCTGGAGGTGAACAAGGTGAGTTCAATCAATTCAGATGAGATTATTTCTATCCTGAAAGAGGAGATAGAAAATTTTGATACACTGAGCAAGGACAGTGAAGTTGGTACTGTTGTTGCTGTAGGTGACGGAATCGCCACGATTTATGGGATTGATCACGCCATGTACGGGGAGATCGTTACCTTCGAGACAGGCCTGAAAGGAATGGTACAGGATATCCGTAAGAATGAAATCGGATGTATCTTTTCGGAAGCGATACAGGCATCCGCGAAGGCACGAAGGTAGCCCGTACAGGAAAGAAGGCAGGCGTTCCGGTTGGCGATGCTTATGTAGGAAGAGTTGTAAATGCACTCGGTGAACCGATCGACGGAAAAGGTGAGATTGCATCAGACGATTACCGCCCGATCGAGAATGAAGCACCGGGAATCGTAGATCGTAAATCAGTCAGTGTCCCGATGGAAACCGGTATTCTTTCCATCGATGCAATGTTTCCGATCGGTCGTGGACAGCGTGAGCTGATCATTGGAGACCGTCAGACGGGAAAGACATCCATTGCTTTGGACACAATTCTGAATCAGAAAGGCAAAGATGTAATCTGTGTCTATGTTGCAATCGGACAGAAAGCATCGACAGTTGCCAAAGTTGTAAATACATTGCAGACGCATGGAGCGATGGATTATACGATTATCGTATCTTCCACAGCAAGCGACTGTGCCCCACTTCAGTACATTGCACCATATGCAGGAACAGCAATGGCTGAATATTTCATGCACAAGGGAAAAGATGCACTGATCATTTATGATGATCTTTCCAAGCACGCAGTTGCTTATCGTGCTTTATCCCTGTTGCTTGGACGTTCTCCGGGACGTGAGGCATATCCGGGAGATGTCTTTTATCTTCATTCAAGACTTCTGGAGAGATCCAGCCGCCTGAGTGAGGAACTTGGAGGAGGTTCTATTACGGCACTTCCAATTATTGAAACGCAGGCAGGAGATGTATCTGCATACATCCCGACCAACGTAATTTCCATTACAGACGGACAGATCTTCCTGGAGAGCGGACTTTTCGCATCAGGAATGAGACCGGCGGTTAATGTCGGACTTTCTGTATCCCGTGTAGGTGGTGCGGCACAGACGAAAGCAATGAAAAAGGCATCAGGAAGTATCCGTATCGATCTTGCACAGTATCGTGAAATGGAAGTGTTTACGCAGTTCAGTTCTGATCTGGATGCGGCAACCAAGGAACAACTGGAATATGGAAGTGGTCTGATGGAACTTCTGAAGCAGCCATTATATCATCCGCTTTCACTGCATGAGAAGGTAATCACACTCTGTGCAGCAACGCATAAAGTACTTCTTGGAGTAGAAAAGACAAAGATCAAATCATTCCAGGCAGATATGCTTCGTTATTTTGATACAGAGCATCCGGAGATCGGTCAGGAGATCGAGGACAAGAAAGTATTGTCAGAGGAATTGATCACAAAGATCGTAGAGACGGCAAAGGAATTTAAGAAGAGCAGGTGTTAATATGGCAAATATCAGAGAGATACAGAGCAGGATCAACAGTGTCAAGGACACGATGAAGATTACCAATGCAATGTATATGATCTCTTCTTCAAAGCTGACGCAGGCAAGGAAAAAGCTGGCAGATACAGAGCCGTATTTCTATGCACTTCAGGGTGAGATCAGCCGTATTCTCCGTCATATGCCGGAACTGCATCACAGTTATTTCAATCAGAGAGAAGAGATCCCGGCAGAAGAACGAAAGATCGGATCGATCGTGATCACGGCGGATAAGGGTCTCGCCGGAGCTTACAACCATAACATTGTAAAGTTGGAAGAAGAAATCCTGGCGAAGCGGGACAGCATAAGCTGTTCATTGTCGGAGAACTCGGAAGACATTATTTTGCCAAACGTGATGTAGAGATTGATACAAACTTTAAATATACAGTTCAGAGACCGACCATGCATCGTGCGAGGGACATTTCGGGAGTGATCCTGGAGCAGTTCCGCAACAGGGAGCTGGATGAGGTTTACGTGGTTTACACGAGAATGGAGAATTCGGTGCAGGCTGAAGCGGAAGTCATGAAACTGCTTCCTTTGGAGAGAAGTGATTTCGGTGAGATGAAGATGCCACTGAATATGTACCGTGAGGAAATCGAACTGAATCCATCACCGATGGCGGTCATGAACAGTATTGTACCAAGCTATATCAACGGTATGATCTATGGTTGTTTGGTAGAGGCATATGCAAGTGAACACAATGCACGTATGATGGCGATGAAATCGGCAACGGACAGTGCCCAGGAGCTGATCAAGGAACTGTCGATCCTCTATAACAGAGCAAGGCAGGCAGCCATTACGCAGGAGATCACGGAAGTCTGCAGTGGTGCGAGAGCACAGCAGAAGAAGAGTTAAGGTAACTGTTTAGGACAGATACAGAAAGCGAGATAGAGACATGAATAAAGGACGAATTGTACAGGTTATGGGACCTGTCGTTGACGTAGTATTTGAGAACGGCGACCTTCCTTTTATCAAAGATGCTCTTGAAGTTGAAAATAACGGAAAGAAATGCATCATGGAGGTTGCACAGCACCTCGGAAATAATGAGGTACGCTGCCTGATGCTTGCCGCCAGCGAAGGACTTTGCAAGGATATGGAAGTCACAGCGACCGGAGCGGGTATTCAGGTACCTGTCGGTGAGCAGACACTGGGCAGACTGTTCAATGTACTCGGTGAGACAATCGACAATGGCGAGCCGATCACTGATTCAAAAAAATGGGTCATCCACAGAGAGCCACCAACATTTGAAGAGCAAAGTCCGGTTGTAGAGATTCTTGAGACAGGTATCAAGGTTATCGACCTTCTTGCACCTTATGCAAAAGGTGGTAAGATCGGTCTGTTCGGTGGAGCCGGTGTAGGTAAGACTGTATTGATTCAGGAGCTGATCCGTAACATTGCCACGGAGCATGGCGGATATTCCATCTTTACAGGAGTCGGAGAGCGTTCCCGTGAGGGAAATGACCTCTGGACAGAAATGAAGGCATCAGGAGTACTGGATAAGACAGCACTGGTATTCGGACAGATGAATGAGCCACCTGGAGCACGTATGCGTGTCGCTGAGACAGGACTTACAATGGCAGAATATTTCCGTGATGAGCAGCATCAGAACGTGCTTCTCTTCATTGACAATATTTTCCGTTTTACACAGGCAGGATCTGAGGTATCCGCACTTCTTGGACGTATGCCTTCAGCCGTTGGTTATCAGCCGACACTGGCTACCGAGATGGGTGAGCTTCAGGAGCGTATCGCATCAACAAAGAACGGTTCAGTTACATCCGTTCAGGCGGTCTATGTACCTGCCGATGACCTGACTGACCCGGCCCCGGCAACAACATTTGCCCATCTGGATGCGACAACTGTACTTTCAAGAAAGATCGTTGAGCAGGGAATTTATCCGGCAGTAGATCCGCTGGAGTCCAGTTCCCGTATTCTGGAAGCAGATGTAGTTGGAGAAGAACATTATGAGGTTGCAAATAAAGTAATCGCAATTCTTCAGAAATATAAAGAATTGCAGGATATCATTGCCATCCTTGGTATGGAAGAGTTATCAGATGAGGATAAGGCAACTGTTATGCGTGCAAGAAAGATTCAGAGATTCCTTTCTCAGCCGTTCTTTGTAGCGGAGACATTTACGGGAATCCCGGGAAAATATGTACCGCTGAAAGAAACGATCCGTGGATTCAAGATGATCATTGACGGAGAGATGGATGAATATCCGGAAAGTGCATTCTTTAATGTTGGAACGATCGACGATGTCATTGCAAAGGCAAAAGCTGAAGCAGAAGAGGCACAGGCATAATAACGGGGTGAGTGCATATGGATACATTTGGTCTTAAAATCATAGCGAGTGACGGAGTGTTCTATGCAGGAAGATGTCAGAAACTGACTATTCCGGCACCGGATGGTGAGAAAGGAATCCTTGCCCATCATGAGAATATGGTGATCGCGGTGACAGTCGGGATTGCCCGGATGAACGTTGACGGGACGGAATGGAAAGAGATTGCTGTAGGAACAGGATTTGCGGAGATTGTAAATAACCGTGTAACTCTGATCGTAGATACAGCGGAGAAGCCGGAAGATATTGATGTACGTCGTGCAAGAGAGCAGAAAGAGCGGGCAGAAGAACAGCTTCGTCAGAAGCAGAGTATTCAGCAGTATTATCATACGCAGGCTTCGCTGGCAAGAGCAATGAACCGACTGCGTCTGTCGCAGGATAAAAAATGGAACTTGTAAGCAAAGTGAAAATATAAGATTATATTTCTTAATGGAAGAGATGTGCATGGAAGGACAAAGGTCTGCAATGTACATCTCTTTTGTCGTACAAACCCAGGCAGGTGTCAGCCTGCCTGGGATCCCTTTTTTGTGATAAAGGAATCTTTTTTATTGCGTTTTCGTATGGATTATACTACAATTAATTATGTCTGAGTATGGGCAGAAGAACCATAGTAATAGAGACAAGGGGAGATATTTGTATGAGTGATAGAGATAATCCGCGTTCTCTCGTAGAGATTATGAATGATGTACTGAGTACGGTACGTGAACATTATGACTCCGAGTATGTATATTATATTGAAAAAGAATATGAAGATATTGATGTGATTTATGAGTGGTGTGCCAAGCATGTGCCATGGCAGAGGGATAAGATCAAGATGCTGCCGAAGGATCAACGGCCACGCTGGATGGAACAGGAGATTACGGACACCACGGAGGACAGCTACAGTGTCTTCAGGAGACTGGATGAGAATACTGTGGCAATTCTTGCAGCAGTAGGGGTTCACCGTGGAGGATGCGAAGTGGATCTGCTGCGGAGCGTTCTGGCGTATCTTCCGGAGGCCATTACTTTACAGAAGCTTCAGAAGCAGCAGGAGTATCTGAGTTATCATGACAAGCTTACGGGACTATACAATAGAAACAGTTTTGTTTCTTATACAACGGATATAAATCCCGATGAGTTAAATTCATTAGGTGCAGTATCGGTAGATATTAACGGTCTTAAGAATTTTAATAAGGAATTTGGAAGAGATTACGGAGATGAAGTAGTGATCCGTGTCGGGGAAGTGCTGGAAGAGTATTTCCATACTGCAAATGTATATCGTATGACCGGGGATGAGTACCTGGTTCTGGTGGAAAATATCACATACGAAGAGTTTATGAAGCAGGTACACGGCACGTATACGAAGCTGGATAATATCAGTCTCGGACTTGCTTCTCTTGGCTGTGCATGGGAGAAGATCGACATTGATGTGGATGCACTGGTTTTAAGTGCCGAGAACATGATGCGTGAAGAGAAGAAAAAGTATTATAAGAATCTGCGGAAGGGTCATCATGAACCGATCATCAAGCAGGATCTTCTGGAGGATATTGAGGAAGGCAGATTTATCGTATGTCTTGTTCCGAAGATTGATGTGGCGACCGGCAATGTGGCAGGAGCAGAGGCAGTCGTACGCTACCACCACAAGGATCTTGGAATCATGGAACCGGGAAGATATATTAATCTTCTGGAAGAGACAAGACTGTCCCATTATCTGGATCTGTATGTTTTTGAGGAGGTCTGCAAGACCCTGCACAGATGGGAGCTGGACAATCTCCCGATGATTCCGGTTTCTGTCAATTTTGCAGGCACGACATTAAGACAGGACAATCTAATCGAAGAGATGGAGAAGCTTATAGATCGGTATCGTGTCCGTTGTGAATATCTCGAAGTAGAGGTATCCGAATCTTATGCCGACATGAATCAGGAGATGCTGGCAGAGACCAGCAGTAAGATCCGGAAGGCGAATGTCCGGGTGATCCTGGATCATTTCGGGTCAAAAAATTCCAGCTTTTCCATTCTTTCACTGATGGAATTTGATGGATTGAAGCTGGATAAAAGTGTGATTTCAAATTTAGTCGGAAACCGGAGAAGCAGGCTTGTTGCAAAAGCGGTGATCGATATCTGCCGTCAGCTTGGTGCCGTGGTCATGGCATCCGGTGTGGAGACGCAGGATCAGGTGAATGTACTGGAAGAACTGGGATGTGATTATGCACAGGGATCATTCTTTAATAAGGCGATTACGATCGAGACATTTGAAGTAAGATATTTAAAAGAGTAGAGAAATGAAAATGAGAGTTTCAGACGATCTTTTTCGATGTTGTGTGCGGCAGTGGGATTGATAGTCCTGATGGGAATTGCAGTGGCAGGGCAGATGGAAAGCACGGAACAGCAGAATCAGAAACTCCTTTCTGAAAATCAGAAGCTGACAGAAGAGAACGAAAGACTTGAAAAAGATTTAAATAACTGGAAGATTGCAAAAGAAATAAAAGAAGCACCCGCAGTCCGGCTGAAGGAAGATTCAGAGAACTGGATGCTTGCACTTGTAAATGAAGAGTATCCGCTGGCGAAAGACTATACACCGGCATCTCTGACAAAGCTGGATGAGAAGTGCTCAATGGATACAAGAATTTACGGAGAGCTGGAGCAGATGATGCAGATGCGAGACAGGCGGGGCTGAATTTATATGTGACATCAGCATACCGGTCTTATGATCGCCAGCGGGAAGTGTTTGATACGACAATGAAAGACTGGATCAGTAAAGGATACAGTCCACTGGATGCTTATGATGAGACGAAGAAATCTGTGGCAGTTCCGGGTACCAGTGAACATGCGACAGGACTTGCGGTGGACATTATTTCCGGACAGTATACCGGATTGGATGATAAGCAGGGAGATACAGCCGAGCAGGAATGGCTGATGGCACATTGTCAGGAATATGGATTTATTCTGCGGTTTCCAAAAGATAAATCCAATGTAACGGGGATTGTTTATGAACCGTGGCATTATCGATATGTAGGAAAAGAAGCGGCCAAAAAGATAACTGAGCAGGGGATCACCCTGGAAGAATATCTTCAGGCTGATTGATGGATAAACAGGGGGCAGGCGAAAATAAGACTGTCGATACCAATGGGAAATAAAAGACTGAGGAGTATAAGAGGAGTACATAAGGAGGAGCAAAATGGAAGACTTAACATTTGGTGAACAGGTCAAGATTATTCTTGGAAGAAAAGGAATGACGATCAAAGAACTGGCAGAGACGATCGAAAAAGAGACAGGAAAGAAGATGTCCCGTCAGAATCTGACGCAGCGGCTTGGAAGAGATAATTTCCAGGAGCAGGATATGAGAATGATCGCACAGATTCTGGGATGTCAGTTTCATTTAAGTATTATGGTAGCTGAAGGAGAGAGCGAAGAGACGCAGGGCGAAACTGTTGTAAGATATGAGCAGAAACCAAAGGCTCATAAGAAGCACATTTCCGATGAGGGAGTGCCGGAACAGTTAGAACTGGATCTGTTCTTTGATAAAGATCCGGATGAAGCAGAGCCGACAGAATCAACAGAGGCAGAAGAGACAACTGTGGCACAGGAAGTTGCGTCAGAGCCGGAAGAATCAGAAGAGGCAGTTATGGTTCAGGAAGTTGCGTCAGAGCCGGAAGAATCAGAAGAGGCAGTTATGGTTCAGGAAGTTGCGTCAGAGCCGGAAGAATCAGAAGAGGCAGTTATGGCTCAGGAGATTGCAGCAGAACCTGTAGAGGAAGAGACAGCAGATACAGAGGAAGCCCCGGTTTATGAGGAAGAGACGGCATATTCTCCAGAGGAAGAAGCTCCGGTATATTCAGCGGCAGAAGAGTCAGCTTATTCAACAGACGCAGAGCAGGTTTCAGCTTATTCAACAGATGCGGAGTCTGATTCAGACTATGAAACAGAACAGATTTATGCAGACAGAACACCTGCAATCCAGGTGGAGCCGCTGCATCCTGAAACAATGGGTGAGGATGAGCGTGATATGACAATCGGCGAGTTGTATGATATCCATAAGGAACTTTCAGATCTGGAAGAAAATGTAAGGCAGGAGAGCCGGTCGAAGAAATCAAGAAAGAACTGGAGAAGCCTAAGAAAGAAAAATTCAGAGGATTGAATTTCTTTTCAAGAAAGAAAAAGGCAGTGGAAGAAGAGCCTGCACCGGTAGAAGCAACTCAGACTTATGCAGAAGAGGAAAAAGAACCGTATCGTGCAGAGGAAAATAATGCTGCAGATGAAGGATACAGTTCCTATGAAGAGCAGGAAGAATACGGACAGCCGGAATATGCATCTGAAGGATATCAGGAGGCAGCATATGAAAATACCGGATATGAGCAGAATGATGCCGGATATGAGCCGGAATATGAACAGGGCGATGCCGAATATCAGCAGGGAGAGGCTGAGTTCCAGCCGGTGATCCCGCATGCTGATGAAGAGGAAGACCGTGAGCTTGGAGATGTGAATCCATATACCGGAAAAGAATATCAGTCCAACAGTGTGCGTATGCATCCGACAAGGATCGGATATGTTCAGGTTTACGACAGAACGATTCATAAATGGACAGATATGACGGAATGGGCATTCCTCGGATACCAGGAGCGGAAGAAAGTGCTGCTTGGAAAGGCATACGAGCCACCGATTTATTTAGACTAAAATCAGGCCGGGGAGATACAGGATATGGAATGGAGTACATTATTATCACCGCGAAGAGAGCGGGAAAGCAGTGAAAAATACAGGTCCAGTGATCTGCGGAGTGAATTTGAAAAAGATTACCACCGGATCATAGGAAGTGCGTCTTTTCGCAGACTTCAGGATAAGACGCAGGTATTTCCACTGGATAAAAGTGATTTTATAAGGACAAGACTGACACATTCGCTGGAAGTATCTTCTCTTGGAAAGTCATTGGGACAGAATATTGGAGAGAGTATTTTAAAATATAAAAAAGACAGTGGATTTACCCCGCAGATGAAGGAAGATATCTCGCATATCCTTCAGTGTGCGGGACTGATCCATGATATAGGGAATCCACGTTCGGCCATTTTGGAGAATCTGCCATCCGGGAGTGGTTTATACGAAATCTGCCGGAACTGAAGTTTGAAGGTGAAAGAGTAGAAGATCTTCTGACAGAACAGATGAAGCAGGATTTCTATCATTTTGAAGGAAATGCACAGGCACTGAGGCTTGTATCAAAGCTGCACTATCTGGTTGACGAACATGGAATGAATCTGACCTATGCGTTACTGAATACCATGATCAAATATCCTGTTCCATCCACCGGGATCGATAAAGAGAGTGGAAATATCAAGGACAAAAAGATGGGATATTATCTTGCAGATGAAGAATTGTTCCACAGGATCACGAAAGCGACAGGAGCGGGAAATAACCGTCATCCGCTGACATATATTTTGGAGGCGGCAGACGATATCGCTTATAAGACGGCAGATATTGAGGATGCTTTTGTGAAAGGATTTATTTCGTATCATCAGCTTGAGAGTGAGCTTGCAGTGCTGGAAAAGGAAACGGAAGATTCTCCGTTCAAACCGGCGACAAAACTCCGGCAGTTATATCAGAGGGGTGTGGAGAAGCAGGTCAGCAGTCCTGAAGCATACGCAGTGAAGAACTGGATCATCAGTGTGCAGGGATTTGTACTAAATTGTGTGACCTATGGATTTACTTCTAATTATGAAGCTATTATGGCCGGAACATTCGGACAGGATCTTTTTTATGGGACATTTGCAGAAAAGCTGATGAATCTGCTCGGAGATCTTGCTTACCGGAAAGTTTTTTCATCCAGACAGATTTATAAAATGGAGCTTGCAGAATATACGATCCTGGATTTCCTGATGAACCGTCTTGTAAGTTCTGTGTTGTATTACAATACGGACAGCGAACAGGATTCACTGGACAGCCGTATGGTATCCTTTATTTCTGATAATTATAAGACCGCCTACAGGCTGCAGTCACAGGGAAAAAGCAGGACAGAGAAATTATATCTCCGCCTGCTTCTGGTGACAGATTATGTCTGCGGAATGACAGACAGCTATGCAAAGCGTCTGTATCAGGAAATGAACGGGATTATTTAGTGGCGAGATACCGGCACCAGTGTCCGAAAAGTGCATCGTTGTTCCGCTCATCATCTCCCAGTTCAAGAACGGATACATAAGAACTGGTAAATTGAGGAAAACCGAACAGATCCGCAGCACGAGCCTCACGGGCATCATAAATGCCGGGAACGCCAAGCCATATATGACCATCTTCTTCGACCAGAAGGAGGTGGTTATAATTATAATAACCATGTAAAAGAAAACTATTGTTGGCAAGTGACCAGAATTTCCTCGGGAGTGTGGATAACTCTGCCCGCGTGATCTTGCGTGCTGTAACAGAGGATGTGGTATGTTTCGTGTCATCGGAATCAGAAACTGGGGCGGCATTCTTGGTCCCGGCTGTGGCTGTAGTAGCAAGATGGACAGAATCACCGGGATCAACAGATCTGACTGCCTTTGTGGAAG
>ENA-OQIO01000818-OQIO01000818.1-human-gut-metagenome-genome-assembly--contig:-NODE-818-length-16095-cov-4.461172_pt1 | contig 16095 bp, 16 predicted proteins | sample MGYA00242573_ERZ504737 | MGnify/ENA primary metagenome ERZ504737 (study PRJEB26092, sample SAMD00036203) | human gut metagenome | host: Homo sapiens | study: EMG produced TPA metagenomics assembly of...
TCTCTCTCCACCGGAACCGGACTTCTCGTAACCGATGCCGGTCGGATGATCGAGCAGGGATTGAAAGCGGAAGACATTGCCGAGCTCTTCGCGAACGCACAAAGCATTGTCATGCCAGCTTTATTTTGGATACGCTGACATTTCTACATGCCGGTGGGCGCTGTTCGACGGTCGCTGCTCTCGGAGCAAATGTTCTGAAATTAAAGCCATGTATTGAAGTCAGCACGGAAGACGGAAGCATGAATGTCGGAAAAAAATACAGAGGAACGCTTGATAAAGTTCTTGTGAAATATGTAAAAGACAAACTTGCTGCTTATCCGGATATCGATCCATCTCTGATCTTTATCACGCACTCAGGAATTGCCCCTGAATACATTGAACTTGTTAAGAATACGCTTGAAGAAACCATGCATTTTGATGAAATCCATATAACGAAAGCAAGCTGTACGATTTCCAGCCATTGTGGACCAAATACGCTTGGAATTTTATTTGAAACCTACTAAGGAGGAGACGCCTATGACGAATACAAAACCAGTTTTTCATGGAAGTGATATTGAGAAAATCAGTGAGTATTATCATATCGACCAAAACAGTATTACAAACTTTGCCGGAAATGTAAATCCACTCGGACTTTCCCCTTCTGTTAAGGAAGCTGTTGCGGCTCATGTGGACCTCTTTTCTTCTTATCCTGACCGAGATTATAAATCACTTCGCAACACAATCGCTGAGTACTGCGATGTTCCTGCTGATTTCATCCTGCCGGGCAACGGTTCAAGCGAACTGATTTCACTTTTGATTGAAACAAGAGCGCCGAAACGCACTCTGATTCTTGGTCCAACCTATTCTGAATACTCCAGAGAACTTTCTTTCTCCGGAAGTACACAGGACTATTATCATCTTCAGGAAGCGGAAGATTTTGAATTAGATGTAGAAGATCTTTGCCGGACTTTATTAAACGGATATGATTTTCTGATTCTCTGCAATCCGAACAATCCAACTTCTTCTGCCATCTTAAAAGATGAAATGCGTGCATTGCTTTCCTTTTGTGCAAACCGCGATATCTTTGTCATGATTGATGAAACTTATGTAGAATTTGCACCTTCCGTTCAGGAAGTAACCGCTGTTCCATACACGAAAGAATTCTCTAATCTCATGGTACTGCGCGGTGTATCAAAATTCTATGCAGCTCCGGGAATGCGTTTTGGATACGGCATTACCGGAAATAAAGAATTCTTATCTCAGATGAAAGAAAAGCAGATTCCATGGTCCTTAAACAGCCTTGGAGCATATGCCGGCGAGCAGATGTTCAAAGACACTTCCTACATCCGCCAGACACGTGCATTAATCCTGACTGAACGTGACCGGATATTTCTTGAATTAAAAAAGATGTCTTCTTTCAAGGTTTATTTTCCATATGGAAACTTTATCCTTGTGAAGATTTTAAAGCCAGAAGTAACTTCTTTCGATGTATTTGAAGCTTGTATAAAAGAAGGACTTATGATCCGCGACTGCTCTTCTTTCCAATGTCTGGATGGCGAATTCGTCCGCTTCTGCATTATGAAACCAGAAGATAATGACCGGCTCTTAAACGTATTGAAAACAATTTAATGATACCAAGGACAAAAGGTCTGAAACCACCGGTGCTTGCACAAAGGTCTTTCTTAAAAAACGGGAGAATCTGATCCAACGATTCTCCCGCTTTTCTTCTTATTCTTTCTTTTGGTTTTGTACTTCCTTGCTTTTTCTATGATTCTACAGCTGTTTTCTAACAACAAGATAATCATCTCCATTCCGATAATATGGACATTGATAATGCTGATTTGTCATCAGACGGATGTAATCATCCTCATCCATATTCTTATCACAGAGATAACACTCATACTCCTCATCATAAATATAATAAGTGCATGTTTCACAGCTGGTTCTTGACTCTTTACTCAATTTTCTCTCTCCATTTCCCGCCCGTTGCAGAGCCTGTAGCATTGCATTCTGTTGCTGTTCGTTCTATGTGCAGCTGGCAACTCTTTTCTTAGTATCATACCATGTTTTCATAGATTGCGTCCACTTTTCTGTCTAATGCAATCACCTTAAGCGCAACTAATAGCCTGTATTTTTTGTGTTTTATTTCTTATTTTCTGTATATTTAAATTATTTTTAACTTTTTTCTGATTTTCTATTGACAAATGCCTATCTGTGAGTTAATATAGAATCAACAAAAGGAAACGAAATAAAAAACAAAAAGGAGGACAAACCACCAGACACTTAATCCTTTCATTAAAATTAATTTTAAAGAAACAGAGGTATAGTCCAATGGGAAGGTAGATTAAATCCTTAAAAATCTAAAGAAAGAGGTACAGACCACCAGAAAGAGTAATTTAAAAAACGGAAACGATATTTAAAGAGAGAGAGGTAAAATCCAATGGGATAGTTCATTAAATCATCAAACAAATAAATTGAAAGAGGTAAATTCCAATGGGACGATAAGTAAAAATCCAAAATAGATAAAAGAAGAATCGAAAGAAGGATATTCCAATGGGATAATTAAATGAAATAAAATATAAAATCACTATTTGAGATAATAGTTTCAGATAGATATCAAGTAAATAAGGAGGAATATTCCAATGGATGGAATAACAAAGTGAAGATCCACTGTATAGCGTAGGTGCATACGGTGGATTTTCTTTTGTCTCTTTTTCGTGGATATCCCGGATAATCAAATAGGATAACAAAAAGGGGCAAAGCTTTTTATGCTTCCACCCCATCACTTAAAAATGTTTAAAGTCTTAATATATAGTCTTTTTATTATCTCTTCACAAAGTACTCTTCATACCATACGAGGAACGTATAGATTGTCCATACTTTTCTCCAGTTATCAGAATTTCCTCCAACATATTCATCAAAAATCGCATTGATTGCATCCACATCAAAGAATTTCTCTGCAATATCACTGTGGAAAAGACGCTGTACGTCCTGATTATATCTCTCATCAGCCATCCAGATACGGATTGGTACGATGAATCCCAACTTCTTACGGAATGCAATTTCTTCCGGAAGAACTTTCGCAGCTGCCGTACGGAATGCCACCTTATTCTGCTCTTCATTTACTTTAAAGCGAGACGGCATACGAGATGCGATATCAAAAATTCTTCTATCTGTCAACGGCATACGGATCTCAAGTCCGGCTGCTGTACTCATCTTATCAACATTCAGGTAAATATCACCTTCCAGCCAGATCTGAATATCTACATCAGACATCTTTGTCAACGGATCAAGACCTTCTGTCTCCTCGTAGATTCCTCGTGCAAGTTCGATTGGCAGTACGTCTGGATCGTATTTCTTAAGAATCTTCTGCTTCTCGTCTTCTTTCATGATATTGGTATTTCCAACATAGAAATTCTTCAGATTCTCACCATAACGTTCTGCGTTTCTGTACATATTATAACCACCGAAGAATTCGTCAGAACCCTCTCCGGAATAACAGATCTTCGCATGTTCTGCTGTTGCGTTACATCCAAGTGTAAATACAATCGCCGATGCATCTCCAAGCGGCTGCTCCATATTGTACATTACATAAGGTACAATATCAAAAAACTGCTCCGGAGTAATGATACTTCTGGAGAATTTTCTTCCAAGAAGCTGTGCTGTCTTCTCTGCAAGAACAGATTCATCAAATCTTTCCTCTTCATAACCACAGGAATCTGCCTGCTCTGCGTCAGACATTGCAAGTACATAGGAAGAATCAACTCCACCAGACAGGATGATTCTACTTTTTCATCCGCTGTTTTCACCTCTGGCATGATTTCTTTCAGAGTATTATGAATCTCATCAGCCCAATCTTCCAGAGTCTTGCTCTCATCCGGATGAATTCCGGTTTCCAGTATCTGTGAATCTCAAGCTTTCCATCCTGCCAGATCAGATAGCGTCCCGGCAACAGTTTTTTCAGTCCACGGAAAAATGTATTCTCTCCGGCAACATAGGTCAGACTTAAATACAGCTGAAGCATCTCTTCATTCAGTTCTTTCTTAAATCCCGCTGATCGATAATATCACGGATCATCGTTCCATAAAGAAGCTCTCCATCTTCTGTCTCATAGTAATAGAATGGTTTTGTTCCAAACTGATCTCTCAGACAGAAAAGTTTCTGCTCTTCCTCATCCCACAGAGCAAATGCAAACATTCCGTGCATATGATCTGCCATCTCGCATCCCCATGTCTGATATGCCTTAATCAAAATCTCATGTTCTCTTTCTTCTCTGGAAAGTGTAAGATCAATTCCAAGTCTCTCACAAAGTTCTTCCCAGTTACGAATATGTCCTCTGTATGTTTTTACAATTATCATCTGTTTAACCTCTCTTTTGTCACCATCTTTGGTTTTGAAAGTTGTTTCTTCTCCCGCTTATAGCCTACAGATATCGACAACTTTCACGGTTCAATTCTATTCTATCACACTGACTTTTTCTTGTAAATTCTCAACTGTCACTCTGATACCAATCTCGGTCTGAAGCATATATAACATATGTATTTTAGTCAGAATGCATCTCACCTTCATTCGCTTCTTCCATTTGCACTTCTTCTGCTGCGCTACTTCCTGCTATCTCTGCATCAACATACCCAAAACGAATCACTGCCTGTGGCCAGTTAAGGCTGATTCTTGGTTTCTTCCCTTTCTCCGCACCTGCTTTTTCAATCAGATCAAGCAATTCTTCCAGAACTGTTTTTGTCAGATAACCTCCGCGCCAGTGAAACGTCAGAATTCTTCCTTTCTTTGCCATCTGAAGTGCTCTTTTATAAACTTCTTCCGTTTTTGTAAAAGACAGTTTCTTTTCTTTATAATAGAAATGATCTCCGTCCATACACTTCATAGCCGGAGCGATCAAAGGCTCATGATCCCGGAAAATCGATTTATCTTCCAGATTGAAATAATCATAACGGATTTCTTCTCCGATCATACAGTTTCTTGTAAGTGTATTATCAAATGTCGCATCTAAATGATAATATTTCCCATTAATCCGCACGATATTCCATGTATGACGGTATTTGATTCCCTTATCCGGATTATTCCCGCAAATAGCATCATACACCAGACTCCAAGCTCATCGCACAGCACTTTCACCGCTTTTGCAATCCCCTCACAAACTCCGACACCCTGTCCTAACGGACCAATAATCTCATGTGAATAAGGTTTCTTCAATTTATCATATTTTACATTCTCGCAAATGAAATCATGAATGTATTTTTCTTTCTCTGATTCTGATAATTTCTGCGCCGGTCGTGCAAGTTTCTCTACTCTGGATTTCATTGCCTTCTGATGTTCTTTCACCTTCGCCCGGTCAAACAAATATTCCGGCAGAAACTGAATGTTCGGCGATTCCTGATAATAACGATACTTAAATCCCGTTGCCCAGAAAATCTCCGGATGATCCAGGCGCATCTGGAAGAATACATTATACAGTTCTTCTCCGCTCATACGCGGTACCTGAATCTCCTTTTCCATCTGCAAGACCCCCTGGCAGATTGCATGATACGCCGCCTGCTGCATCTTGTTCATCTTACTATAATAAAATGGTTCCATACCTATCCTCTCCGGTCAGCAGAAAATTCTTCTATCTGAACTTTTCGTTTTTTTCCTTTTCTTTTCCCAGATCATCAGACTGATTTTGTATTGGATTGAATCTCTTGATGCAATAAATGGTTCCTCACGAAATATATTTATCCGAAATCCCTGTTCTTCTAACTCTCGTTTCCGCTCTGATGCTCTCTTCTCAGTCTTACGATTCTGATTTTCTTCCTCATCTGTGAATTTTCTTCTCGGGTAATTTGCTGCTGCCATCTTCAGTTCTTCCATCAAAAGATCTGTGACTTCTGCATGACGCTTTTCCTGCAACATCCCGGCAATCTTTTTTGCACTCCGCTTCCATGGATGTTTCTGATAAAACTTTAGACATCTTAGTAACTTTTTATCTTCTACTGTTGCCGCAAGCTCCTGCATCACTTGATGTGCTTCTGCTGACGGTACCCACGGATTTTCCCTTGGAACTACATATTGCTCTGAAACTGCCGGATAACAGCAATAATTCAGCGGCGGAAAGTCTGCCAGTACAGCTAGTTTCCGCTCCGTCTGATTACAGTATTTTGCTCCCAGATAATCCAGTTTATCCCGTACGATTGCAATCTTATATTCTATCTGACGCAGATATTCCGCACCTTTCACCCAGAAATGTCCGATTTCTCCATAGTCATATAAATGTACTTCTTCACTTAAATCCTCAAAAAAAATCGTAACCACAGTCTCACCCTGATGAACTACAAGGACATAGGACTCCTCCGGTTCTTCTGTTACACTTAACTCCGCTTCTAGTTCACCTTCATAATCCTCTCTATATTGCCCTGTCATCCTTGCATTTTCAAAGACAAGAAAGCTCTCTACCGCATCGTTCATCAAATAAACCAGCCGCAGTTTTTCTTCTGTAAAAAGCAGTTCGAACTGTCCCTGTTCCAGCACTTCTCCTAGTTTCTGAAATGTTTCCGGCAATTGAATTTCACTCATTTTCCGCTCCCTCAGTGCATTCATCTTCCAGGCACTCACGAATCTTGTCTTCTTTCAAATCCTCACCGATCACGATCAGAATCTCCTGTCCTTCTTTGATTGGATTTACTGTCATCTTCTGCGTTGTCGCATTCAGTTCCATCCAGTCACCGGATTCATTTTTCATAAATCCCTTTACACGGAACACTTTTCCGATATCATTAAGAATTTTATTGCTTTCCTTTTCAGAATCATCTGTGCATCCACGTTTACCAAACATCTTTTCCACAGCCGGAACCAGTTCTTCTTCTGTCCGATTCAGATTCATAAAATATAAGGTCTGGAATCCATCCTTTTCTGTACCTTCCGGTCTGCGAAACGACTCAATCTGATAGCTGCTGTTCTGAATCTGTGCAAAATCTTCCTCTGTCAGCATATCCCAGTCTTTTGCGATCACTTCTTTTTCAATTCTTCTGGTACATCCAATGCGTTCAAGAGAACGATTGACATGTGAAATAATTCTGTTTTCCTGTTCTTCACAAGCATTGTCCTTATCCAGCCTGCTCAGCACGATCACACCCGCATCCGCCGCCTCAGATCCCAGCAAATATTCCGCCTGATCTGACAGATTTTCTTCCAGTCCCGCATCTACGATTGTGATCACACTTCCGATTTCGTACCACCGATCCAGAGGTTCTTCTCTTAATCCATCAAAAAATTCATCCACGTCATAGATTCCCGACGGCTCCACGATTACTCTGTCATATCCACACATTGCCATAGAGATCAGCTTTGTCTTGAATCGTCTGCGGTGTGTCTCTTTATCACACCCTCCGGAAATCATTTCCAGTTCACATTTTTCTCCCTGCAGCTCCTGAAGAAGCATCATATCCACATTCACCGCACCGAAATCATTTTCCAGAATTCCGATATTCAGACCCTGACGAAGCAGGTAGGATGCATACTCTTTTATAAATGTTGTCTTTCCTGCCCCCAGAAAACCTGTAATCAAATCTATCTTTACCATGATTTTTCCTCTCGCACAATTTATTTGTATACAAACTTTATTTTAGTATACCATATCAATATTTACTTGTAATTAATAAAAGACTGATGACTTTGTCTAAATTAGTCATCTCCATTCTTTCTGTGCCTGTTGAACTTTCTTTAATTCTGCTTTTTCATTTTATTGAAAGTCTGTTGCAAACGCACGACCTCAGCTTCCTGTTTTTCCGAAGAAGGGCGTTCCCCTCCACGAATATTTCCCGATAACATTTTTAATGTAGATTTTACTGTACTTTTCAGATTCAGTCCATCCTTTAGCCTCAACTTAATTACCCAAAAAGAAGATATATCCATTCAGCAGATATACCCTCTTCACATTTTAGAATATTTAATAAATTTATTTCATTGTATCAACTATGGTTTTCATTGTATCAACTGATACGCGCCCTTTTAACGTATATCTTATTCCGTCTGAAACAAATACTGCAATTTTTTCTGACACAACTCCCTCATTTAATTTCATCTAATTCAGTTAATACTTCATCATTTACACTGATTTTATTTGTAAAAGAATAACTAGCTGCTACTGTTGTTCCCCCAAGCATTAAAATAGCTAAGGTTGCTACTACTGTCTTTTTTTACTACCTCTTCGATAGAATGATCATCCGCTATATATTGTTGATCATCAACATTCATCATTGGAAAACGGAACCATTTTGTTCTCATAATATTTTTACAAGAATTAATAGCAATACGTATCAACCATGTCTTTTCATTAGAATTGTGTAAAAAAGAATCATAGGATTTCATAGCCTTAATAAAAGTTTCTTGTGTTGCATCTTCTGCTAAATAATAATCTTTCAAATACAAATAGCACATGCGAAAAACAGAATCTCCGTACTCTCGCATAAGTCTTTCCAAAATTTGTTCTGCCGGCATTTTTTATCTCCTTTCTACTTTTTAGACACATTAAATTTATGAAAAATTACATGTTTTATAAAAATTGACACAATTATTTTATTTTTAACACAAAGGGGCTTTAGGATACACAAAGCATTGTATATTTTAAACACTTCTGCTATAATTTCCCCATGGTGCTACCATTCACGGTAGGCGGTTAGTCCTTCTCCAGAGGGACTGTGACCCTCTGTTTACATAGAAATCCCCAGACTATCTGTGGAAATCTTGCTAAAGGAGGGGATGCTAATGTTGACTCTCGAAGGTCTGATTGCTGTTATCAGCTTATGCTTAACAGCCTTTGGACTTGGTTACGCAATGGGATGCAATCACACAAAAAAATAACCGCCCCAGCCTCGCAAACTGAACGGTTATTTTTAATTAATCATAATGTGGGCTAACCGTCTATCGGTAGCACCTTTCATATAATCATATTAGCATCATACATTAGATATGTCAAACAGATTTCTCCTTCAAGTTCAATTCAATATAACGAGTTTTTCCGCAAATTTCCTACTCTCTCCCACGTCTGATATAAATATAGAGTATTGAATCCACCGCCTGTTTTCCCTATAATAAACTTATCAACAATAAACGTTATTTTTTACGAGATTTTCAACATTTTCATCTCATCAAAACACACTTTGTGAAGATAACGCTTACGAAACGGAGAATTTATTATGGAATTTCAGAAGATCAGTTCCCCTTCCCTGAGGGATCTGTTTATTGAACAATTAGAACATCTGATTCTTTCCGGCAAGCTACAGGTCGGAGAGAAACTTCCACCGGAACGCCAGCTTGCTGAAATGATGCAGGTCAGCCGTGCGGTTGTCAACAGCGGGATCAGTGAGCTGGAGAAGAAAGGATTCCTCACCGTAAAACCCCGCAGTGGAACTTATGTAGCAGATTTCCGCAGAAAAGGGACTCTGGATACATTGATTGCGATCATGAATTACAACGGCGGACGCATGCGTGATCAGGAGATTCGTTCCATCTTCGAAGTCCGCATTGCGCTTGATACACTTGCTGCACAGCTCGCCATCGACACGATCAGCGACAAAAACATCCAGCGTCTCCTCGAATTCGTTAATCAGATCCGTGATGCACAAGATGTCACCACTGCCATTGAAGCTGCTTACGAATTCCAACACGAGTTTGCCCTGATTTCCGGAAATACATTGATTCCACTTATTTTCCAGTCTTTCCGAGCACCGATTTTTAATATGTGGGAACGTTATTGTGAACTCTATGGGATAGAAGAATTATATCGAAGCAATTATAAGACCTGGACCTATATCCGCGACCGAGACACCCAAGGAGCGATTGCATGGGTTCAGAAATCCATGCAAGACTGCATTGATGGGGAACATCAGATTTACTATGAATTGTAAATTTTGATTTGGTGCACGTAAACGAGAAGATAGACTCAGGTTCAGTCGATAGCGTTCCTTTTTTACTTCCGTACAGAATTCTGTATTTAAGTGTTGAATTCGTTCCACGGCAATCCCTTCTGTCCTGGATAATGTAAGTGATGTGGATACTTTATTGTTGAGGACACATTTTAAGGCAAGAGCGGTTCTGAATACACTTTGTTCTGAATGTTAGAAAAAGCCCAAACAGAAATCACTCACGATGCCTGTTTGGGCTTTTTCGTTACATTCATTCAAAGGGATGAAGAGGAGCGGGCCGGTGTCCGATGCAATAAAGTATCCATATCACGCCCTTATCCAACAAAAGTTTTTGCTTCATCACTCAGAATTCAAACATCTAAATACAAATTTAAACTTCTGCTCTCGCCATTGCTTCCTTATAATCCTTCTGATCTGTAAAGATCTCATTCTTATAAGGATTCTTCTTCTGCTGTTTTGCTCTCTTAATAATTGCAGCCAGACAGATCACATTCGCTGCAAGTGCAATTACCGCGATCACACCCTGCATGGTTGGATTAGCACTTGTCGGTCTTACTGCTGCATCCATGAATCCGTCAGAATACAGAGCCGGAATTACTGAGAAACGGCTTGCATCCTGGAATAATGGGAATACCTGAGCAAACATACACCACAGTGCCAGTGTATTCGCGCGGTTCTGGATCCAGCCACCCTTGTTCCAGAACATATTTGCAAATGTCGGAGCAAGAAGTAATGCAACACCACAATAGAATGCATGTGTTGTCAGGTTATTGTATGTGTACTCAAAATTCCACAGATCATATGCAATAATGAAACACCATGTCATATCCGGCCAAAGCATATCATCATGTTTCTTGGATGTGTAGATTCCCCACCATCCTGTCATACAGAAGATATTCAGGATTCCGGCAATTCCGTTCACCCAGTTCCACCATCCTCCGTAGAGCCATACATTTTCTGAAGACAGCCACCAGCGGTCACCGAATTCTTTCATTGCCATGAATCCACGGATACCTGATTCAAAATCACTTACTACTGCAATCAGAATATTGATTGCAACGATTGCAAACGGGAATACTTTGAACCATTCTGTCTTACCAATTCCCCATTTGTATTTCAGCATCATAAAACCAATACACCCTGCTGTTGCAGCATACAATTTTGCATAATGGAACCAGCTTGTCATATGTACATAAGTATCGTTATTCAGTGCCCATTCTGCACCATTTGCTGCACAGATATAGATTGCGATGAAATACACTGTAAGTATAGCCGGAATAGCTCCAAAACAGATCAGTCCACCGATTTTTGTACGTCTTGCGAATTCATTTGCAAGAACAAGTCCGGCAAACACCAGTACCCACCCTAACAGCTGCCAGCCGGCACCATCGCCATAAATTTGGAATAACATAATTATCCCCCTCCTTCTTTTAATTGGTTATACCAACCTATTGTTATCTTTTTAACATTATACTCTTCTTATTATTATGCGTCAATAAATGCACCTGTTTCTCCTATTTTTCAGCACTTTATAATAAAATATCTCTCCATATTTTTGTATTTTACAATAGATTTGCGCTTTGGCATCTGGTATGACCACAGCCACATCATTTTCTTTCTGACGATTCAGAAAATTCATTTAAGCATTCTTATTTTTGAGTTATCTAACAATTCAATATTCATTTTATTCTGTTTTATGCGTGCTTTTCTTGATTTTTTTCATGTTTTTGCAAGAATGCATATATATTTCTTGCAAATTTCACCTCAACTGTTTATAATTACATTAAAATGCATTATCAAGACACTAGAAAACATATATGTATTGTGAGGATGAAAGCTATGAATTCAAATGATATATTAATTGCAAACACTGACGATCTGCGCAGTGATATGGACTATTTAGAGAAAACACTTTTGAAAGGACACCGCATTGATCCGAATCTTTATGAAGAATATGATGTAAAGCGCGGACTTCGTGATTCAACCGGCCGAGGAGTTCTTACCGGACTGACTGAAGTATCCGATGTCTGTGGATTTGATGTTATAAACGGACGTAAAATTCCTGCTGAAGGTGGACTTTACTATCAGGGAATCAATGTCAATGACCTTATCAACGGTCTGAAAGGCAAACGTTTTGGATTTGAGGAAACAACTTTCCTGCTCCTTTTCGGACGTCTTCCAAAAAAAGATGAATTAAAGCATTTTCTGAAAGTTTTATCTGAATTAGAAGATCTAAGCGGACGTTTTGTTCGTGACGTTGTCATGAAGGCCTCAAGCTCTAACATCATGAACGCACTCCAGCGCTGTGTTCTTACTTTATATACATATGACGAGAACCCGGAAGATATTTCTGTTGAAAATGCACTGCGTCAGGCTCTTGAACTGATTGCAAAGCTTCCACTGATCGCAGTATATTCTTATCATGCATACAGACATTTCCGTAAAGATGAGACACTTCTGATCCGTAATCCGGAGAAAGGCCGCTCTCTTGCAGAGAATATTCTGTATATGCTTCGCCCGGACGGACAATATACAGAACTCGAGGCTAAGGTACTTGATGTTGCACTGATTCTTCATGCAGAGCATGGTGGTGGTAACAACTCTACTTTCACTACTCACGTTGTTACTTCTTCAGGAACAGATACTTATTCTGCAATCGCTGCTTCCATCGGTTCTCTAAAAGGACCACGCCATGGTGGTGCGAACTTGAAAGCACAGGGGATGTTCGATAATATTAAGAAGTCTGTCAAAGACTGGACTAACGAAGATGAGATTCGTGAGTATCTCCGCCTGATCCTTGATAAAAAAGCCTTTGATAAGACCGGACTGATCTATGGAATGGGACATGCCGTCTATACGATTTCCGATCCAAGAGAAAAAATCCTGAAGAGTTATGCGCAAAAGCTTGCTTCCGAAAAGGGTCTTGATGAAGAATTTGCTCTTTATGACCGTGTAGAACGAATCGCCGGAGAAGAGATCATGACACACAGAAAGATGCTGAAACCGGTTTGTGCAAATGTTGACTTCTACAGCGGATTTGTTTATACAATGCTGAATATTCCGGAAGAGCTTTTCACGCCGATCTTCGCGATTGCACGTATCACAGGATGGAGTGCACATCGTCTGGAAGAACTGTTAAATGCCGGTAAGATCATCCGTCCGGCATACAAATATGTTGGGCAGCATACAGAATTCCATAACCGTGATGACAGAAATTAATTATTTGATACCTGATTATTATTCTAAGTTCACCTGCATCGCCGACCGCTGTCCGATCACCTGCTGCCAGGAATGGAAGATTGGCGTCGATGCAGATACGAACCGTAAATGGAAGAAACTCCAGGCTCCGGAAACCGTACCTGAACAAAAGAAAAATTTAAGCGCTTATACGATTAAAAAAGATGGACAGCGTGTGATAGGCCTGGACAGTGATCATCGCTGTCCATTCCTTAACTCTGAGAAGCTCTGCCGCCTTGTTGTTGCTTACGGCGACAAAGTCCTATCAGAAACGTGCACTACATTTCCACGAGAGGAGCATCGCTTTCCGACACATAACGAGAAAATGCTGATGCCTTGCTGCCCTGCAGTGATTGACCTGTGGAACAAACAGAAGTCCCTGCATTTCCCAAATGTATCAGACACTTTGTCCGATACTGGCGATACAGATACTTCTGTCCTTTTCCTCTTGCGTGAAAAACTACTCAATCTTTTAGATGATTCTTCCAGAACAATTGAAGAGGAACTTTTGGAAAGCTTCTATATTCTTCAGGAATTGTACCAGCATCAGCCATTAACAAAAGAACTGTTAGAAGATTATTTTTCTGATAGCACAGTGAGAGAACTTGGAAATGCGATCTCAGATATAGACCTTCCACCTTTGGATCTGATCAGTGAATGTAACGAACTATTACAAGATCTTTCCGTAAACTATCAAAAAGAAGGGCTCTATCAGGACACTCTAAATCCAATTCTTGCTTTGGCGGAAGAAATATCGGAATCACTTTCGGACAGTACTGGAAATCCTGATGATACTAAAGCTTACGAATCCACTTTACTGGAACAATGGGAACAATTCACACAATACTTGAGCTCTTACGAACCACTGCTTCGCAATTTCCTGCGCAACGAGATTTTCTCCGATCTCCTGCTTCCTGGAAATAACCTTGAAAATATGCTTGTGCAGATGCAGTGGATCGCTCTTGAATACGCGGCGTTCCGCCACAGCATTTTCTTAAGATGGTTACTGGATGGCGCAGATATAGAGTTGTCCAAGATTTCTTATGAAACTTTAAGACAATATCTCGTGATCATCACTCGGATGACTGGATATGAAACAGCTGATATTTATGAATATCTGGAAAATAGTTTTGAATCACTCCTCTGGGACTGGGGCTACTTTGCATTAATTATAGGAAAACTATGAGAAACACGCTCTGCGAGTTTCTCAAGTTATCGCGGCAGTCGCCAAGGTCTCGTGCAAGCACGGACTTTGGCTCGTTGCTCGCGTAAATAAAAAAGGATTATGTGATTGGCACAAGTACTTTTTGCCTTTTACATAATCCTTTTTTCAGAGTTATCACAAACTATCTCATACAAATGTACACAACATACACTGCATAAAGAAGTAACATGATAATACCTTCTTTTCTATTAAGTTCTCTTTTCGTCCATGCCATGATCCATCCAATAACACTGAACACGATCAGCACCGCAATATCAATGATATTTTCTGTCAAAAATGCGACCGGTGAAATTGCTGCTGCGATACCAAGCACCATGAGAATATTAAAGATATTGGAACCGATCACATTTCCAAGTGCCATATCCACCTCGCCTTTTCTTGCTGCTACAATCGATGTAACCAGCTCCGGAAGGCTTGTTCCAAATGCAACTACAGTAAGACCGATCAGAGTCTGACTGATTCCAATTGCCGCCGCAACTGTACAGGCACCGTCTACTACCCAGTCACTTCCGACCGCAATCGCTACTGCGCCGATAATAATGTAAATCACACTCTTTCCCATAGACATTCCTGAATCTCCTCCGCTTCCAGAAGATACTCTTCCTCTTCCACTCCCGGCTCCACATTTTTCTCACGAGATGTCTGTGCTGAGCGGATCATATAGAGGATAAACGCCAGGAATAAGATAATAAATACAACTCCATCTATATGTCCCAGTGACATTCCGGCTGCACCAAGAATCAGAAGCAATACCGCACACAGAATAGAGATCGGAAAATCAATCTTTAACGTATTAATCTGAACTGCCACGGAAGTAAAAAGCGTGCAGGCTCCGACTACAACCATGAGATTGAAAATATTAGATCCTACCGCATTACTAACTGCAAGTGCATTGTTTCCCGTAACTGCTGCTGTCACACTGACCGCAGTCTCCGGAAGGCTCGTCCCCATCGCCACAATCGTCATTCCGATGATCAGTGACGGAACATGATACCGTCTTGCGATACTGCTACACCCCTCAACAAATGCATCTGCACCTTTTACAAGAAACACAAATCCAATAATTAAAAGTACCACTGCAAATGGCACACTTTGAAACAAATCACTCATCTTTTATTTCCTTTCTGTTATGTCATATCTGATCAATTTTATGCTAATCCAGACAGATGCTGGATCAAAATCCTAACACCTAAAAGCACCAGGATGATTCCACCAACCAGTTCTGCCTTATGTTTATATTTCCCACCAAAATAATTTCCAATCACTACACCAACAATAGAAATAATCATTGTCGTAATTCCGATGATCGTAATTGCCTCAAGAATCGGTGTGTCCAGAAATGCAAATGTGATTCCGACTGCCAGCGCATCGATACTCGTCGCAACGGCAAGTAAAAACATATTTCTATGATCCAACGGCTGATCTTTTACTTCAACAATATCTTCTTCTTTCCATTCTTTTACTGCCTCCAGAATCATTTTCCCACCGATAAAGCCAAGCAGAATAAATGCGATCCAGTGATCAATACTTGTAATATACTTTTGGAACTGAATTCCAAGAATCCATCCCACAAGCGGCATTAATGCTGGAACCCTCCAAAATACAATCCGATCACTACCGCCTGTTTCTTATTCAGCTTCTTCATTCCAAGGCCCTTACAGACAGACACTGCGAATGCATCCATCGCAAGCCCGACCCCCATCAACAAAAGCTCGATAAATAGTGCCATGTTTCTCC
>ENA-OQIO01000819-OQIO01000819.1-human-gut-metagenome-genome-assembly--contig:-NODE-819-length-16086-cov-1.665643_pt1 | contig 16086 bp, 16 predicted proteins | sample MGYA00242573_ERZ504737 | MGnify/ENA primary metagenome ERZ504737 (study PRJEB26092, sample SAMD00036203) | human gut metagenome | host: Homo sapiens | study: EMG produced TPA metagenomics assembly of...
CCCGCATGCAGAAGGCCGAATCCGACCAGATCCAGGCCAAATACGAATTCATATTCCGCACCAAGATCCTCGATTTCTACGCGGTTTCCCCCTGACGCTTTAAGCGCGGTAAACGAAACCCGAAGACTCCGACCGCAAGCAGTACAAGAGAGAAGCTCCCGGAAACGATTTGCGTTTCCGGGAACTTCTCTTGTCGATGTAGATTCTCTCTCTGCAGATGTTTCCGGGCAACTCTTCTCCTGTCCCAAGCGGAAAAGAGAGGCAATCCGGCGGATTCGTTCCGCAGCCTTACTCCGCGATCGAAAGATCGGCGAAGGAGAAAACTTCGGTCGAAACCTCGCCCAGCGGACCGCTCTTGGCATTGACCCCCACCTGTACTTTGACGAAGTGATGTACTTCAGTTCGACAGGCGTTCCGTCGGGCTGCATGGCATTGGCGATTCGGAATCCGTTGCTCTGTCCCTTTCCGTCCATTGCATCGCCACCCGCAAGACAGTCGCTTCCGTAATTGTCGGCATAACCCCACTCGTAAGGGCGGTTGATCCAAAACCCTCTGTCATCGACCATATTCCGAGATTCGAGCAGCGTACCGCGCAACGTATAAGTATCGGCGGCCCAAGCCGGATAATAGAAATCCTGGTCGTGAAACTCACCCCTGTATTCGACCGTGCCGCTGCGACCTTCCGAATCGGTCCACTGCACGTCCATCCCCCTTCCGGCAGGGCGGTAATAAGTCACGGCATAACCGGAAACAGTCCCTTCCTTACCCGTTTCGCTGCCCCGCAACTCGTACCACTCGTCATCGGGCTCACCGTTGCCGTTCACGTCCTGCATGACCCACACCACGCCCGGCTCCGAGCTGGTGTCGAATGCATTCCCCTCAATGGAAAAATCATAGCCGCTTTCCATTCGGGCGATACTGTGGTCGAACCCGACGATCAGATAACCGCCGAATCCCCCGAGCGAAACATAACTCCGCGCCTCCAGCCTCCCGGCTGCATAAGCCACGGCATCTTCATGGGTACGCTCGTTGCCCGTATATCCGGCTTCGGTCTTTTCGCCGACCAACTGCCCGGGAGCGGGCAGAAATTCGTAAACCGCATGCTGGAAACGACTGCTCGCCGCACTCGCCGGGCGTCGGCGCTGCTCCTCGTCCGCAAAGGCATGAACGACGATCTCGGCAGACAGCGTAGCAACCCCTCGGACGATGTTTCGCGTAAGACGCTCGGAAGCATCGCCGCCTTCGGTCACATCGACCCGAACGGTATAGTCGCCCGGCCCGTCGGGTGTAAACTTAAACACGGCACCCGTTTCGGCTACGACCGGTTCCCCATCAACCGACCAGGCGAACTGCGGATCGGCGACATAAGCCAACGACGGCGCAAGATAGACCGCACGGCCGACGAACGTACTCCGATCGGTCGTCTTACAGTAATGAGAGAGCTTTTCGAAGCGGACCTCCGAAGGCATCTTCTCCACGACCTCCACGACAAATTCTTTGACGGAAGTTCCGTCGTCGTTCGATGCCTCGATACGGATCGGGTAGCTCCCCACCGTCTCTTCCCGGAAGGTATAGCTCATCTGCGTAGAAACGACCTCGCCGGCACAGAGCCACCGGCAGCGGAAGTCCTCCTGGTCCGAATGCTGAATATCGGGAGCGAAGGTATATTCGACACCCGGCAGAACCTTGAGCCCTCGGCAGGCAGTGCGAGCGAAATGACGGGCGGAGTAGCTCCAGCACATCCACCCGCAGCTCCGCTTCGGCTTTTCCGGCAGCCGTTTCGACACGGAAAGTGATATACACTTCCCCCAGTTCGGTAAAGACGGCCGTATAGGTCGGTTCGGAACCTGCCAGCTTGCCATCGACGATCCATGAGTAGGTAGCTCCCTCGGCATACTCCACCGTCGGAGCGATGGTCAGCTCCCGGCCCGTCTTGACGGTATAAACCCCCGACTCGCTGTCGAGCGTAATGACGGGAGCATGATCCCGGTCGTCCAAAATCACTTCGTCCTTGTTGCAGGCGGTCGTCAGCAGCGCCGCCAACACCGCCCAAAACGGGAAATATCTTTTCGAAAAAATCCACATAGCACGTTGCATATATTCGCGTTTACAGCACGCGGCAGAGCGGAAACCCGCCCTGCCGACGCACACAAAAACGATTTATCTTCAAAAACCGTCGCCTCCGCCCGGTGCAGTCCGTCACGGACTTTTCCGCAAGTCGGAAACGATCGCCGAAATCGGTCCGGAAACTCTCCGGAAAAACATTACAGCTCGATCGTTATGTCATCCAGAGCATAATAGGCCGGCATACGAGAAGCCATAACCGTTATCGGGGCCGCCCGTCATATTGAAACGCACCTTCGCCACCTTGCCCAGCGAAGAGAGGTCCCATTTGGTCCACTCCTTAATCAGCTTGTCCTTCGATGCGAAAGTCATCGTCACGGTGCCGGTCTCCTTACCTGCGGCATCGTAGCCCGTAGCATGAATCAGTACATCCTGGCCCTCCTCAAGCGCAGGTGCAAGGGCATTGCCCTTGGCTGCCACACTCAGGAAATAACAGGTCGAATTGATATAGCAGCTCTGGATCGTACGCGCACACCGTCGGCGAAAGCGAAAATAGGACGCTGTCGCCATACGTCGGGGTGGCGCCTCGTCGTAGTTGCCGTAACCGATAAGGAAATTATCCGATCCGTCGTGGCCGCCGCCCGTAGTAGCATCCTCGTTCCGGGCATTGTACAGGTAAAGGTCAAGCTCGTAGGAGTTGAACTTCTCGATATCCTTGGAGTTGTAGGACGATACCATAAACGGGTATCCCCAACCTTCGGGACAGGGCGAAGTCAGCTGCGTGGTCTGATCGGTCCAGGTGTACGCCTTATCTTCGTAAACTACGGACATCGCCTTACCGCCGTTATAGTTCGCCACCACCAGCGGCGACCAGTCGTCGCCCTCGAAAGTGATCGTATAGGTCTGGGGTCCTTCGTCCGGCCCGTCGTCGTCCTTCGAACATCCGACGAAAGTTACCGCAGCCGCAGCCAGCAAAGCCAAAAATACTCTTTTTTTCATAATCTTTTATTATTTAATAAATTGTATGTTTCCTCCTGTACGAAAGATCGCCGCAAAGCATACGCTTCGGGGGCTCATGGCAACACCGGTCCGGAAAAATCGACTGAATGGGGAAATCGAGCAAACAGAGCAACCGACATTCGTGATTCCATCCCGTGACCCGCAGGTGTAAAATCTTCGTGCAAAGGCAGGTCTTCTGACTCATCCCGTCCGTCGCGCCTTCCCGGCTTCATGGCCAGTGGCAAAAGAGAGCGATCGAACTATTCCCCGAAAGGAAACAGGACTTACAGCAGCGAGCACTGTTCCGGATTCGCACCGGATTCCCTATTACTCCGCACGCTTCGAAAAAACATACGGATACCTTTTGCGGGTGCAAATATACGAATAATATTTAATTCGAAAATTCAAAAAAACACGACGACCTCTTGACTTCGCCTTTTCGTCAGCGTATATTTGCAGACGCGCCCTTCCCGTTTCCCGAAACGGGCGCCCATCCTTTCTCTATTTTTTCGATTTCCGCCTGTCGCCGGACTCTTCCGGACGGCAATGACACTGTTTCATCCGACTAAAAAACACACGACATGCCCCGAGGACGCAACAAAGCCCTGATCGCCCGACGCGACGAAATGCTCTGCCACCGCTATCACTACTGGACCGAAACGCAGCGTCTGCGCTTCGACGACACCCTGAAAATCCTCTCCGAAGAGGAATTCTTTCTCTCCGAGGAGCGCATCCTGACCATCCTCCGCGCCAACGGCGACACGCTCCGCGAACTCGCCGGCCGGCCTACTCCGAAAATGCGAAGAGAGCGCTTCCCGACAAGGCGCCATACACCCTCTCCCCGGAAATGATCCGACGGATACGCCCGTCCCTGGCAATAAGGATATTCGGCCCGTTCATTCCTGCGATCCGGCAAAAAGAGGCATCCGCACATCTCCATTCGGAAAAAACAGCTATTTTTGCAGCCGGAACAATCCCGGAACGAAACAAAATGGACTGGTTTACGGATCTTTTTACCCAACATTCGGCCATTCAAGCCGTCGTCGTGCTCTCGCTGATCTCGGTGTTCGGCATGATGCTGGGCAAAGTGCGTTTTTTCGGAATTTCGCTCGGCGTGACGTTCGTTTTCTTCATCGGCATCGCAGCGGGCCATTTCGGACTCTCGGTCGATCCTTCGATGCTGGCTTTCGCCGAAAGTTTCGGGCTCGTACTCTTCGTCTATGCATTGGGATTGCAGGTCGGCCCCGGTTTCTTCAGTTCGCTCCGCTCGGGCGGCATCCGGCTGGTTTCGCTCGCCACGCTCATCGTCCTGACAGGTTCGGCACTGGCCGTAGGCTCGGCTATGCGGCCCGTGTTCCCATGAGCGACATGGCAGGCATCCTGTGCGGCGCCACGACCAACACCCCGGCGCTCGGTGCGGCACAACAGATGCTCTCGCAGATGCAGTTGGACTGCAACAACGCCACGCTGGCTGTGCACTGACCTACCCGCTGGGTGTCGTAGGCGTGATTCTGGGCATCATCGCCGTACGCAAACTTTTCGCCCGGCCCTCGGACATTCCGCAACCGGACGCCGAACATAAAAAGAACATTTTCATCGTCGAATTCAAGATTCCAATCCCGGCATCGTCGGCAAAAGCATCCGCGACGTCGCGGCATACAGCCACCACCATTTCGTCATCTCCCGCCTTTGGCGTGCCGGGCAGGTTTCGATTCCGACCTCGGACTCGACCCTCGAATCGGGTGATCTGGTGCTGGTGATCGCCTCGCCGGACGACGTGCAGGCGCTGGAACTCCTCTTCGGCGAGCGGGTACAGAAAGACTGGAATACGCACGACATCGACTGGAACGCATTGGACAGCCAGCTCATCTCCCGGTCGATCATCGTCACCCGCCCCGAAATCAACGGCCGCAAACTCAGCTCGCTGCGTCTGCGAAACCTGTACGGCATCAACATCAGCCGGGTGCATCGTTCGGGCGTACAACTGCTCGCCACGCCCGATCTCACGCTGCAACTGGGCGACAGCCTGACGGTAGTGGGTGAAGCGCAGGCGATCGAAGGCGTCGAAAAAATCCTCGGCAATGCCGTCAAACAGCTCGACGAACCCAACCTGATTCCGGTTTTCATCGGTTTGCTCCTGGGCCTGCTGCTGGGAAGCATCCCTTTCGCGGTACCGGGTATCAGCCTCCCCGTCAAACTGGGACTCGCAGGCGGCCCGATCATCCTCGGCATCCTGATCGGGACCTTCGGCCCCCGCATCCACATCGTCACCTACACCACGTTGAGCGCCAACCTGATGCTCCGGGCATTGGGACTGTCGCTCTATCTGGCCTGCCTGGGGCTCGAAGCGGGCGCCCATTTCGTCGAAACGATCATGCGCCCCGAAGGAATGCTCTGGATCGGACTGGGATTCCTCCTCACGTTCGTCCCCATCGTTATCGTAGCCGCCCTGTCGCTGCGGTTCTTCAAACTCGATTTCGGACAGGTAGCCGGCATCATGTGCGGCAGCATGGCCAACCCGATGGCGCTGAACTATGCCAACGACTCGATCCCCGGCGATCATCCGGCCGTGGCGTACGCGACGGTCTATCCCGTATGCATGTTCCTGCGGGTCATCATCATTCAGATTCTGATCATGTGCTTTATTTAGCGGTCGCCGGACGGCAGACGCCCTGCGTTCCGAAGAGGCGCAGCGAACGGAACCGGGGACTCAACGTCCGACATCCGGCAGCTCCGCCACGCGGCGGATCTCGCCTTCGAAATTGGGGGTAAAGATCCCGCCGCCCACTCCTTCGGCGATCTCGCGCAGTGTCCAGAAGCGGCCTCCGTCCAACTCGCCGCTCGGTACGACAGGCCCATCGTACACCGTCTTATAGACATAGACCAACTCCCGTTCGCGTTCCGACTCGAACAGGTAGGTCAGCACGTGCTGCGGCACGAAATCCGTCACGCCGACCTCCTCGCGCACCTCGCGCCGCAGAGCAGCGAGAGGCTCTTCCCCCCAATCCACATGGCCGCCTACGGCCGTATCCCACCGTCCGGGCTGGATATCCTTCCACGCCGGACGTTTTTGCAGGTAAAGCTCCCCGCAGGAGTTGAACAGATGAAGGTGCACCACCGGATGCAACAGCATCGACCCGCCGTGGCACTCGCCCCGCGTGGCCCGGCCGACGACACGTCCGGCGGCATCGACCACCGGAAACAGCTCTTCCCGATTATCCGCGCATTTCATCTTCCGACAATATTCTATGAGTTTTATTCCGACCGTAAAGACTGCAATAGACGGAGAACATGACGAAGCCCAGCAGGGCCATCGCCGCACCGGGCAGGGCGGCATATTGAGGCCCCAGGCCGAAACTGATCGGCAGACCGCCGAAGTAGGCGCCCAAAGCGTTGCCGAGGTTGAACGCGATCTGGATCGACGCGGCGCCGAGCATCTCCCCGCCCGGCGCATTCTCCAGAATAAGCAGTTGCTGGGGCGATGAAACCCCGAAGAGCGAAGCCGTCGTCAGGAACATCAGCGGAATCACGAGCCAGTCGATCGAGCCGCGAAGAAGATCCCTACGAGCAACAGACAAATCATCCCCTGAATAAAGCGGGCGACCCGTTCGGGAGAGAAGCGGTCCGACAAATGCCGCCCGCGAGATTACCCACCAGCATTCCCAGCCCCGCGACCATCATCACGGCTGTCATCGCCTGCCCGGAGATGCCCGCCACACGCGTCATGGTCGGAGTCACGTAGCTGTACCAGCAGAAAACTCTCCATTGGCCAGCAGCGTAGCCAGCAGGATTAGCCAAGGAGCCCGCGAACCGAGGAACCGGAATTGCCCCTTCAATCCCGTATCGGGCAGCGCCGGCAGGGCAGGCACCCAGCGGGCGATCAGCAGCAGAGCCATAATTCCCACAGCCCGACCATCCCGAAAGCCAGCCGCCACGAAAGATAGCTGCCCAAATAGGTACCCAACGGCACACAGAACAGGTTGGCGACAGTCATCCCGAGGATCATGATCGACACGGCCTGGGTTTTGTGTCCCGGATCGGCCACCCGCTCCGCAACGATCGAACCTACGCCGAAGAAAGCCCCGTGAGGCAGGCCCGACACGAACCGCATCGCCAAAAGCACCCAAAAGTCGGGCGCCAGCGAAGCGCAGACGTTACCCAGGACAATAAGAGCGGCAAGAGCGAGCAGAATCCCCTTCAACGCCCGCTTACGTGCAATGAGCACCGTCGCGGGAGCCCCGACGCAAACCCCGACGCATAGGCCGAAATCAGATCCCCGGCCCGGGGGATGGAAACGCCCAAATCCCTCGCCACATCGGGCAGAATCCCCATCATGACGAACTCGGCCATGCCGAGAGCCAACGTGCCGAAAGCAAGGGCGATCAAACTCTTTTTCATAAATCGACTCTTTTTACCGACGGCTCCGCACTCCAGGTACGGAACCTTTTTCGCAACTTTCGCATCCTTCGGACCGCTCCGCAGCTCGACAATACGGCGCGTCCGAAGCACGGTCTTTTGATTCGGAGAACAAAAATAGCGCATATCTTCCCCTCTTCCGCCTAAAACGAAAGAATTTCTCACCGACCCGACAAACCGGCCCTCCCGGATTCTCCCTGACGGGATGAATCCGGGAGGGCCGATTATATCCTATCCGAAAGCCCAAAGAGAGCCGTATGACTGAGATCAATACCCCAGCCAGTGAAGCCACTCGAGCGCTTCGGGCGTCAGCTTGTCATCGCGGTCCACCCAGGTTCCGGACTCGATGAGCAACGTTTTATACTCCTCGATACGGCGCGTGATCGGAAAATCGGGTCGCGGCAGCGCACTCTTCTCCGCACGCTCCGAAGGGCGAATCGTCCGGTCGAAAACCTCCCGAAGCACCGGGCGCCGGTGTCCCTCCCACTTGAAATCTTCGAGAAAAAGAGCCTGCGTCTCCGGAATCTTATCCATCGGGAAGATCGAAAAGACCGGCTGATTACGGTAGGTAATGCCTTCGACCGTATTGTTGTCGATATAGTAGGTAGCCGCACCGCTTTGGATAGAAACCAGCCCCACCGGTTCGGGCGAATCGTCCTCCTGCATATAATAGATGGTCTGCACGTTACCGTCCACGTCGTTGCGATAGATCTTGTTATCGCGGAAATAGGCAGTAATCAGCTTGCCCGTCACCTGGTTGTAAGTCATAGTGTCGATCTCGCTCGACATGACCGGACGGCCGACGAATTCCGCTTTCTGGAGTTGGAGTTTTCGGTATAGATCTTCATCACGTCCGAAGTGATCTGGTTATCCTGATTCCAGAGCACAGGTCGATATAGAGCAGGATCATCGAGTCCGTGGAAACGGCCACCAGAGAATCGCAGACCGCCTGGAAGTCATTGCGGAAGATCTTTACCCGGCGATACCCCTTGACCAACCGGTAGAGGGAATCTCCAGCAGGTGCAGCGATCGAATCCCCCCGCAAAGAGTCCGCTGCCGCAACCCCGGCCTTGAGCGAATCGAGCTGCATGGAATCGCGTCCCAGCGAATCCGCAGCAAGAGAGTCCCGGAACAAAGAATCCAACGCGGCAAAAGCCCTAGCCTCCCGCAGGAGTCGGCGACCAGCGAATCGAGAGCCGACGCCGGAAGCTTGCCTTTCAGGATCGCCTTCCCGGTTTTGGCACGCCGCTTGGCCCAGATTTTCTCCATACGTTCGGCACGGCGCTCCAGGTTCTTTCTGCGCAATGCTCCTCCTTCTGTTTCGCAGCGTCGAGCTTGGCAGTAGCCCGAGCCTGACGTGCTTTGGCGATCTGCGCCAGCTTCTCCTTGCGGGCCGCTGCCGCCTGCGCCTTTTTCACGGACGCTATGCTGTCGGCCTGTGCCCGCAATTGAGCTTTCAAGCTGTCGGCCTGGGCTTTCCGCTCCCGCTTGGAAAGAATATGCACGGAAGAATCCGCAGGAAGCGATTTTGGACCGGCCTGCGCAAGGCTGTCGGAAAAAAGCGTATCCACCGCAGAAACGGCGGCCACGGAATCGGCAGGGGTCATTCCGCCCCCCACCCGATCAAGGCTGTCGGAAAGAAGCGTATCTATTGCTGGGGCGGCATCCAGAGAATCGCCCCCCGTTCCTCCTTTTTCAACCGGAACAGCCGCTATAGGTTCTGCAACGGAACCAGAACCGGCATCCGCAGTTCGACGAGGTTTCGACGGCTCCGGCCGCAGCCTGCGGAGCAGCGGCATCCGCCTGCGATCCATCCTGCGAGGCTTTTGGACCCGCAGCACTCGGTTTCGCAGCCAGTGAATCCACAGACGGTCCCCCCTTAGAGCCGGCCAGAGAATCTGCCGCCTTTGCCTTCACCTTCGCCAACGAATCGGCACGTGCCTGCTCGCTCTTCGAGATCGTATAAAGAAACATCGAATCGGCACACATATAGAGCGAATCGCTCTGACTCGTATCGTAGCTGACCACCGAAGGTCGCTGCGTGAGCAGAGCATTGCCCGGCTCCTTCCAATATTCGCCGTAATCGCCGAAAGCGAGCACTTTGTGCTCGGCGTCGTCGATCTGGATATTCCGGAACAAAAGAGCATGCCCGGACTCCCGGTAATAGTCGAGGCTGTCGCTCCACAGCTCCTGCTTTTCGGTCATCACATACCCGTTGCGAGTCAGCACGTAAAGCTCGCGCGGCTTTTCGTAACGTCCCCGGTCGGCATAAATGTAATCGCCGCCTTCGTTCCAGATGTTGGTTCGCTCGAAGAAATGAGCCTGGTCGGTATCCGTATCGTACACCACCGAATCGCCCTTGAGTTCGTACTTGTCGTTGCGCATCTCGACACGATCCACACAGATAATCTGGTGCGTATCGGCATAATAGTAGCCCCGGTCGGATTCGAGGTGATTCTCGCGGTTGGTCAGCATACCGCCTCCGCTGAAAGTACCAATATTGTCCAGCGTATTGAACCGGAAATCATAAGTATAGAGCGTCGCATCCCCATCGACGACCTTCACCAGCGGAGCATAGACCCGCGCCTCGTTGATCTCACCGTTGTAGTCGGCCCGGTCGCCGTAAATGTATGTCTCTTTTTTATTGATCAGTACGTTGCCGAAGCACTCGATGCGCTTGTCGTTGTAGCGGATCGCGCTGTCGCAGGTAATGACCGCCCCGTTGTGCTGGGCCGCGAAATGCCCTACGAGCACTGTCGCGGTCGTATCGCCGTAAGGAATGGGATATCCCCGGTCGGCGACGAAATCGACCACCTTGTTCGACTCGGGGTCCTGGGCCGGAGCACCCGGAGCGACGGGGTCTGAACACCCGCAACGGGAACGGCCAGCGGCCTGTTCCCCGCGAGGATCACACCTCCGGCGACACCTGCGACCAGCAGTGCGCACACTATTTTTCGCAATCCCTTCGGCATCGGACGATCTCTATTTTACCCAGTTCTTATTTTCGAACTCTCCGTCCCGAAATTCGGGATCGATATAAATGTACATGCCCTCGATCTTCTTGTCGAGCCACTCCTTGAACACTTTCTCGCGTTTGGCGTTCAGCGCCAGCTGTTCGACGCGAATATAGTCCTCGTCGAGCGAAACCTTGTGCGGAGGGATCACCTTCACGAGCTTGACGATCTTGCTGAGCTGGTTGCCCATCCAGTCTTCGGTCTGATAGGCGTCGGAAATTTCGCCCTCCTTAAGATTGCGCAGGGCATTGTAGTCGTCGAGGCTCTTGCCACCGGCCCGGCCGAAATCTTCTTTCATGAAGCGTGTTTCGGTATAACTTGCTTCCCACCTTTGAGTAAGTTCCAGCAAATCGTGGTTGGTCACCACGCCGCCGTTCATCTTCGAATTATCGTCGTCGGAAAACTTCCGGGCCGCCTCCTCGAAAGTAATCGAATCCTTACGGATCAGGTTTGCGATACTGTCCAGCATACGGGCCGGAGCCGCCAGCTCCTCGAGCGTATAGGAGGGTCGCAACACGATATGACGCGCATGGTACATACGCCCCTTCTGGTCGATCAACTGAATCAGGTGATAACCGTATTGCGTTTCGACGACCTCGGAAACCTGTCCCGGCTTCAGATCGGCCAATGCGTCCGCAAACTGCCGCACGAACGTCCAAAGGCTGGGGGTCCAGTTCGCCGCCACTGATGGCCGAACCGTCCATCGAATACATGCGGGCCATGATGTCGAAACGGGTCTGCCCCTTGATGATGCGCTCGCGCATATCCAGCAACCGCTCCTTGGTGCGCTGCTTGGCCTCCTTGATCGACGCCGGGAAACGGGTGATCTGGGCATAAACGTACTGTTCGGGGATAGTCGGCAGACTGTCCGGATCGGTCTTCTTGTAGTAACGCTCCACCTCGCCGGGAATCACCTTGATTTTCCCTACTACGGAACTCTGCATAGCCTGGGCGTATGCCTGCTCCTCGTAACGCTGACGCAGCATTTCGCGCACGTTGAAGATCGGCATATGCTGTTTGGTTTCGAGCGCGGCGATAGAACCCGCATCGTCGATGAGCGCCTGCAAATGGGCTTCCACCCGCTGTGCGATGCCCGAATAGCTGACATCCACCGAATCGATGAGCGCCTGATTGAACAGCAGCTTCTGCATCAGCAGTTGTTCGAGCGCTTCGTCGTGGGGATCGCGGTCCGAAGTGTAACCCTGCTGGCGGCGCTGTTCCACCAGCTCGCCCGCATATTCGTCCACCTCCGACCAGAGGATCGACGATCCGCCGACGACGGCCACCACGCGGTCCAGCATCACCTGCCGCTTCTGGGCGGCCCCTGCAAAAATCGCCAGCACCAAGCTGCGCAAAACAGAATCTTCTTGCTCATCAGTTCTCTATTTTTTCTTCTTCATGGATCTTCACTCTCCCCTCCTCGACCGCTTTTCGGTAAACCTCCTCGTCGTAGGCCCGAATGATCTCGTTCTGCCGCTGGTTGTAGAGGATGCGGCGCACGATCGCCTCGCTGCGCTCCAGCGGTTCGGGATCGCCCGGACGAAGCACGTCGCTTATTTCGAAATAGTAGCGCGAATGACCGTCGCTCATCTCCTGTACGGCCCGCGAGGAGAGCAGGGCGTCGTAACTCTGGTTGCGCAATGTGGGCAGATAGCCCAGAAACTCGGAGAAGGTCACCCACGAAGAGGAGAAATCGTTCAGTACGAAATTGTTCTTGGTACAGATGTCGGCGAACTCTTGCTGCCGGGATGAGCCGGGCTGCGTCATCAACTTGCGCAGCTTCGGCGCCTGCCGGTTGTTGGCGTCGAAGCGAACGATCCGCCCCTTGACCAGGGTTTGATTGACCTTGAAATCCGACGCGTGTTCACGGTGATAGGCAGCAATCTGATCGGCGGTAACGAGCGTATCGATGCGCTCCTCGATCAGATGCTGGTCGAACTTACGGATCAACAACGCCTGGCGGTACTCCTCGACCAGCGAATCGATGTCCTGCTCGGCATCGGAGAAAAGTTCTTCGGCCTCGTGCAATTTAAGCTGTTTGTGCACCCACTTTTCGACATAACGGTTTACGAAAGCCACGCTGTCCTCGCCGACCACTCCCTTCGGAATCGCAGCCTTAACCTCTCGCGCGTACAATTTTCTACCGGCAGCCTCGGCCAACACGACCCGACCTCCGCCCCAATAGCGGGGCACTTCCTGGCACCCTACCGCAAGTACGAGCAGCAGAACAGCTCCTATTTTGGCACAAAAACTCATAACTACAAGGGACAAAGATAATGAAAGCCGAGAGCCTAACCAAATTTATTTGAGTTAAGCCGAGGCGCATCCTATCGTCTAAAAAAGATACTTTTTACCCGAACCTAACGTACCGTGCATCCCGAATATTACATTACGCCCTAATTTATCGTATCGAAAAAACCGGATGCTCCGGTGCAGATAATCCGGGGAAAACCGGCACAGACAATACTTCTGCATGATACCCGCCGACGATCCCGCTCCTGCGGTACGCCGCAAAATAGCCCCCGACCGTCACAACAGGTTACCGGATCGTATTTTTATCCAACTTTTTCACCCGGGCCAGCAAACGGTAGATCATATAGCCCGATGCGGCGAAAAGCACGAGCGCAACGACGTAAACGATCGTATAAAGTGTATCGCTGCCGATAACCGAACGTATCGTGGCCCCGTCCAGTCCGACCATAATCAACAGGAAAGCCGCGCCGTTGTTCATGGCATGGAGCAGAACGACCGAAAAGATCGAATTGGTCTCGATGTAGATGAAACCCAGGATCAGGCCCATCACGAAAGCATTGACCGCCAGCGCCGGATGTCCGTGCAACACGGCGAAGAACGCCGACGAGAGGAACAAAGCCGCTACGACGCCGTACTTGGCCCGCACCGACTCGAGAATGATGCCCCGACAGAGGAACTCCTCCAACAGAGGAGCCATAACCACCAGCGTAATGATCGCCCAGAAGCCCCGGCCGTAAACTGCGGACGAAGGCATCGGAAGCAGCTCCACCACCGGTTCGATGACGATACCGGCAGCCAGCATCATCACCAGTCCCCAAAGCAGCAGAACCGGATTGAGGCCCCGCGCCGAAAAGCGCAGCGTCTTGCGCGTTCCGTGCCGCAAGCGGCGATAGAACAGCGTGAAAAGAATCATCAGTCCCATCGTCACCAGGTAGGTGAAAGCCGTAAAACGCGCCAGAGCGTCCTGTTGTTCGGGCGTCGGAGCGACGTTGCCGCGCAACAAGTCCCAGTCCGGAAAATCGAACCCGGCGAGACGGGCGGCAAGCAGTCCGACGAATTGCAGCAAATACCAGATTCCTACCAGAGCCAACAGGTCGATAAGGGTCGGAAATCGATATTTATGAGCCGGTTGCGGCGTTTGTCCCCGATCGGATGTTCCGGGAGTATCCCCAACAGGAGCTTGCGGACGGACATCGGACGGAGTCGTGGAATCGGTATGTACCATAGCTTCTATGTTTTATCTTCGGTATAAAGACCTGTTTTACGCTTCGAAGATAGGCATTTTTCGGGTATCGTTATGGTTTTTCCCGATAAAATTCGTATTTTTGGCCGATTATAACCCGTTAAAATCAGCAAACATGGCAAAGGTCATCGCATTGGCCAATCAGAAAGGCGGCGTGGGCAAGACGACCACGGCCATCAACCTCTCGGCGTCGCTCGCGCTGCTGGGCAAGAAAGTTCTCCTGCTGGACGCCGATCCGCAGGCCAACGCCACGTCGGGACTGGGCTTCGATATCAACCTGGAGGCATTTACGAGTGCATCACCGGAGCGAAGACGGCGGCCGACGTAATCCTCCAAAGCCCGGACGTAAAGAACCTCTGGCTGCTCCCCTCTCGATCGACCTGGTGGCCGCCGACACCGAGCTACCGAAGATGGAGAACGGACACCACGTGATCCGCCGCATCGTGGAGAGCGTGCGCGACCGTTACGACTATATCCTGATCGACTGCTCCCCCTCGCTGGGCTATACGACGGTGAATATCCTTACGGCCGCAGACACGGTGCTGATTCCCGTACAGTGCGAATACCTCGCGCTCGAGCTCTCGAAGCTGCTCAACACCATCCGCATCGTCAAGAACGGACTGAACCCGGCGCTCGAAATCGAAGGCTTCGTGCTGACGATGTACATGCGCAACCGCCTCAACAACCAGGTGGTGAACGAAGTTCGCAACCACTTCGGAGAGCTGGCCTTCGACACAATAATTCAACGCAATATCCGTTTAGGAGAAGCCCCCTCGCACGGAAAACCCGTCATCTTGTACGATGCTTCCGCCGTCGGGTCGGCTAATTACCTCACGTTGGCCAAGGAGCTCCTGAAACGCAACCGCAAAAGCAATCAAAAAGCAAAATAGCATTATGAAACAGAAGGGATTAGGACGCGGTCTGGACGCCATTTTCGGGAGCGAACACCTGGATGCCAGGCTCAAACCGATGACCGAAATGGCGGAGATCTCCGTTTCGGCGATCTTCCCCAACCCCACGCAGCCGCGCACGGAGTTCGATGAAGAGGCGCTCGAAGAGCTGGCCGACTCGATCCGCACGCTGGGCGTAATCCAACCCATCACGGTCAAACGCACCGACGACGGACGCTACCTGATTATCAGTGGCGAACGCCGCTGGCGGGCCGCCCGCAAAGCCGGACTGGAGTCCCTGCCCGCCTATATCCGCGAAGTGGACGACGAGAACCTGCATGCTATGGCCCTGGTGGAGAACATCCAGCGCGAAGACCTCAACGCCATCGAAATCGCCCTGGGAATGCAGCGGCTGATCGACGAATGCAACCTCACGCAAGAGGCGCTCTCGGAAAAGGTCGGCAAAAAACGCTCGACGGTGTCGAACTACATGCGCCTTTTGAAACTGCCCAACGAAGTACAACTCGCCCTCAAGGAGGGGCTTATCTCGATGGGACACGCCAAAGCGATCGCCGGAGCTCCCGAAGAGTTGCAACTGCGCCTGCTCAAAAAGTGCATCCGCAAGGGACTCTCCGTGCGCCAGATCGAGGAACTGGTCCGCGCACTGACCGACCCTGCGGCAAAACCCGCAGCTCCGGCCGAAGACGAGGAGTATCCCGAATCGTATGCGCGGCTGGTGGAGCAGCTCGAAAAATTCTTCTCACAGGAGATCAGCATCAAACGCTCGAAAAACGGCGGCGGTCGCATCGTGATCGACTTCTCGGACGACCGGGACATCGACCGCTTCATCGAAAAATTCGAGAAAAGAGGCGCTTCCGCCGAAATCCGCAACAATAAATAGATGAAACACACCCGGGATATATCCGTCTGTTGGTGCTTTTCGCCTTTCTCGCATTGTGCGGAGCAGGCGAAGCATCGGCCAGGTTCCATTGGACCGTTACCGTAGCGCGAAAACTTTCGTGCGCAGCGGTCTGATGCCCAAACCGGACAGCCTGGCCAAAAACCATCTTACGGACTCTCTGCTACTGATGCGGGTGGACTCTCTGCTTCAGGACAGTACCCTGCGCGATTCGCTGCTGCGTTCGGGCATCGATTCGCTGCGGCTCCGGGATTCGCTGGCTGCGAGACTGCGCCCGCAATTCGTCCC
>ENA-OQIO01000821-OQIO01000821.1-human-gut-metagenome-genome-assembly--contig:-NODE-821-length-16075-cov-3.617632_pt1 | contig 16075 bp, 18 predicted proteins | sample MGYA00242573_ERZ504737 | MGnify/ENA primary metagenome ERZ504737 (study PRJEB26092, sample SAMD00036203) | human gut metagenome | host: Homo sapiens | study: EMG produced TPA metagenomics assembly of...
CGCGTGGTGGTTCTGATATCACAGGATCTATCGTTTCGAGGGCAGTGCGGGCAACCTGTTATGAGAACTGGACCGATGTCTCCGGATTTTTGATCGCAGATCCAAGGATCATCGACAATCCAAAGCCGATCAAGACGATCACTTACCGTGAACTCCGCGAGCTCTCCTACATGGGAGCCGGCGTACTGCATGAGGATGCGGTATTCCCTGTGCGCAAAGCTGGTATACCGATCAATATCCGTAATACGAATGCACCGGAAGATGAGGGAACCTGGATCGTGGAGAGCACCTGCCATCAGTCAAAATATACGATCACCGGTATCGCAGGTAAAAAAGGTTTCGTTTCTGTAAACATTGATAAAGATATGATGAACTCCGAGATTGGATTTGGCAGAAAAGTGTTATCTGCATTTGAAGATAATGGAATTTCATTTGAACATATGCCATCCGGAATTGATACAATGACAATCTTTGTACACCAGCCGGAGTTTGAGGGAAAAGAGCAGGCTGTCATTTCGGCTATCCACAGATATGCGCAGCCGGACAGCATTGAGCTGGAGAGCGATCTTGCACTCATTGCAGTTGTTGGCCGTGGTATGAAATCCACACGCGGAACAGCAGGAAGAATTTTCTCTGCATTGGCACATGCAAACATCAATGTAAAAATGATCGATCAGGGATCATCTGAGTTAAACATCATTATTGGTGTAAGCAACGCAGATTTCGAGAATGCGATCAAGGCGATTTATGATATTTTTGTTATCACACAGTTATAGGATAAATGAAAAAACAAACTACTTTTCGTAAGACAATTGAAAAAGTATGGAAGAATAGGGCTGCAATCGTTATCGCAATTGCAGCCACTGTTTTTATGTGCGGATTGACGGCGCTGGAGTTTGTGGCGCTTCGGATGGAATGGAATCTTCCGGTGCTTGCGTATGTGACAGGTGATTCTGACAGCTATATTTTTGAGGAATACAGAAGTGATGAGATGAAACTAGATGAAAGCACGGAAAACGTAATGTTAGAAGAGGATATGCTGCAAGGCGAAAGTCAGAGCGAAAATTCCGGGAAAGATATCACACAGGGTGAAAGCCAGAGTGAGGATGATATTGTGCCAGGAGAAGGAAAGAACGAGAATGTTCGGCAGGAAGATACAGTGCAGGGCGAAAATCAGCAGGAAAAAGATTCGCAGCAGTCTGCTTCAGATGAAGCGGAATTTCCATATTACATAAAAGTAAATCGCAGACAAAACTGTATTACCGTATATACTTCAGACGAAAACGGCGAATATACGGTTCCGTATAAGGCGATGATCTGTTCCACAGGATTGTACAATGCAACACCGCGCGGCACATTTCATTTATCAACCAAATATCTATGGCGGGAACTGTACGGAAAAGTATATGGTCAGTATGCAACCCGGATCACAGGAGGCGTTTTGTTTCATTCGGTTCCATACTATAAAAAATCAAAAAAGTGCTCTGTGCACAGAAAAATATAATAAACTTGGACAGCAGGCATCTATGGGATGTGTGCGGCTTACGGTGGAAGATGCAAAATGGATCGCAGATAACTGTCCATCGGGAACAACCGTGGAAATTTATGAGGATGATGATCCGGGACCATTGGGAAAACCTGAGGCAGCGCATATTGATACAGACAGTCCGAATAAAGGCTGGGATCCGACAGATCCGGATGTAGAGAATCCGTGGCATCAGCTGTCAGATGATGAATAAAAAATAAACATGAAAAAGGCGACATCGAAATTTTTTTTCTTTCAATGCCGCCTTTTAAACTATTTCGTCCATGGGACTATACCTCGCTATTCTTTTTTCTACTGTTCGTTCTGTTTGCCGCTTCATTTTGAAATTTCTAAACAATTTTTCTTATTGCCTATCATTTCTTTTATGAAACTCTCAAACAACTCTTTTGGACTTCTTCGCTTTTCTCTTCAATCTCTGAACCTGTTTTCTTATGACATTTGGAATTGTATCATATAAGAATGTTTCTGATCTGATACTAATTCAGGATTCCTTTCTTAGGATCGTCATGTTTTCATTTCATCTTTTGAAGGTAAAACCGAATGCAATTACTGTTTTGGTGGACTGTACCTCGATTCTTTTAAAATTCTTTTGGGTAAATCGTTAAGTTTCTGGTGGTCCGTACCTCCTGTCTTTCATATTCTATTAGGTATTTCGTTACGTTTCTGGTGGACTGTACCTCCTTTATTTTTTTCTCTCTTGTTTTTTGTTAATTTAGTTATAACAGATAAAATAGAAAATGTCAATAATAAAATTAGAAAAATATAAAATAATTTTTAAAGATAAAAATAATTATATTAATTTCGCGAAATATTCAGAAAATATAAAAAGCATAAAAAATATAAGCAGGAACGAAAAATCCATATGCAGGACAACTTTGCAAAACATCAGATGGGAAGGAACCGGGAAACATTTCTTTCATATAATAAAATGAAGGGAGCGTAGGTGTGAAGGATATGAACGGTCAAACAATACTTCTTATAAGTGATATGCGTCAGGTATATCTGGCAGAAATCCTGACAAAAAAGGGGATGAGTGTGCGCTGCCTGGACATCAGAAACAGTCAGACAGTAGAAGAACAGCTTTTAAAATTAAAAAAAATTTCTTGCCGGGGCGGCAATGCTGGTGCTTCCAATCCCGGTAACAAAAGTTCCAGAGCAGGAGCGGCTGAATGAAATTTTAAATAAAAATCTGGCAATGATACGCTGGTGCTTGGTGGATGTTTTACAGAAGAACAGCGGGAACTTTTGGACAGGAGAGGAATCCGTTACCTTGATTTTATGGAGGATGAAGTGGTGGCACAGGAAAATGCGGTGGCAACGGCAGAGGGTGCGATCGCAGAACTTACCAACCACAGTCCTTATAATATAGAAGGTGCCAAAATTCTGGTGACCGGATACGGAAACTGTGGAAAGGCAATCGCAAAGAAACTCCGGGGACTGGGAGCGAGGGTGACAGTGCTTGCCAGACGCCGCGAGGTAAGAAAGCAGGCAAAAGAAGATGGATTTTATGCAGTTGATTTTGCATTCGGACCGGAGGAGGCAATGGGAGCGGCAATGCTTGTCAATACTGTGCCGGCACCGGTTGTGACGCGGGTGATCATCAAGGAACTTCCGCGTGATGCCTATATTCTGGATATTGCCTCAAAACCTGGCGGAACAGATTTTGCATGTGCAAAAGAGTTTGGCATCCGGGCAGATTTAGTGCTTGGCATTCCGGGAAAATATGCGCCAAAAGAAAGTGCATATATTCTGGAACGGTCCATGGAAACGTTTTGCCGCAAAGTAAAAAACATAGACAGATAGATTCGTTTTACAGAAAATGTGTGACAGAAAATATAGGTAACGAAATGATTCTTGATTTAAATAAAGCAGGAAGGTATGGAAAATGGATTTTTCAAAATGTAATATCGGACTTGGAATCACAGGTTCCTTCTGTATGTTTTCAAGAGCCAGAAAGGAAATAGAAAGGCTGACAGAACTTGGCGCAAATGTGATCCCTATTTTTTCATTTAATGCACAGACCTGTGATACCAGGTTTGGAAGCGCAAAAGATTATGTGGAAGGGATCTGTGATATCACAGGGAATGAGGGAATACGCACTATCTGCGCAGCGGAGCCAATCGGACCGAATAATTTTCTGGATATCATGGTGATCGCACCGTGTACCGGAAATACTGCGGCAAAACTCTGCAACGGGATCACAGATACACCGGTTCTTATGGCAGCCAAGGCACACATGAGAAATGGAAAGCCGCTTGTGATCTCGATTTCCACGAATGATGCACTTGGAGCGAACTTTAAAAATATCGGTATGCTTATGAATACGAAAAATGTGTATTTTGTTCCGTTTGGGCAGGATAACTGTAAGAGCAAGCCAAATTCCCTGGTCGCCAAAATGGAATTGCTGCCGGAGACCATTGAGTATGCTTTGAATGGCAAACAGATTCAGCCGGTCATTCAGAATCCGGATTAAACCGGAGTTTCACTTACCGTGGAGCAGCAGATTTTGTGGTGCTTTCTTAGGGTGTGAAGGGCAGATATAAGCGTCCTCTCACAAGTCGTGATTTTATAGGTTTATGAAAAGAAAAACGGTACAGACGAAATATGATGTTCCTGTTCGCCGGGCATTTCGCTGGGCTTCTGAATAACAATCATGTTCAGCTGAAGCTTCCATGATTGTTAGAATCCCAGCTCCATGGCTCACAAAGGAAATCATATTTGTCTGTACCGTTTTTCTTTCATTTACGTTACGGATGACTTGTGAGAGGACGTTTATACATGCCCGATTTACGCTATGAAGCGCACCACAGAATCTGCAATTTACGTTATGGAACTCACGGTTATGGGATGAGTGCCTATAGGATTAAAACTCAATCTGCATTCTTGAAATAAATGAATTAAGGTTTTTTAATGAATTTTAACAGAATAAAATAGAATTGTATATGTGATTATGGTAGAATATGATATTAATGATTTTGTCAATCGGAAATTACGGAGGAACTTTAATTATGACAATCAAAGATGCAATACCGCAGAGACACATGGTTCGCAAATACCTGAGTAAACCCATTCTTGCTGAAACGGTTACACTGTTGAATACCAGAATTGCCGATCACAATGCGAGATATGGTTTAAACTTGAAATTGGTCACTGGGAACTCTGACGGCATTGGAGGCATGGCGAAACTGTTGCTGACTAAAAGCGTGTACAATTACATTGTTCTTGCAGGACAAGATTGCGTTGATCTGGATGAGAAACTGGGTTACTGTGGAGCTGACCTGATTCTTTACGCACAAACCTTGGGGTTAAACACATGGTGGTGTGGCGGAATGTTCAACGGCAAGGGTGCACTTAAGCATCTGGAAAGCGCAAATGTTTGTGTCAATGGCGTTATTGCTATTGGCTATGGTCAGACGCAGGGAGTTCCACACAAGTCAAAGACTTCCGATGAAATCAGCAAGTATGATGGTGAGACACCGCAGTGGTTTAAGGATGGCGTGGAAGCACTGCTCTGCGCGCCAACGGCATTGAATAAACAGCCGTATATGGTTACAGGGAGAGGCAACAACGTGACTATTACAGCCGGTAACGGACATTTTTCTGGCATAGATCTAGGAATAGGAAAATATTTCTTTGAGGTTGGTGCTGGAAAAGATAATTTCGAATGGACTCTATAAGTATCTGCTGTTCGATAACTTCCAGATTGAGAAGGTGAACACTTTGGATATAGAGAAAATCAAATCATATTACAATCAAATAAGAAGTGAAGATTTATGTGATTGTGATTATTGTAGAAACAATATTCATGAAGTCGAAGCGGCTTATCCTACCTCTTTTATAGGCACTCATCCATAACCGTGAGTTCCATAACGTAAATTACAGATTCTGTGGTGCAATTCATAACGTTGACCGGGCATGTATAAGCGTCCTCTCACAAGTCAGAATTTTATATGTAATGAAAAAGAAAAACGGTGCAGACAAATATGATTTCCTTCGTGAGCCATGGAGATAAGACTCTTTAGAGGCTTATCGGAATGTCCGGCGAACAGGAACATCATATTTCGTCTGTACCGTTTTTCTTTTCATAAACCTATAAAATCACGACTTGTGAGAGGACGCTTATATCTGCCCTTCACACCCTGAGAAAGCACCACAGAATCTGCGACACTACGCCGTGTGTCCAGCGAAGCTGGACCACACTAGCCGGTGTAAGTCCGGTCACGGTAATCGCCAGTGAGCCGTGTAGCTAAACTCGGTGCGTTGCAGTAATGCAGGGTACTAAGCGAGTGGATAAAGTAACCTCGGTAAGAGGGGCGAGCAATTATGCAGACCGTAACATAAAGTGAATTCTGCCGTATCGTTAGAAAGGTCTCTGAAAAGAGAGCAAAGGGAAGCTGAACCTTGGGCGTATGGGTGAAAGCCATGGAACGTGCGAAGAAACTGGAAAGCAGCACGGAGGAATCCCTCGGTATATAGGAAACGGTATGTATGAAAAGTGTGGTTCGGAACTGGAGAGACCCTACCCATCACCGAAAGGTAAAAAAGAAAGCGTATAAGCTTGGCGAAATCGTATTTCTGATGGGAGGGAGTCGGAGAGGAACATAGTACCAATAATGACTGTGCAAGAAAACGCAGTCTATGGGAAGGTTCCTTGCTTCATTCATGTTTGTAGAGAGGGTAAGAGTGAGAGAATGTCATGCAGACTAACAACTCCAAGGAAAAAGTTCGACAACTTCAAAACAAACTATATCTGACAGCCAAGAAATGTGATAGCCGAAGATTTCATGCACTTTACGATAAGGTATATCGTGATGATGTACTTTTTGAAGCATGGAAACGGGTAAAAGCTAACAAGGGTTCCAGTGGTGTAGATGGTATCGGAATCGAAGATATTGAAGAGATGGGAATTGAAAAATACCTGTCAGAAATCAAATCGGAACTGATGGATGGAAAGTATAAACCATCCCCAGTAAAGCGAGTTATGATACCAAAACCAGACGGAAGTGAAAGACCTCTTGGAATACCAACAGTCAAGGACAGAATTGTGCAGATGGCTGCCAAGATAGCAATAGAGCCAGTATTCGAAGCTGACTTTAGAGATTGTTCCTATGGATCCGACCGAAAAGAAGTGCCAGGCAAGCACTGGAAGTGGTAAGGAAAGCGTGTAACAACAAGGGCTATTATGTAGTAGACGCAGATATTGAGAAGTTTTTTGATAACGTAAACCAAGATAAACTGATGAAACTGGCAGAGCAGAGAATATCAGACCGTAGGATATTGAAGCTGATAAGACAATGGTTAGTATCAGGAGTATTATACGGAAATGTACTGACAATTTCCGAACTGGGAACAAGCCAAGGTTCAGTTATATCTCCGTTATTGGCAAACATCTACTTAAATACACTGGACAGACTGTGGGAAAAGTATGGACTTACTCACGGTATTCTTGTAAGGTACGCAGATGATACAGTCATCATCTGCAAGAATAAGAAAAATGCAAATCACGCACTGAACTTATTGCAGTACATCATGGCAAAACTGGATTTAAAGCTACACCCAGTAAAAACAAAGATTGTCAGCATGTGGGACGGAAAAGAGGGATTTGACTTTCTTGGAATGCACCACAGAAGAATGACAACGGAAACAAGCAAAGGACAATTGTATAAAGAAACTTATCAGTACCCGAGCAGGAAAGCCATGAAGAAGATGAAAGCAGAAATCAAAAAGAATGTAAACGGTCGAAGTCTGTTAGTTGCAAAGGAAGAGGATTTAATAAAGAATCTAAATCCGAAAATCATAGGTTGGAAGAATTATTATTCCACCAAAACAAATGAGACATGGATGCAGGAATTAGACTGGTATATTATCTGCACCTTTACAAGATGGTATAACAAGAAACACCAAAGGCGTAAACATATGTCAAGAGTGGGATTTGTTAGAAATAGCATTTACGAAAAAGGATTAAAGAAAATGGCTAGAGCATGACGTAATGCTGTAGAAAGAAGAATGTTGGAAAGCCGTGTGAGGGAGAACCTCATGCACGGTTTGATGAGGGGCGGATGAAATTTCTCATCCGCCTACTCTACCCATATCAATCATTGATCTAGCGGACAGATTTTGATTGCTACTGTATTGTTATATCTTGTCATTTTAACTGTGAAATTATATAATAAAAACAGCTTGTACAGTGAATACAAAAGAAGGGGGAAGGAAGAGTGAAGAAGTTTATCAAAGAATTTCGGGAATTTATCAACCGTGGAAATGTGATGGATATGGCTGTCGGTATCATTATTGGTGGTGCTTTTACCAGTATCGTATCTTCTTTGGTTGATGATATCATTAATCCGATTCTTGGACTGTTCGGTGGTATGAATTTTGATCAGCTGAAATGGAACATTTTAGGCGAGGTTACTTTGAATTATGGTAAGTTTATCTCAGCTGTGTTGAATTTCCTGATCATGGCACTGGTAATCTTTACGCTTATGAGAGTTATGAATAGTGCGGCTGAAAAGCTGAATCATAACAAAGAAGAAAAACCGGCTGCACCGACAACGAAGAAATGTCCTTATTGTAAGACAGAGATTGCCATTGATGCAACCAGATGTCCGCATTGTACTTCGGTTTTGGAAGAAATCAAAGAGACGAAATAAAAACAATACATATAAATCCCCAGAGGATTTTTCTGGCAGAAGACCAGATTATCTTCCGGGGATTTTTGTATTATACAGGTATGGATATTCGGGTTACAAGTTGGTTATCGTGCGCTACTGCCATTTAGTCATGGGTATGGTCTTTGACCTGATTACAATTGTTATCGCATGGGGAACGATCGCACTGGTGATCGCAACTTACACACCGGTGTTTAACTGGATTTCTTATCCGATGGGATTATATATGAAGCTATTCCTGATCTTTATGGAGAGAACTTTAATTGCAATTCCGTTGATTGTGCTATTTGCAAATTTGTTTTTATAGGTTATAATGAAGTTTCGGTACAAAGAATATTGTGCCGGGACTTTTTTACTTTACAGAAAATTGCTTTCCTGTAAAGTGAAAAACGCTGCGCGAGGATGTGCCAAGGCACATTCTTTGTTCTATGAAAGAAAGAAGAAAAGAAAACAGGGGAAAGTGAGCAAAAATGTGATGGACTACAAGTTGTTGTTGGATATGGCGGTGTTTGCCGGGGATATCCTGATGCAAAACGGGGCAGAGACGTATCGGGTGGAAGATACGGTCTACCGGATCCTGCAGAAATCGAATCTGAAGACAGTGCAGGTTCTGGTGATGATGACCGGATTTGTTGCCACGCTGGATGATCCGACTATGGATCGCTGACTGTTGTGCGAAGAATCCAGAGTCATGGTACAAATCTGGAGAAAATTGACCAGGTGAATCAGATATCCAGAGAATTTTGTAATGATGAGCTTACGCTGGAACAGGCGTTTAAACAGATGAAGGCACTGTGGAAGGAAAAAGAACCGCCAAAGATACGGTTGCTGGCATTTGCCCTTCTGACCGGTGGATTTGCCGTCATGTTCGGCAGTAACTGGGCGGAAGCAATCGTGGCAGCCGTTGTGGGCCTGGTCGGAGCCGCGGTGCAGTTTTCATGTAAAAAAGGACATATGCACATGTTTGTGGAGAATATCGTGTGCTCTCTATCTGTGGCAGTTGCCATCGGTTTTTTGACGGCGGCACTTCCGGAACATATGATACAGACCTTCTGATCATCAGCTGTATCATGCCTTTTGTTCCGGGAGCGGCTATCACAAATGCGGTCTTTGATACGCTGCATGGAGATTATCTTTCCGGGCTTGCAAGGGCAGCTGAAGCTTTTGTGATCGCACTGGCGGTTGCAATCGGTATCGGTATGGGATTGTTTGTGATGGCAGTAGTCCTTGGAAGATAGGGGGGGAGAAGACGATGACAGACATGATTATACAAAGTATCGGCGGGATTGCTGCTGTGTACGGCTTTGCAAGAATATTAGGGGTGCCGAAGAAGTTCTATTTATGGGCGGGAATCGATGGAGGTATCGGCTGGTTTGTATATCTGCTGGTGGGAGCAATGACACATTCGGAGCTTCTGGGAGCATTTTTCGGAGCAGCGGTGATATCTGTAGGCGCAAATGTGTGTGCGAGAGTGTTTAAGACACCGGTGACGATGATATTGATTCCTGCGAATATGACACTGGTTCCGGGTGCGGGAATGTACCGGATCGTATATCATATTTTATATCCGGAGGGAGAGCAGGCGGCGTATTATTTTCAACAGACATTACTGATGGCAGGAATGATCGCGATTGCCATGTTTATTGTTAACATTATATGGAGTTCGGTAACGGGATCCATGAAAAAAAGAAGGGATTACAGAAATGAAAAAGTGGAGTAAAAAGAAAAAAGGGGTTGTGATAGCAGCAGGAGTGGCGCTACTTGGTCTGGCGGGCATATACGGATATCAGGTTTCGGTATATCAGAATCATTTTCTGCCGGGAACCAGGATCAACGAGTTGGACTGTGGAAAAATGACAGCAAAAGAAGCTGAAGATGCATACAGAAAAGAAACAGAGACCTATCAACTGACACTGACATTCCGGGGAGATGAAAGTGAAACCATAGCGGGAAAGGATTTTGATTATACTATCAGGATGATGGGGAAATTGAAAGCTTTTTAAAAAAAACAGAATCCGTTTTTATGGATGAAATACTGGTTTGAACAGTCAGAGTATGAAATGAAAAGAGGGATCGTCTATGATGAAGACAAACTGGAAAAGAAGCTGAACAATCTTTCGCATCTGTCCGAAGAATCACAGGAAGCACCGGTGGATGCGAAAATCGTTTATAAAGAAGATCAGTTTGTGGTCAAAAAGGAAAAACAGGGAACGACGATCGATACGGATGCATTGGGAAAAGCTGTGGAGCAGGCATTGAAAGAGGGGGAAGAAACACTGGATGTGGAACAGGCAGACGGATATGTGAAACCTGCAGTTACCAAAGACAGTGAACTTCTTGCGAAGCAAAAAAAGCAGTTAAACGAACTGGCAAATGTACAGGTGACATATGAGCTTCCCGAGGGAGAGAAAGTTCTGAATGGAAATACGGTAAAAAAATGGCTGAATCTTGATGAAGATGGCAATTACAGCCTTGATCAGGACAAGATGAATGCGAAAATCAAAAAATATGTTAAGAAACTGGCGGAGGAATTCGATACGCTGGGAAAAGAAAGACCATTTCATACGACTTCAGGACTGGATGTGACAGTGACCGGTGGAAATTACGGCTGGAAGATCGATCAGAAAGCAGAAATCAAAGTTCTGAAAAAGAATATTAAAAACCAACAGCAGGTGACGAGAAAGCCAGAGTACAGTCAGGAAGAGCTGTATACAGATAACCATGGTCTGGGGGATACTTACATAGAAGTCAATCTGACGGAACAGCATCTGTATTATTATAAAAAAGGAAAAGTGGTTCTGGACACCCCGTTTGTGTCCGGAAGAATGACAAAAGACCGGTTTACTCCACCGGGAGTTTATTTCCTGACATATAAGCAAAAAGACAGAATCCTTCGGGGACGTCCCAATGCCAGCGGACAGCCAAGTTATCAGTCTCATGTAAACTACTGGATGCCATTTAACGGTGGAATCGGGCTGCACGATGCTTCCTGGAGATCGAGTTTCGGAGGAAAAATCTATATTTACAGCGGATCTCATGGCTGTATTAACCTGCCGGGGAAAAAGGCGGCGAAGATCTATGAGATGATCAATAAGGAAACACCGATCGTGTGTGTATATAATAATGGGTATAAACTGCATGGATAAGAAGAGCCTGCCGGGCTGTGAATGAAAATATGAGGCTGCCTGCATAAATCTGCGGACAGCCTTGAATTAAAAAATTTTTTTCGAAAATTTAAAAAATATTAAGAAGATCTCCCGGGCAATGGATGGTATAATCAGGAGAAGGAACATGACCGAATCCATAGGATGCAAAGACAAATGGAATTCCTGCGGTTTTTGTTGCGTTGAAATCACCTAGTGTATCCCCCACATATACAGGGGCTTTAAGATGATACTCCTGAATGATCTTGCAGATATTATCGGCTTTGGCGTTTCCGGTGTCTCCAGGACAAAGATGACCTTCAAAGTAAGAGCCAAGACCACTGGTTTCCAAAAAGACTTCGATATAACCGGCCTGGCAGTTGCTGACAATGAACAGTCGATAATTTTCTTTTAACTGTTGCAGTGTTTTTTCAAGATCCGGATACAGCGGTGCACACTGCGCCAGCAAAGCTTTATGTTCTTCCTGACAGCACCGATCGATAAGACGAAGCTGTTCTTCTTTTGGATAATCCGCAAAAAGCACGCTCGCAATATCGGGAAGCAGACGACCGAAAAGTCCTTTCAGTGTAGAGGCATTAATGGTAAGAGAAAGACTGGTTTCCCGATGAATCACGTCAGTCCAGGCTTTCGCACAGATTTCCGTGGAATCCCACAGGGTTCCGTCAACATCAAAAATAATACTGTCCATAGTAATCTCCTTTATACAGTGTAATGAGAAATCATCTGTAGAATCTGATGATAACAGCAGGATCTGTAAAACACAGTCATACTGTTTACAAAACAGATACCAATGTATATTGTAGAGTAACTATTCAGTAGCCACTGTACCGCGAGGTGTTTTGGCATGAATATGCCAAAATCCCGAGACATACAAGCAAAATGCCATCACCGAAGGTGATTATAAATGCATTTTGGCTCGTAACTGTGAAGGTACTGAACAGTTACATTGTAGAGAGAAAAAGAGAAAAAAGCAAGAGATTGTATTGCAGAGCCGGCACGAATCAGGTTACTGTTTACTGGTAATATCCCGCGAGGTGTTTTGTGTGAGCGAAGGTCACAGAAACCCGAGACATATCGCGCGAATTTATGCGATTAGCATAATTCTGTGCATCGCGCAGCGTGTTGCTGGGCACGGAGTGAACAGTAACCGAATCAGAACAGACTGAAAAATACCGATAGACTTAACGACAGAGAAGAGGTAAAATGTTAGCGAAAATTGTAGAACCACTGATAGAATGGTATGAAGAGAATCACAGAATCCTGCCATGGAGAGCTTCCAAAAATCCGTACTATATATGGATATCGGAAATTATGCTGCAGCAGACAAGGGTGGAAGCTGTTCGTCCGTTTTTTGAACAGTTTATAAAGGCACTGCCCAAGGTAGAGGATGTTGCAGTCTGTCCGGAGGAGCAGTTGCTGAAGCTCTGGGAAGGACTTGGGTATTATAACCGGGTACGGAATATCCAGAAGGCAGCTGTTCGCATTGTGAAAGAATATGGGGGAAGACTCCCGGCTGACTATGAAAAATTAAAAGAACTTCCGGGGATCGGAAACTACACAGCGGGAGCGGTGGCATCCATCGCATATGATCTTCCGGTACCTGCGGTGGATGGAAATGTCCTCGGGTGTATGCGAGAATCATGGAAGATGACAGTGATATCTTAAAGCAGTCAGTAAAACAAAAGTGGAGAAAGAATTTTTGAAAGTGATGCCTGGCAGCAGATCCGGCACATTTAACCAGGCATTGATGGAACTCGGTGCTATGATATGTGTACCGAACGGTGCACCGAAGTGTGTGGTGTGTCCGGTGGCAGAATACTGCCAGGCAAGAGTGCATGGAACGGTACTGAATCTTCCGGTGAAAAAGAAAAGACAGGAACGGCGAAAAGAAGAAAAAACTGTTCTGGTATTACGAGACGGTGAACGGGTGGCGATTCGAAAGCGCCCGGCGAAGGGGTTGCTGGCAGGAATGTATGAACTGCCGAATCTGGAAGGATATCTGAGCGAGGAAGAGATTCTAGCATGGGTGGAGAATCAGGATCTTATACCGCTTCAGATCGTGCCATTGATTGATGCAAAGCATATTTTTTCACATGTGGAATGGGATATGAAAGGATATCTGATCCGGGTGGCGGCACTCGAAGAAAGCGCAGATCCGAAGATGATTTTTGCAGAGATCAGTGAAGTGGAAAAGGAGTATCCGATTCCGGCGGCTTTTCAGGCATATGCAGAACAGATTCAGATGCGTCTGGGACAGGATAAATACAGATAAAAGAAGTAATAAAACGTAACTATTCAATAAATAACTGTGAAGGAACGGAACAGTTACCGAAAAATATTTACAGACAAAGAAAAGGAGAACAAAAGTGAAAATACTGAGTATTGCAGTACCATGTTACAATTCACAGGAATATATGAGAAAATGTGTGGATTCCCTTTTAAAAGGTGGAGAAGATGTAGAGATTCTGATCGTGGATGACGGATCCAAAGATGATACGCTAAAGATCGCAAGAGACTATGAAGAGAAATATCCCACGATTGTAAAGGCAATCCATCAGGAAAACAAGGGACATGGCGGAGCGGTCAATACGGGACTTGCGCATGCTACAGGACTTTACTTTAAAGTGGTGGACAGCGATGACTGGCTGAATGAAGAAGCACTTAAAAAAGCACTTGAAGTCTTAAAACTATGCGTCAGAGGACCAAAGACACTGGATCTTTTGCTCTGTAATTATGTCTATGAAAAAGTGGGAGCAAAGAGAAAGACCGTGATGAGGTATCGTTCTGCACTTCCTCAGGATAAATCTTCGGATGGGATGATGTAAAGCCACTGGGAACCAGCCATTATCTGCTGATGCATTCGATGATTTACAGGACAGAGCTTCTGCGGGAATGTGGTCTGAAACTGCCGGAGCATACATTCTATGTGGACAATCTGGTGGCATTTATTCCGCTGGCGAGTGTGCAGAGCATGTATTATCTGGATGTAAATCTGTACCGCTACTTTATCGGAAGAGCAGATCAGTCCGTTAGTGAGAGCGTGATGATCGGTCGTGTGGATCAGCAGATCCGTGTAAATAAGCTGATGATCGATTATATGGGACAGGTAAAGAATCTTCACCGTAACCAGAGAGGTTATATGAGACATATGCTGATCATGATCATGACGGTATCCAGTATTTTCCTGATTCAGGCGAAGACGGATGAGTGTTTTGAGAAGAAGAAAGAACTGTGGCGGTATCTGAAAACCAATGACCGTGCGGATTATGGAAAGATTCGGTTGAGTCTGCTGGGACGTCTTTGCAATCTGCCTGGCAAAGGAGGAAGACAGGTTTCTGTAACGGGATATAAGGTGGTGCAGAAGATTTACGGATTCAACTAAAAATCCGAAATTTTTATTGCCAAGCATACGACAAAAAGGTCCGGTGGACCTTTTTTAGTAAAAAACCGGTGAGTGAAAAAGATGTTCACTCGCCGGTTTTTTAAAGTTAATGGTTAAATTTCAGAAAAAATGAAATTTGATTTACATATGTGTGTCGTGTTGATGAAGTGGGGAACGCTGTTTTGCTTTTGCTCCCTGTTTTTCGGCTGCTCTTGAGTAGAACAGCACATATGTTGCTACAGCACAGGTAATACCTGTTGCTACATCAGCTATAGAATGTTGTTTTAAGAACATGGTGGACAGAATGATCAGTGTGGTCAGAATAAATGAACCTGTACGGATTCCTTTATGTTTCTGCAGATTCTTGCAGGTGTGGATTGCAGAAAAGGCGGCCACAGAATTATATACATGAATGCTTGGAAGTACATTTGTTGGTGTATCTGTCCGATACAGGAACTGAACCATACGGGTGAAAACAGAATCGTTGGTAAATTCTGCCGGACGGATATTCAGTCCGTTTGGATATACATAAGATAACAATTAAAAATAATGTCATACCGATGGCAAGATTCAAATCAGGCTCCAGAACTCGGTTGTATTCTCATTGAAAAATAGAAAATAGCCGACAGTCACAGCGATATAAAGAAACCATAACAAATATGGAATAATAAAATATTCGCAGAATGGAATCTTATCGTCCAGACTGGAATCAATAATGTGATACCGTACATGCCGGTTCTCCAGATAAGAGAAACAAAGCAGATAAAAGACGGTATAAAGTGCTACCGGAATGACACGTTTGATACGGGTGCTTGTGCTCATATGAGAAATGCCTCCTCTTTATTACGCGCTAAATTTACGATAGTAGCAGCTCTTCAAAAAGCTATTGTGATTATAGCACAGAAGAATTTGTAAAGCAAAGGAAATAGAGAAGAATTTGGAACTTTAAGAAAAAGTTTAAAAAATATTCACAGTATTCATATATTAAATATAAAGGAATCTTTTGAAAGTTTCCGGAGGTTTTTTTATTGATTTTTAAAACACCTATGCTATAATCGATGTAAAGTGAAATGAGTGTGGTGAAAGTTCCGCACAAAATATTATATGATTAGGAGAAGTGTCTATGAAAGCCAGAAAGAAAAAAGCGGCTCAGAGAGCAGCTAAAAGAACCACAGAAATGAAAGAAAAAATTGCAACAAATGCAGAAAATAAAAAGGCAGAAGTAGTAGACTCAACAGAAAAGACAACAGCTGCGAAAAACACTACAAAAAAAGAAGTAGAATTGCCGGAGGTAAAGGCTGAACCGAAAAAAGAA
>ENA-OQIO01000822-OQIO01000822.1-human-gut-metagenome-genome-assembly--contig:-NODE-822-length-16056-cov-2.654906_pt1 | contig 16056 bp, 16 predicted proteins | sample MGYA00242573_ERZ504737 | MGnify/ENA primary metagenome ERZ504737 (study PRJEB26092, sample SAMD00036203) | human gut metagenome | host: Homo sapiens | study: EMG produced TPA metagenomics assembly of...
CGATGATGCTCAGACGTCGTAGCTGTACATCGATCGATGCTCAGACGTACGTAGCTGTACATCGATCGATGCTCAGACGTACGTAGCTGTACATCGATCGATGCTCAGACGTACGTAGCTGTACATCAACCGATTCATTAGTAATTATATTCAAGAACCAGTTTGAACCTTCAATCTTTAATAATGCACCTACGATTGCGCCCTGCATCCATGTTGAGAAAAGGATGAGTGCAAGAAGTAATACAATGTAGATAACAAAGTTGTACCATGGTGCATCAGATTTAAATGTTGTCTTTTTATTCTGATAGAAGCCGTAGATGTTAGCAACGAGGTTTGAAAGAAGGAATGGAAGCACATAACCCCAAGTAACAACGCCGTCAATAACATACTTGTTGCTTCCTTTGAACCTGTTGTGAACATTGTCGGTGTGAAAATGCCTCTTAAAAATTCAGGAAGCAAAGTGTGAATTTGGTCACATACGAGCGGTAACAATGCGGCAAGTGCAAGCTGAATGATTGTTACAAGACCTGAAACAACGAGAAACTTAACAAGCTGCCACAAGGTTTTCATAAATGAACCCTTTTCCTCAGCTGCATTATCAATGCCGCCAAGGCTGAATTTTTTCTTTTCTTCTGCCATAATTTTACTCCTTTAATATGTAAAAAATTAATAAGTCCTTAACATTATAGCAATAATTTAACATTATTGCAATATGTTTTTTTAAGAAAAAAGTAATCCAAGCATTGCCGAACATGCGATTGCGTGAATAATCGCAATTACTGCCCAAACAATGAGCGCTGCAATGCCCACAACAATTGCAAGAAGAAGTATTACAATAAGAATTAGAATTAACAATACGAGTGGGCCTTTTTTGCTCTTTTTAACAGGGTCATTAAATTCTTTCTTTTCAAATACCTCTTTAGGAGCAGGGTTTCGTCATCATAAAGCGGATAAAGAGGAAGCGTCGACTTGGCGTCGCAGTATCCCGGATTCCAAAGAAGCGGCTCAACAAGACCTCTGACGCTTGTTGCACCCTTAAGGAATTTGCCTATGTTCAAATGAATTGTATTAAGGAATGAATCAATTACGTTTAAAAGGCCGCATGTGATTTTGTATTCTTTTGTTTCTGGACCGTAAGGCGAGTCGCCGCAATAAAGATTTTGAACAAGTTCAAGAAGGAAATCGACAACCTTATTGTCTGCAATATCTGCAATGTCAGCCTTTTTAAGTCCGCTTTCCTTTTTGCAAAGTCGCCAAATCTTTTTGTATGTAAGCTTGTTGAGCAATTTGCCGATAGGCTTAATTAGCCAAGCAAGCTTCTTTACCTTTTCACCGGGAATTGAGAATGCGTCCGTCATTTCGGCAAGTCTGTCAATATCGTTGCCCATTGCCCAAACGATTTCGCCAATCATTCCAAAGAAAAATCCCTTCATATATTCGTCAAAAGGCTTTTGGTTTGTGTCAAGACCCGGCACGTCCTTAATCATAATCGTATCAACGTCAATCTTCTTGTTTTTAGGGTCGATTGTAACGTTTCTCATAGTAGGAGGGCAACCTATCATTGCGCCGCAGGAATATCGTAAAATGTGTTGCCCTTTTTAGTTACAACGTAGCTGATATCGTGGATATGGGTGTGACCGGTAAGCATACATGAAAGACCTGCATCTGCAAAAATTTCTCTCGTAGTTTCGTGATTTCTTTGCATATCGCCCTTACCGATAATGGCATAAAAAGGTGACGGTGCAATCATGGGGTGGTGAGTCATTGCGATAACAAATTGGTCGTTTTTCTTGGCATCCTCAAGCTGCTCCATAATCCATTTCATACAATCGTCGGAGAAGCCGGAACCACTTTCGCCCTCAGGCTTATAATTTGTATCGTCATTAAGTGCAAAAAGACGATAACCCGGTGCAAGCTGAACAACGTAACTCATTGACTCAGGGTGAGTTGAAATAGCTTCGTTAGGCCGAATTCGTAGTACATATCCCACAAATCGTGCCTGTCTTCTACTGCCGGAACTTCAATTTTTTTGTCGCCGTCATATCCGTCGGCAACACCTCTGTCCCTAAAATCGTGAGTAGCCGTGATAACATAAACTCTTTTGCCTCTTTTTTTAAGGTCTCTGAGCATTTCGATAAATTCCTTATGAGATTCAATCTCACCGTCACGTGTGGTATCGCCTGCAAGAACAACGATATCTGTCGACTTGTCCTCGCAAAGCATATCAAAGCCCGCTTTGATTACGAGTCGCTGTCTTTAATTACTTTTGCGACTTTGACTCGGCTTTATCGTAAGCCTTGCCTTCGGTGCCGCCTTTTCTTGAATAATAATGAGTGTCGGTTATAAATTGAATTTTAAGCGGCTCATTATTACTTCCCCATATTTTGTTAGCCATTTTTTACTCCTGCTCTTCTTTAATTTCAAGTACACCGCCTTTTACATTTTTGTCAAATGTAAATTCGAGTGAACCTTTGTTTCTTTCGTTAAAATCAATCTTTTGCCCGTCAAGGTAAGCAACATATTTCACCTTGTCCGAAAGGGTGATTATCATAGTATATTTATCGCAATTGCCGAAATATTTAAATTTAATATTTGCGCTGTTGTCGGTAGTTTTTTGATAATCTGTCCAAACATCAAAGCCTGTGGTGACGGTTTGAGGTTTGAAGTAAGCATTCGCCCAAATGCAAATAGGAGCGGAAAGACCGCCGAAATTGTGGAACCAGCCGCCACGTTTTGTTGCAATGCCGAAGCACTCATAAGTGTTATATGTAAAGTCTGTTTCATCTTTCCACATATCCAAAGCAAGCTTGGCAATGTCATAAGCAAAATCGGCTTCGCCGTTATCAAGCATTGTTTTCCAAATAAACCACTGGTGGCTCATCCAAACGTTGCCGTTCCAATAACCGTCATCAAAGTAATAGGAAGCGCTCATATCAACTGCGGATATTCCTGCTGCAGACCACATTTCATTAGGATTTTTAATGTGGTCAAGAAGCTTTTTCTTGCGCTCACCCTCAACTGCACCTGCAACGATAGGATAAACACCGTCCATACCTTGTTGAAGTTTTCGCCGTCGCAGTTCTCATAATGCCAGTAACATTTCCGCTTTCGTCATATTCCGTATAGCCGAAATAGCCGCTTTCCTCGTCCCAAGCAAGGTCGTTGAGCGCCTTTGTTGAATATTCGATATCTTCATCATAAATCTTGATATCGTCATATCTTCCGAGAGATTCGGCAACCATTTTCATAATCTTGCCGGCACGGATAATTTGCGCTGTTGAAAGACAAGGACAGGTATATTTCTGCGATTTTCTTGCCATCATTTCAACTTGAGCCGGATAGTCGTCCATTCCGCAGTGGGAATACCAGTAATCGTATGTCGTAAGAAGCCCGTTATTGAATTTTGCAACGGTTGACGCATGATTTCTGCCACGTAAAAATTCGTAATAAAGCTTAGCTTTATCATATAAAAATGCAAGGCTTTCCTTATCATTTGTACGCTTTAAAAGTTCAAGATATTCAACAAATTGGGTAGGAACAAGTGAGCCGTGAAGTAAAAAGCAAAAGTCTTTGTTTGTTTCGTCACATAAATACATATCAAGCGCATATTGGCAAAGCTTAGGCGAAAATTCCAAAAGCCCCATTCCGATAAAACCGCTGTCCCATGTGTAAAAGCTGTCCCATCTTTTACCCGGTGTGTGATGAATAACATTCTCGCCGTGGCGATAAACAGGATATACCACGTTTGTTAAAAGTGTTGATTTAAGAATTTCTGTTGAAGTGTGTATTTTTCGCCTGCTTTGTTAAAGCTTGCAGGTTTTGAACCTTTCTTCGCATTTTGATAAATAGCCTCGTATTCTTCGTTGCTCAACTGTTTCGGCTCGCTCTGAGAAAGCATAACATATTCAACGTGTGAGGTGTTCGGCTCAATAAAAATTGATTTAATAAGCGAATTGTGGAAAAATCCGTCGTCGCTGTGCTTTCTTTGGAAAGAAGCGGAGAAGGTTTCTCTAAGCTCGTCATAAGTGTGGTCGCCGTTTGAAAGCCTGTTAATAAGCGCATCTTCAAGACAGCCTGAATCAAGCTTTCTTTCACGTGTGTTTTTATTATTTGTTAAGATGTAAAACGGCTTGTCAACAGTGTCATAAGTAAGCTTTGTGATATGACCGTTTTCAAGTACCTTTGTTTCAATTTGCGGCATATAAGGTTGCGCTTTTGTTTTGCACGTGATATTTTCCTTTTCACTTTCGTCAACGGCACATAAAAAGTCAAACTCGATTCCTGCCTTGCCGTGGCTTTCAAGTGTAAACTCAGGCATATAAGGAATATATGCAATGTTGAGTTCATCGCTGTGTGCAAATACGACTGTTTTTCCGTTCATATCAAATTCTGCGTCGCCGTCTGTAACGGTTTTATATCTGACTGCGATAATAGGATTTTTAATATCGTTGTCATCAAATTTATATGATACTTTGTCGCCGCTTTCAAATCCGAAAGCTTAAGATTTAAGAAGTGAACGTGATAATTCTCGCATCTGTCGCCAAGTCCCTTGCCAAGGTAAAACTCCTTGTCTGCAAACATACCCTTAAACATTCCGTCCGGATTTTCTTCGTCCCAAGGTCTTGCAACAGCATAAGAATAGTCAACGTAATCATTGGCTGTTTTAAGAATTGCACCGTTCGGCACGCTTACCTCGCAATAGGTTGGGTGAGGAAATTCAAGAGAAGCAAATATATTTAAAATACAGTTTTGCGAAAGAGAGGTGTTATTGAAAATTTCACATCTCATAAGGTATGCATCATCGTCAGCCTTTGAAAATGAAATATCGGCATAAACTTCGTCTTTCCACATAAGCTCATATCTGTATGAATAAAAAGTGTAATCGTTTTTGCAGTTCCATAAGTGATAATTTGACGGAACTGTAACGTTCGGTACGGGTGTTGAACTGTTCCAAAGGGTAGGGTGGACGGAAAAATCATACCTTGCGCCCTTGTCGGCAAGCTCATTTATTATTTTTGATATGCCCATATATTTCTTGGAGTACGGACCCCATACAGGCATCTTTATTTTGTTATCTGTCATTGAAAACTCCTTTCTCAATATAGAAATAATTCACATTTTATTATCAACCATTTAACAAACTTTGTCAATAGAAACAACAAATTTAATGAACTATTCCGATAAATCAGTTGACAAAAAGACATATTCAATGTATTATTTATACGTTATTGATACTTATTATTTATTAAGCGGAGGAGAACTTAATGAACACAGAGATTGATTTGCAAAAAATTATGAAGCTTGTGCTGAAAAAATGAAAACTGGTTGCAATATTTTGCGTAATCGGTGCGCTTTTAATCGGCATTTATTCAGCTAATTTTGCAACTAAAACATATTCTTCAAGCGTTAAATTTTTTGTTTATGCAGTTGAAACCCAGCAGGAGCTTTCGGACTCTACTCTTGCAAGAAATGCGGCAAGTAACACAAGCAAGATGAACTATGCCATGCAAATGATGGAAACCTATACCGAAATGCTTAATACAAGTGAGTTTGCAAAAAGAGTGGCAAACGACCTTAATAAAAAATACAACTCGAATTACACATATAAAGATATCAGCAAATGTATTTCAATCGAGACAAAAGAGGATACTGCCATTATGACAATGACGGTTACCACTGACGATAAGGCGACTGCTTTCCAAATTGCACGCCAGCTTGAAATTACTGTTCCTAAGGTTATGAAAAATAAAAACAACGGACTTTTAAATGCTTCTGTTGAAGATGCCGCAATTGAGGCAAGTACACCTAACGGAATGGGAACTGTTAAAAAATCAATTCTCGCTTTATCGCCGGCGGTGTTATTGCAGTTGCATACATTATATTCCGTGACCTTCTTGACGTAAGAGTTAAAACGAGCGAAGAACTTACCACAAGGTATAATATTCCGGTACTCGGTACTATACCCGAATTTGAAATTGACGGTAAAAAAGCAAAAAAGAAAAACGATAAGGAGGAGAATGAATAATGGCTAAGGATAAAAAGAAAAAGTTTGCATCGCAACAGCGTGTTCTTGTTGATAACGCTAACATTTCAAGTGATTTGAAGTTCAGAATCGAAGAGGCTTATAAATCAATTCGTGCCAATATTATGTTTTCAGTCGTTAAAAAAGGCTGTAAAATAATTGTTGTTTCCTCCTCTCTTCCTAATGAGGGCAAAACTACCACCACCGTAAATCTTGCCGCTTCTATTTCTCAGGCAGACCAAAGAGTTCTTCTTATTGACGGCGATTTGCGCAAACCGAAAATTCACCAGTATTTTTCAGTTTCGAGTGCGCCGGGTTTGACTGACTATTTAAGCGATGTTGCTTCCGCAAGGCATAAAATGGATATTTTCGGTATAATTCATCCGACAAAATATGAAAATCTTTCAGTCATTACATCGGGTACTATCCCTCCGAATCCGGCAGAGCTTTTAGGCTCCGATTTTATGAGGGATTTCTTAAACGGCATCAGTAAAGATTTTGATTATATTATTATCGATACCCCTCCGCTTAACGTAGTTTCCGATGCATTGCCGCTTATCCGTGAATCAGACGGTATTGTTCTTGTTGTCAGAGACAATCAAACTACTCATCCGGAACTTCAAAAGGCACTGTCGTCTCTTGAATTTATTGATGCAAAGATTTTGGGATTTGTTGTTAATTTTGTTGAATCTAAGGCAGGTAAGGGTAACGGCTCTTCTTATGATTCTTATAATTACGGCGGCTTTGGTCCTCGCAGAAGATACGGCTATTACGGCTACGGCGAATATCACGGCGGCGGTTATGAATACGGCCGTTACGACCCGAGATACTAAAGTTAAGGTGTGATAAAATGATTGACAAGCTTGTTGAGGTACATAGCCATATTTTGCCGGGGATTGACGATGGTTCGCCTGATGTTGATACCAGTTTAAAAATGATTGGTATGCTTAAAAAACAGGGCGCAAGTGCAATTGTTTTAACTCCGCATTATTATTCCGACTCTATAAGCTATGAGGATTTTGTTAAAAGAAGAGATGACTCGTTTGAACTTTTAAAAGCTTCTCTTCCTCCCGACAGCCCAAAGCTTATACCTGCAGCGGAGGTTTATATTACAAAATATCTTTTGCGCAATTCAAATCTTGACGAAATTAAGATTGGCAATACCGATTATGCACTTATTGAACATCCTTTTTCCTGCGATTTTTCACGAGATATATATGAACGTTTGCTCAATTTGAATTACGATTACGGCATTATACCTGTTTTGGCACATATTGAGCGTTATTCCGCTTTTATGGAAAATTTTGACCTTCTTGACGAATATATAGATATGGGCTGTATTGCTCAGGTTAATGTAAGCTCGTTTGTTGACTCGCCGAGGCATTTGAGGAAAAAGCTTTTTAAGCTTCTTCAAACAGGCAGAATTCATCTTATCGGCTCGGATTGTCATAATCTTTCATCTCGCAAGCCTGATTTTGAATCGGGTGTTAAGGAAATAATCAAGAAATGTTCAATAGATACTTTGGAAAAACTTGAAAATAATGCAAGTATTCTTGTGAAATAATTTAGATTTGAGCGAATTTCAGGCTTTTGTTTGGAATTCGCTTATTCTTTATGCAAAATTATTAAAAAGGACTTTATTATTGTATTAATTTATGATATTATATATTTTGGTGATTTAGGTGAAGCTGTCTAAAAATGATGATATTAAATTGAATATTGACAGTCTGACTTCTGAAGGAAGCGGTATCGGTCGCTTTGACGGCTTTGCTGTTTTTGTAAGGGGTGTTGTCCCCGGTGATGAGGTTGTAGCTCATATTATTAAATGCTCAAAAAATTACGCAATAGGCGTAGTTAAGGATATAATTAAGCCGTCAAAATTCAGAATTGAAAGCGATTGCCCCGTGTCGTCAAAATGCGGCGGCTGTTCGTTTAGAAATGTTAGTTATGATGAAGAACTGAGATATAAAAAAGGCAGAGTTCAAGACGCACTTGAACGCATAGGCAAGCTTGATATTGAGGTTGAGGAAATAATCGGTGCGGATAAATGCTCTCATTATCGCAATAAGGCGCAGTATCCTGTTTCAATTTGCGACGGTGAACTTTTTGCCGGTTTTTATGCTTATAAGAGCCACAGAATTATTTGCAATGATGATTGCGCATTGCAACCAAAGGAATTTAAAGCAGGGCTTGAAGCTTTTAGAATTTGGGTGGAAAAAGCAAACGTTACCTCTTATGATGAAAATACGGGCAAAGGGCTTTTGCGTCACATTTATTTCAGAAAGGGCTTTGCTACAGGCGAGATAATGCTTGCGCCGTTATTAACGGTACGTTAATTCCTGAAAGCGACCTTCTTGTTTCTCTTTTGAGGGAAAAGCTTCAAGGGCTTAAAAGCGTTGTAATTAATATTAATCGTGAAAAATCAAATGTGATTTTAGGCAAAGAAAGCAAAACCGTTTGGGGTGATGATTATATCATGGATAAGCTTTTGGGAAAAACGTTTGTTATTTCTCCCAATTCTTTTTATCAGGTTAATCATGACCAGTGCGAAAGGCTTTACTCTAAGGCAATGGAGTATGCAAACCTAAATAAAAAACGAAACTTTGCTTGACCTTTATTGCGGTGTCGGCACAATCGGATTGACTATGGCAGGCAGCGTTAAAAAACTTATCGGTGTTGAGATTATTGGAAAGGCTATTGAAAATGCAAAGATAAATGCAAAACTTAATAATATCGACAATGCCGAATTTATTTGCGCAGATGCACCTACTGCGGCAAAAAAACTTGAAAAAGATGGAATAAAAGCTGATGTTATAATTCTTGACCCGCCAAGGAAAGGCTGCGATGCGTCACTTTTTGATACCGTGTGCCAAATGAGCCCCGAAAGAATTGTTTATGTTTCTTGCGACAGTTCAACGCTTGCAAGGGATTTGAAAATTCTTGATGAAAAGGGATATAAAACCAAAAGAGTGTGCGCTGTTGATATGTTCCCACGTACACCGCATGTTGAAGCGGTCGCTCTGATTGAAAAGCTATAAATTATAATATAATGAGGAAAATGGTGGTTGAAAAGCCATATTTGATTATCGTTGACAAGCTTTCACAACCTGTTTGTAATAAGGTAAAGAAAGTAACACATTGCATTAAAAAAATTGTTTTTTAAGATAAAACTAATTAAAATTAATTTAAAGGTGATATTTATGAAATTAAAAAACGGAATTGTTACAAATTCAATTGACGGCGAAAGCTTTGCCATTGCTACGGGTGAGGCTACTAAGGAGTTTAACGGTCTTATCAAAAACAATCCTACTGCTGCTTTTATTTTTGAACTTCTCAAAACTGAGCAGACGCCGGACAGTATTGTTAAAGCTATGACTGATAAATACGATGTTGATGAAGCTACTGCAAGGGCAGACGTTAATGAACTTTTAAACCTTTTAAAATCAAAAAATATTATTGAGGAATAATTATGAAATACACTTGCATTGAAAGTGAATATCTTGTGGCACTTCTAAAATGCGCACTAAAAAATGAGGATGTGCCGGATGTTCCTGTGGGACTTAATTGGGAAAAACTCGTTAAACTTTCTAACGAGCAGCAGGTTTATTCTACAATTGCGCCTGTTATCAACAAAATCAATATACCTGTTGAGCAGGCTCAGGAGCTTACTTTTTATACACAAAATGAGCTTGTGCGTATGATTGCGATGAAAAACGAGCTTGAGCAGATTGAAAAGGAGCTTGATGCGTTAAAAATCGATTATATGCTTTTAAAAGGAAGCGTTATAAAACTTTGCTATCCTAAGCAAAAAATGAGGCAGATGAGCGATGTTGATATCCTTTATCATGAAAAGGATAGAGAACGACTTGTTTCGATGATGAAAAAAAGAGGCTTTTTGCTTGAAACGTCTGAGGCTAATACGGATGATTTCTTTAAGCCGCCTTATTATACCTTTGAATGGCACAGAACAATATTTGACGAAAGGGACGAATTTCATCCTGATTTTGACCTTTGGAAGAGAGCAAAGCAAGATAAAGAGAAACCATCAAAATATAATATTGACGAAAGCGATTTATTTATCTATTCAATTTGCCACGCTTATGACCATTATTGCCAAAGCGGATTTGGAATAAGATTTATTTGCGATATCTATTTGCTTTTAAATAAACTTGAAAATCTCGATATGGCTTATGTTAATTCAACGCTTGAAGATTTTGGCATTAAACAATTCGGTGAGGATACAATCAATCTTGCAATGGCGATTTTTGAGGAGAAGGAAATAAGCGAAAGCGAGCAAAGCCTTTTGGATTTCATCCTTTCGGGCGGCGTTTACGGCAAAAGGGCAGCCTTTGGCGAGGTTATTGAGGAAAAGTATGGCGGCTCAAAAATCAAGTATATTTTTAAAAGGCTTTTTCCGCCGAAAAGACAGATTATGAAAACGTATCGTGTTTGTGAACGTCATCCCGTTTTATTGCCGCTATTCTATATAGTAAGAATTTTTCAAAAATATAAATTTAAACGTAAAAAGATAAATAAAGAATTATCGGATTTAAAAAATATTAAGTAATATTCGGAGGATTAAAACTCTTGTCAGTTAGTAAGGACCATATTAGAAATTTTTCAATAATCGCCCATATCGATCATGGTAAATCAACTCTGGCAGACAGCTTTTGGAGCTTACAAGCTCTGTCGCCAAGCGTGATATGCAAGAACAGATACTTGACGATATGGAACTTGAACGTGAGCGTGGTATCACTATTAAGGCACATGCCGTTAAGCTTGATTATACGGCTAAAAACGGTGAGGTTTATGAATTTAATCTTATTGATACACCGGGTCATGTCGATTTTAACTATGAGGTTTCACGTTCTCTTGCGGCTTGTGAGGGCGCAATCTTAATAGTTGACGCATCTCAGGGTGTGGAGGCGCAGACTCTTGCAAACACTTATCTTGCGCTTGATCACGACCTTGATATTTTGCCTGTGATTAATAAAATCGACCTTCCTGCCGCAGACCCTGACAGGGTGGCTCATGAGGTTGAGGATGTTATCGGTATTCCTTGTATGGACGCACCGAGAGTCAGCGCAAAAACAGGTCAAAATGTTGAAGAAGTGCTTGAATATATAGTTAATGAAATTAAGCCTCCACAGGGTGATGACAATAAACCGCTTAAAGCGCTTATTTTCGACTCTGTTTATGATTCTTATCGTGGTGTTATTGTTTATGTTAGAATTATGGACGGTAAGATTAAAGCGGGCGACACTATGCGTATGATGGCAACGGGTGCGGAATTTACCGTTGTTGAGGTTGGTTATATGCGTGCAACTTCGCTTGAAAAGGCAGACGAGCTTTGCGCAGGCGAGGTTGGATATATTACCGCTTCTATTAAAACAGTAGGAGATGCAAGAGTCGGCGATACAGTTACCCTTGCAACCAATCCTGCACCTGAGGCACTTCCGGGATATCGTAAGGTTAATCCTATGGTATTCTGCGGCGTTTATCCTGCCGACGGTGCTGATTATGAAAATTTGCGTGACGCACTTGAAAAATTGCAATTAAACGACGCTTCTCTTTCCTATGAGCCTGAAACGTCGGGCGCTCTCGGTTTTGGTTTTAGATGCGGCTTTTTAGGTCTTTTGCATCTTGAGATTATTCAGGAAAGGCTTGAAAGGGAATATAATCTTGACCTTATCACCACTGTTCCGAGCGTTGTATATAAAATTCATATGACTGACGGTACTATGGTTGAGATTGACAATCCTACCAATTATCCCGATCCTGCTTATATTGATTACTGCGAAGAGCCGTTTGCAAACGCATATATTTATGTTCCGAGTGATTATGTAGCACGGTTATGGATATGTGCCAGGACAGACGTGGCATTTTTAAAGATATGAAATATATCACAACAGACCGTGTTGATATTCATTATGAAATGCCGCTTAATGAAATTATTTATGATTTCTTTGATGACCTTAAGTGAGAACGAGGGGCTATGCTTCGTTTGACTATGAACTTACCGATTACAGAAAGAGTGATTTGTGCAAGGTTGACGTTCTTTTGAACGGCGATATTATTGATGCACTTTCGTTTATTATCCATAGGGATAAGGCGTATGCACGTGCACGTCGAATTGCCGAACAGCTTAAAAAGCATATTCCACGCCACTTGTTTGAAATTCCTATTCAGGTTGCAATCGGCGGTAAGGTTATTGCGAGAGAAACTGTAAAAGCACTGCGCAAAGATGTACTTGCCAAGTGCTACGGCGGTGACGTTACCCGTAAGAAAAAGCTTCTTGAAAAGCAAAAAGAGGGTAAAAAGCGTATGCGCCAGTTCGGTCAGGTTGAAGTTCCGCAGGAGGCTTTCCTTGCAGTGCTTAAGCTTTCAAGCGATGAGGATAATTAAAAAATAATAATTATAGAAAATGGGCTTGAACATTACGTTCAAGCCCATTTAGACTGTCGATAAAGTGGATAAACCGTGCCGTGCTATAAAACGGAATTTCTTTCGACGTAACGTATAGCAAGGGCTTGCTCTTGCCGAAATAAAATACATTTATAGAAAAGAGGCTTGAACATTACGTTCAAAGCCTTTTTTGGCACTTTCCGTCTTTTGCTCGGGGGCAGTACCAACGTACAGCACCCGCTCGCAAAATACGAAATTTATCTCACTTTCTCGAAGTCTCCCAGCGTGTAGAAAAAGTATAAATTAACGCTTACAGTTATTATGTTTTAGCAAATCATACCTGCTTCAATCCAGTTCATTACCGAAGGATATTCCTCTTTGTAATTATCAAGCTGGTCGTGGTTGGTGTCAATAAATGCCTGCATTTCGTCGTAATCTTCAAAATCAAAAGTGAAGTCCTGTTCAAAAGCATAACTTGCGGTAAACATTAAATCAAAAAGGTCATCAGCTGAAAATTCATCAAGCATTTTATCAGCCGTAATTTCCGTTATATAGTCAAGAGCATTCTTAACCGTGAGGTCAAAGTCATTTTCGTCAACCTCAATTTCAGGGTCTGATTTGCAATAATTTAAGATATCTTCGTCGCCGTATCCGAGAGTTTGAATATAATCAATAACGTCCTCAAATCCGGTTTCATTTACTTCGTCGTAAAGCCTATACATAAATTCGCCTAAAAGATTTTGAATTGCTGTTGCCTTGAAAATTGCGTCAATTTCGTGGCCGTCCTCGTCTGTAATAACAAAACCGCTTTCTTTAAAGGTATCCCATATTAATTGATAAAAGCAAGTGTGTTGCTCATTTTCTCCAAAAATTGCTTCTTGAATATAGCTTTCAATATCCATTTGTATTCTCCTGTGTTTTAATTTGTTAATATTATATACTATATAATATTTATTTTCAATATTGCAATATATTTTTATATAAGCTATAATTGATATGTATAAATTTTTTGTTTATTTTAGGGGTGCAACTATGAAGATAAAAATTACAAGCGGTGAAAATTATGCCGTTTTGGGTCTTGACGGCGCAATGCTTAATTCGCTTAATAAGAATAATACGGAATATCTTTGGCAGGGAGACACTAAATATTGGGCAGGGCAGGCGCCCGTTTGTTTCCCGATTACAGGTGTGCTTCCAAACGGTGAAATGGAGGCTTTCGGCAAAAGATGCACAATGAAACGCCACGGCGTTGCGAGAATTAATCCTTTTGAGGTTTTAGAACAGCATAAAAACAGCGTTACTTTTGTTCAAAGAAGCGATGAAAATACTAAGCGTGATTTTCCGTTTGATTATGAGCTTAAAATTAAATATACGATTAACGGCGATACCGTTACTAATGAATATATAGTTACCAACACGGGTGAGGATAAGCTTCCGTTTGTTATCGGCGGGCATCCGGCGTTTAATTGTCCGCTTGTAAAGGGTGAAAAATTTGAGGATTACAAGGTTGTTTTCGATAAAAATATTACCAAGCCGTGCCTAAGACCCGATCACCATACAGGGCTTGTAAACGTGTTTGAAAAATTTGACGAAATGCACGGCGGTGACACACTTTCTCTTGTTCACGAATTGTTTGAGGAAAAAGATGCACTTATTTTTGAAAATTGCGAAGCTAAAAGCGCTACTCTTATCGGCAAAAGCGGTAAAGGTGTAAAGATAGAATTTCAGGATATGAACAATCTTCTTATTTGGTCTGCTGTCGGCAATGCACCTTTTGTTGCTCTTGAGCCGTGGACAGGGCTTGCAAGCTGTAATGATGAGGACGGACTTTTTGAACATAAAAGAGGAATGACTGTTCTTGAAAAGGACGAAACCGCTTCTTTCAAGTTTAAAATTACAATGATTTAAAGTATTGTATATAATGTGTTAATATATTAATTATAAAATATTTTTGGTGGTTAAATGAATTACGGATTTATAAAAACGGCTGCAAGCAGTTTAAAACTTAAGGTTGCCGATGTAAGCTTTAATACGTCTATAATTAAAGAAGCAATTGACAGCGCACTTGAAAAAAATGTTAAACTTCTTGTCACTCCGGAGCTTTCTGTTACAGGCTATACATGCGCAGATTTGTTCTTTGCACGTACACTTTTGATTGAAAGCGAGAGGGCAGTGGCTGAACTTGCCGATTATATTAAGGGCAAGGATATAGTTCTTCTTGTCGGCGCACCCGTGCCTTTCTTTAATAAGCTTTATAATTGTGCTGTTGTGATTGATAAGGACGGCGTTAAAGGTATTGTGCCCAAAAAGTATCTTGCAAATTATAATGAATTTTACGAAAAAAGATGGTTTGCTTCGGGCTTTGATTTTAAAGAGGTGCAAAGCATTTCTTATGCCGGATTTGATACTCAAATAGGCGATATTGTTTTTGATTTGGGCTCCGGCGCAATCCTTGGTGTTGAACTTTGCGAGGATTTGTGGGTGCCTAACCCGCCAAGCAGTTTTCTTGCTTTATGCGGCGCAAATATTATTGCTAATCTTTCGGCAAGCGACGAATACGTTTCAAAAGCGCAGTATCGCCGTGAACTTGTGGCTAATCAGTCTGCAAGGTGTGTTTGCGCTTATGTTTATTCGGGCGCTTCTGTTTTTGAAAGTACAACCGACCTTGTTTTTTCAGGCGCAACTCTTGTGTGTGAAAACGGAACGGTTTTGAGCGAGGGCGAACGCTTTAAGCGTGAAAACGTGCTTACCGTTGCCGATGTTGACGTTGAAAGGCTTTTAAGTCAAAGACGTTCAAATATGTCGTTTGAAAACAGCAATGATAAAACAGAATGCATTAAATTAAATCTTGAAAATAAAAATAATGAACTTGAAAACAGGTTTGTTGACTCAATGCCTTTTGTTCCGAGTGATAATGAAAAAAGAGCGCAAAGATGCAAGGAAATTTTTGCCATTCAGGCAAGCGGACTTGCCAAGAGGATTGAGCACGTGGGTTCAAACGGCGTTGTTGTCGGTATTTCCGGCGGTCTTGATTCAACTCTTGCACTTCTTGTAAGCGTCTCTGCAATGAAACTTCTCGGCAAGAATAACAGCGATATTTTGGGCGTTACAATGCCGGGGTTCGGCACAACGGACAGGACTTATCAAAATGCAATCGACCTTATGAAATCTCTCGGAGTTACGATAAAGGAAATCAGTATTAAGGATGCATGCGTTTTGCACATGAAAGATATTGAGCATGACAGCTCAGTTAAGGATATCACTTATGAAAATACGCAGGCGAGGGAAAGAACGCAAATTCTTTTTGACCTTGCCAAATAAGCACGGCAAGCTTCTTGTCGGTACGGGTGATTTGAGCGAGCTTGCAATGGGCTGGTGCACATATAACGGGGATCATATGAGCATGTACGGCGTTAATGCAAGCGTTCCTAAAACTCTTGTTAAATATCTTGTTGAATATGTTGCAAACGTAAGCGATAAAAAAACGGCGGATATTCTTTATGATGTGCTTGATACTCCTGTATCGCCTGAGCTTTTGCCGCCTGACGAAAACGGCAACATTGCTCAAAAAACGGAGGATAATATCGGCCTTATGAGCTTCACGATTTCTTTTTGTATAATTTTGTTCG
>ENA-OQIO01000823-OQIO01000823.1-human-gut-metagenome-genome-assembly--contig:-NODE-823-length-16047-cov-5.392211_pt1 | contig 16047 bp, 15 predicted proteins | sample MGYA00242573_ERZ504737 | MGnify/ENA primary metagenome ERZ504737 (study PRJEB26092, sample SAMD00036203) | human gut metagenome | host: Homo sapiens | study: EMG produced TPA metagenomics assembly of...
ATTCATTTATTTTCCCTCTGTGACATTCTCCAGCTCTTTTTCCACAATCTCTTTCCAGTCCTCCAGACTGTGGCTTCCGGAGTAGGTCTCACCTACAATATTTCCGTTTTTGTCAACAAAGAAGGTTTCCGGGAAAGCAGAGATTCCATTGAGACGTCCGTTCATCATTCCGGAATCCGGGATCAGGAATGGATAGGATGCCTTTGTTTTCTCCTGAAGTACCTGAGCCTTTTTCACTGCTTCCTCATCCTGCTTTCCATCACTGCCTACTGTATCCAGTGTCACGCCTACTACTCCTACTCCTTTATCCTTCATCTCCTGATAAAGCTTCTCCAGATCAGGAATCTCATTGACACATGGAGAACACCAGGTAGTAAAAATATTTACCATAGTCAGATCGTATTTGCTGAAGATATCCTGTGTATAGGTTTTTCCGTCAACTCCTGTTGTTTCAAATTTGCCTACATTTGTTCCTTCAGCTGCCTCTGTACTGTCAGAAGTATCCTGCGGCTGATCAAATGCAGAAAGCATCTGGAACGGGGTCATTTCTGTAAGTGTTACTTCAATCCCCTCCACGTCCTTTAACAGGTCTGCATCCGCATCTTTGTTTGTGCTGAGATAATATTTATATTTGCCATCACTGCTGGTACCCAGTTCTTTATGCTCTGTGCAGCCGGTAATCGTATCCAGATCTTTCTGGGATTCCTCATCATACATTCCGATCACACCTACTCTGCTGAGACTTTTCAGCCAGTCGTCATATCCGGTGCCCATCTTGTCCACCTCTGCATCCTTCTGCTCATCTGTCAGGGTGCACCAGCTTGCTGTAGCATATGTGACTGCATCTGCATTGTCATTCCATCTCTCATCTGTAAACATGGAAATGTTCTTCTTCTCCATCTGCTCTTTCAGATCTTTGGAAATCCCTAATTTCATTCCAAGGAATGGATATTCATAAGTATCCTGTGCCGGCTGAGCAATCTCTGACGGTTTGAAAGATCCTGCGATCAAGCCCTCGGAAGCTGCCACACTGCCATCTTCTGCTGCCTGAGCATCCTTTCCATCCATCTGAACCGCACCTGCACCGCTTCCTCTGCAGGCACTGAAAGAGTTTCCTCTGCATGTGCAGTTACAATACCTCCCATAGATGTCACACTTAATACACCTGCTGCAAAATCGCCATTAATCTCATTCTTCTGTTTTCATTATAAGTAAGCTCCCTTCATTTTTTACTGTTATGATTTTTATATTACTTTTAAGCCAAGCCGATAAAAACATACACTTCTCTACCTGCTCCTAACCAAATAACTGCTTCACAGTTTAATTGGTTAATTCCTTATGTCTGTCCGCAGATTTGGATTTTGTCCCCGCATAACAGGCATCGTTTTATTGATATGCACACATTATAGCATCTGAGAAATAAAATCTGTGTTAAGAAAATAACTTTTTTCAAAATTTTATTTCATGGCCAGTCACAGACAAATCTGAAACTTGGTGACATGCTCTCGCCACTTAAATCTTACAGATTTTGAAGTGGGAGCTTCCTGCTCGATTGCCCTTCAGGGCAAAGCTAAAACAGGCTATCCCCGCGTGTCCCGCGGTTCTTTTTTATCCGGTTACGGATCTTTTCTGTGCTATTATGCACATTTTTTATATATTCTTTTTCCTTCTTTCAGAATATTGACCGCCGCATTCACATCCCGGTCCATCCGGTTTCCACATTCGCATAGGTATATCCGTTCTGATAATGCCAGCTCTTTCTTCTTATGTCCGCATACGCTGCATATCTTACTGGATGCAAAATATCTGTCTACTTTTATCAGATATTTTCCACGTTCTTCCAGCTTATATCCAAGCATGGAAAGGAACTGACCGTATCCGTTATCCTGTATCCCTTTTCCGAAATGCAGGCCTCCGGCTATCCCCTTCAGGTTCAGATCCTCCACACATACTGCGTCATAGTCTTCTGCAAGGCTGTGGCTGAGCTTATGCTGGAAATCCTTCCTCTGGTTCTTTATCTTTTCATGATATAAAGCAACCTTTTTCTTCTGTTTCTGATAGTTACGGCTGCCCTTTTCACATCTGGAAAGTTTTCTCTGTTCCCGGGCAAGTTTTTTCTCTGCATTCCGGTAAAACATGGGATATCCGGCTCTTTCACCGGTAGAAAATACACACATCCCATGCATGGCAAAATCCATCCCCAGGAATTTTTCCGCCTGTCTTTTCTCCGCTGTTTGGTTTTCACAGTCGAACAGCAGGCTGGCAAAATATTTTCCGGACGGTTCCCTGCTCACAGTCACTGATTTCAGCTTCCATCTCCGGGATCATACGGTGGAGTTTTATTTTTACCGGCTGCATCTTTGGCAGTTTCAGGAACCTGTCCTGCAGACAGATATTCCCATTTACCATATTCGTTGTATAGGATTTCCGCGAATGTTTTTTTGATTTATAATGCGGAAATCCCACTCCCGGTTCCCGGAAAAATTTCCGGAAAGCCCCTTCCAGATTTAACTGTACATTCGCCAGCGCAAGAGAATCTACCTCTTTCAGCCATGGATATTCTTTTTTATATCCGGCCGGCGTATTTTTCAGCATCTTTTTTTCTTCCTGATAATGACGGATCTTATCCGCAAGCATCCGGTTATAGAGAAAACGACTGCAGCCGATCGTCTTCTCTATCTGGGTTATCTGTTCTTTATTTGGATAGATCCTTATTTTTACTGCCCGGTTTATCTTTCTCACCCTGACTCTCTATATACTGATGGATTGTTTCAACAGGTGCTATATTTCAAAGATTTCTTTTGTTCTCTCTGACATCTTATCGTCCAGCATCTTTCTGCCATATTTCATAACCAGAATCAAACAAAAACACTGAATGAGAATTATTATCTAAACTCATTATGTACACTCACTTATTGCTTATTTCGACCGTCCAAATTTCAAGAGCATATTGTTCTTTTTTTCTATTATAATATATTTATTGTGTCAGAACAAGTGTTTTGTGATTTTTTATAAATTTGAGCAGACATGCTCGAATGTGCAATTCATAGTGCAATTCATCCCATCACCTATAGAAGGCCACTGAAAAAGTCCTTTTTGCGTATAAATTAACACAAAATAAAGTACATCAATCAACTTTGAGACACTGTATATAGTATGAAAAAACAGTTTTTCAGCGGCGTCCCTATAGAGGTGAGGGAATTCTTGCTACGGTTGTTAAAAGAACTTTGTAATCGGATATTTTAATATGAAACATTTTCTTTTTTTACACGAATTTTATACTTCGTGTGCTATGATAAAACTATAAATCTAGAAATTCAAAAAGGAGACTATCATGCACATTTTAATTATAGAAGATGAAGAACAGCTCTGCCGTTCCATGGCAGAGGGGCTCCGCATGGACGGATACGAAACAGATACCTGCTTTGACGGAGAAGAGGGACTGGAATTATGTATGACAGAGAATTACGACCTGATCCTTCTGGATCTGAACCTGCCGGGAATTGACGGTCTGGAAATCCTGCGTCAGTTCCGTACCTTCAATACCAATACTCCTGTTCTCATACTCTCCGCAAGAGTACAGATCCAGGATAAGGTAGAGGGGCTGGATCTGGGAGCCAACGATTACCTCACCAAGCCATTTCATTTCGAAGAGCTGGAAGCCCGCATCCGCAGCCTTACCCGACGCAAATTTATCCAGGAGGATGTCTGCCTGAGATGCAGCCGCATTACCTTTGACACACGTACAAGAGAAGCCAGTGTAGATGGCACGCCTCTGGCTCTCACCAGGAAAGAAAGCGCACTTCTGGAATATTTTCTGCTTCACCGCAACCGGATCATCAGCCCTGAGGAAATGATCGAGCATCTCTGGGACGGCAGCGTGAACAGCTTCAGTAATTCCATCCGGGTGCATATTTCTTCTTTAAGAAAAAAACTGCGAACTGCCCTTGGATATGATCCTATACAAAATAAGATTGGACAGGGATATATTCTGGAAGAATAAAAATCATTCATATCTGTACAATAAATATTTTCAGATTTCAAATACTACTATGTCATTATAATGAAACGAAAGGATTTATCTATGAAATTTTATTCAGAAAAACTTTCCCCCCGCAGGCTCTCCCTCCAGTGGCGACTCACATTGCTGATCTCCGGGCTGGTTATCACAGCCTGTGCACTGATGTATTTCTTCATCAGCCGTTCTGCTGTGACCGGTCTGGAAGGGATTTCCGACTATGTAGTTCTGGTCACCCCTGACAATTCAAACCCGATCTCCATCAATGTAGATCCTAAAATCCTCATCCCTGATCTGGAAAACCAGATCCAGAATACCAAAAACAACTTTCTGTTCCAGAGCATAATCGCCACAGGTATCATTATTCTTCTCAGCAGTATCTGTACCTGGTTTGTCACCAGAAGAGCCCTGGCTCCTCTGCGCAGATTCAGCGACAGGATCAGCCAGGTACAGGCACAGAATCTGTCTGAGCCGCTGGAAGTCCCACTCTCAGAGGATGAGATCTCACGTCTGACCAGATCCTTTAATGACATGCTTGCCCGTCTGGACAATGCCTTCTCTGCACAGAAACAGTTTGTGGCAAGTGCAGCACATGAGCTTCGCACACCCTTAGCTGTAATGCAGACAAATCTGGAAGTTTTTTTACAAAAAACCGGAACACGCACCCCAGGAATACGACAGGCTTTTCACCATGCTTCAGGAACAGACCGGACGGCTTTCCCATCTTGCAGAAATCCTGCTGGACATGACAGGTCTTCAGACTGTAGAGCGTTCTGACACAATTTCCCTTGCAGCACTCACAGAAGAAGTTTTCTGCGATCTGGATCCGGTTGCAGACAAGCATCAGATCCGGCTTATTCAGACAGAAGGTGACTGTACTGTTACAGGCAGCTATATCCTTCTGTACCGCGCAGTCTATAATCTGGTTGAAAATGCGATCAAATATAACCGGCCTTCCGGTTCCGTTACTGTAAACATTCATTCTGCAGAATCTGCAGTCCTGGAGGTAACTGACACAGGCATCGGTATCTCCCCTGAAAATCAGGAAAAAATCTTTGATCCCTTCTACCGTGTGGACAAATCCCGCAGCCGCGCCATGGGCGGTGCAGGTCTGGGGCTTGCTCTTGTAAGCGAGATTGCCAGACAGCACAACGGCCAGGTAAAAGTAACCCAGAGCAGCGAAAAAGGCAGTACCATTGCCCTGATACTGCCTAAATCAACTGACTATTGATTTTTTCTCTTATTTATTTTTTTCCAGAATCTGAATCAGTTTCTGTGTATCTTCCATAGTAGTAGCCCAGCTTGTGGCAAAGCGGATCACAGAGTGTGTCTCATCATACTTCTCCCAGAATCCGAACTCCACATCCTGGGCTATTTTTTTCATTACCTCATTGGACACAATACAGAATATCTGATTGGTGGGAGTATCCAGAGAAAGCTGATATCCATACTTCTTCAGTGCATCCTTGATCTGCTCTGCAGCTTCCATTGCAGGTTTGCCGATCCGCAGGTACAGCCCGTCCGTAAACAGCTCACCAAACTGGATTCCTGCGATCCGTCCCTTGGCAAGCAATGCTCCATGCTGCTTGATGATCGTAAAGAAATGAGGAATCCGTCCTTTCTGCGGTATAACCACTGCTTCTCCAAACAATGCTCCGCATTTGGTTCCTCCAATGTAAAATATATCGCTAAGTTCTGCCAGATCAGTGAGCGTCACATCATTCTCCGGGCTTGCCAGTGCATAGGCAAGGCGGGCGCCATCCACATAAAGGGGAAGATGATTTTCCCGGCAGACTTTGCTGAGAGCTGCTAATTCTTCTCTGGAATACAGGGTACCATATTCTGTTGGCTGGGAAATATATACCATCCCGGGCATTACCATATGCTCATAATTGGCATCATCATAGAAATCCTTCACCAGCTTCTCAATCTGCTGTGCAGAGATTTTTCCATCTTTCTGCGGTACTGTCAGAACCTTATGTCCGCCAAATTCAATGGCGCCCGATTCATGAGTTGCAATATGCCCTGTATCCGCAGCCACAACTCCCTGATAGGATTTCAAAAGTGCATCGATTACTGTGGCATTGGTCTGTGTTCCGCCAACCAGCAGGAATACTTCTGCCTCCGGCGCATTGCAGGCTTTTCTGATCTTTTCTTTCGCATCTTCTGTATATGGATCCTGACCATAGCCACTGTTTTCTCCAGGTTCGTCTCCATCAGCTTTTTCATGATCGCAGGATGTGCACCCTCCATGTAGTCACTAGCGAAATATAAACGTGATTCTGTATTTTCCATTTTTATCGTTATGTCCTTTCACTGCACTATTTGCGCATTTGACTTTTTTATTCATAGCTTCTGTTCTGTACCGGAACGCTATTCATTCTGTTACTCTATTTTTCTTAGCATTTCTCCCATCTGCTCTTCTGACTTTCACAGATGGAGTTCCACTGACAATTCCCACAGATTTCTTTCCTCTTTCCTGATGCCAGGATTTTCTTTTGAACAACATCTGTAAAATCATCAAATTCCATGATCTGTCCATTCTCCAGGCCGCATAGTTCCAGCACTGCATTGTCATATGCTTCTACAAGTGAAAAGGAAGAACAGCATCCTTTTTCATTATTCGGACAGGCAGAACAGATCTCGTCTGTATCTGCATGAAGCTGTATCTTTGCTCCCTTCTGGAAAATATCCAGCATTTCCTGCATATGTGCGGAAAACCCGTTACTATATCCCTCACCCTTGAAATATGCAAGGCACATTCCATGGTGAGGGCGTAGTGGAATATTTTTTATAAAAGACATCTTTGTGCACCCTTCTCCTTAATTTTTTAACATATTGGATACTTTAACACAAAGCGTTTTTATTGACAACTTTTTTTATTTTATAGTTTACAATCCAATAATTCTATATACTGATCGGATCTCATCAGACTTACTGGATACAATCAGAAAAATCCTTTTTTACTTTTTCTTCATTTACCAGCCTTAGCTACCCTCATATTATAAAGAAAGGTACCCAATGATGCCAGAATAATCAGCACATATCCTGTAAAGCTGTACTTATCCGGAATCTCTCCAAACAGGATAAATCCCAGCATCGTAGCAAAAATAATCTGCGAGTAATCAAAGATGGAAATCTTCCCTGCAGGTGCATAGGTGTATGCAGCCGTAATCGTAAACTGTCCGCCCGCTGCGAATAATCCTGCCATCAGCAATGTCACAAGCTGCTTCATACTCATGGGTGTGAAATGGAACAACATCCAGGGTACAACCGACAAGCAGGAGAAAAATGAAAAATAAAACACGATAACTGGTCCCTTCACTCCGTGAGTTCCCAGTACACGCACCATCGTATAGGCAATTCCTGCTCCCAGTCCACCGCAGACTCCTATCAGTGCCGGAACAAGTGCCGCATTCTGAAATCCCGGTTTCACTACAAATAAACATCCGATAAACGCCAGCGCAACACACGCAGCCTGCGCCGGTCTGATCTTTTCCTTTAACAAAAGGAATGAAAAAATAATCGCGAAAAACGGAGACAATTTATTCAGGATCGATGCATCTGCCACCAACAGATGATCAATGGCATAAAAGTTACACAGAATCCCCAGTGTCCCGCACACACAACGCAGGATCAGCGGTCCCCAGTATTTCTTATCCACCTTCGGCACTGTACGATTTTTACAGAGAATCACCGCTGCAAACACCGCCGCCACCAGATTCCGGAAGAAACTCTTCTCCACAGACGGCAGATCACCTGCCAGACGCACACTCACATTCATACAAGCAAAGAAAAACGCCGACAGGATGATCATTATCATACCCTTTATGTAATTTTCCTGTTTCATCAGATTTAACCTGCCTTTCTGTCCATGCAGACAGCTTCTTTTTATCATATGCTGTCTGTCATCTACCTGTTAATCATAGCACGGACAATCGTTTTAGTACAAATAGATTTTTTATTTCAATTCGTCCTAAGCCATGATATGTTACTGTTCACTCCGTTCTCAGTAACACGCTTCGCGATGCACAGAATTATGCTAATCGCATAAATTCGCGCGGTATATCTCGGGTTTCTGTGACCTTCGCTCACAAAAAACACCTCGCGGGATATTACCAGTGAACAGTAACCATGATATACTATAAGAGCTGTCGAACCTCCAGCAGAAAGGAGGTGAGTTTCATGGAAGAAATTCTCGTCACATTTCTTGTCTCTGTTTTAGCAGGCGTAGTTAGCTACTACATATGCAAATGGCTGGACGGCAGACACTAGACAGCAACAGCCCAAACGGAACAGCTCACCGTAACGAGCAAGAAAGCCCTCAGAGCTGCAACTCTGAGGGCTTTTGTTTCTTTAGTTCGCTTCATGGAATCTCGTCACATTCCTTAGCTACTGTTAGTATATGCTGAAAAAAATAAAAAGTCAACTTAAAAATAATATTAGGTAGTGTAAATTTACTGTAGGAAATTTACACTACCCTGCTTTTACATCCCATTGACTTTTCCAAAAGCTTGTGTTACTCTAAAGCGTGTTTGAAAATTGTAACGCACATCTTGCGTAAAGCATTTTTCAAATACGCTCTAACAAAAGAAAATCTGCATAATGGATAATAACAACGGGAGCCTGTGGGACAGGCTGAGAGGAAGATAGATCTTCGACCGCACCTGATATGGATAATGCCAGCGTAGGGACTGTATTTGTATATTAAAATCTGCCAGTGTGTTATTCCGGCAGATTTTTTTGCAGGATTTTATCTGCTTCCTGCACAACTGATAATGTCTGCTTCGGCAGACCAAATCTTAATTTCAAGGAGGTTCATTATTATGAACACAGACAGATCAAAAACACTCAGAATGGTCATGCTCGCCATGATGGTTGCCATCGGCGTTGTCATCTCACCTATTCTGAGAATCGAGGGTATGTGCCCTACTGCACACCTGATAAACATCGTCTGTTCCGTACTTCTGGGACCGTGGTATTCATTGCTTTGTGCCACTCTCATCGGAATCATCCGAATGATGTTTATGGGTATCCCGCCACTTGCACTGACAGGTGCCGTATTCGGCGCATTTTTATCAGGCGTTTTCTACCGCGCTTCTCATGGAAAGATTATCTGCGCAGTGATCGGTGAAATCTTCGGAACCGGTATCATCGGCTCTCTGGTTTCCTATCCTGTAATGGCATTTCTTATGGGCAGAAGCGGACTGAACGCATTTTTCTATACACCAATGTTTCTGGCAGCAACCTGCATGGGCGGCACCATTGCCTACTTCTTCCTGAAGGCCTTAAGTCACGCAGGAATGCTTGCCAAATTTCAGCAAAGCCTTGGAGCAAAAGTATATGACCGTAAATCAGACAAATCCCAGACAATTGACCAGAGCAGCACAGCCGCTGATTCATTGCATCACTAATCCGATTTCTATTCATGACTGTGCGAATATTATTTTGGCGGCCGGAGGCCGCCCGATCATGGCAGAACATCCTGCTGAAGTAGCTGAGATCACCAGCCATGCTCAGTCACTGGCACTGAATCTTGGAAATATCACCGATGCACGTATGAAATCCATGCCTGAATCTCTGAAAATCGCTGCCAGTCTCCACATACCTGTTATGCTTGATCTGGTAGGAACCGCCTGCAGCAATCTGCGCTATGAATTTGCGCAGAAGCTTATGAACATCCACATGCCCGAACTCCTTAAAGGAAATATGTCTGAACTTCTTGCCATGTCCGGACAGACCGCACATGCAATCGGAATTGACGCAGGTGTACAGGATGTGCTTACAGATGCCAATCGTTCCCATCTGAAAGAACTTTTCCAGGAAAAAGCTTCCCAATGGAATACCACACTTCTTATCACAGGCAAAGAAGATATGATCGTCTCCGCCAGTAAGTGTGAATTTATCACAAACGGTACTCCTGCCATGTCACAGATCACAGGAACCGGATGTATGCTTGGAATGATCTGTGCCACCTATCTGGCAGTTACAGACCATTTACAGCTGCCGTCTCAGCAGCCAAAGAATTTGGCACAGCAGGAGAAAGAGCAGAGAAAAACAGCTCCGGACCCGGAAGCTTCCAGACAGAGCTGTTCGATCAGTTTTACAATCTTTTATAATCTGTAATTTATCAATAATTTTTTCATAAAAAAGTTCCCGTCAGACAATATGGACAAATTTCTTCCATATCATCTGCGGGAACTTTTTTATACTATTTCCGCACTGCGCATCTTTCCCAGTTCTCGTCTCGCAAACACAATTGCCAACACAAATGCCGCCGCATCTGCAATCGGTCCTGCATACATCACTCCATCAATTCCCATAAACAATGGAAGATAATGATCAATGGCAGAAGAAAAATCACCTGTCGTGTCAGAGACATTACAATACCCAGCTTCGCCATACCGATAGAAGTAAAGAAACCGGAAGATACCGGCTGGATACCGTTTGCAAAGGTCATAAACATAAATATTTTCAGATAACGTTCTGCAAACTGAAAATACAGCTCACTTCCTGTTCCGAAGATACCCACGATCTGGTGTGGAAATATCTGGAAACAGAAAAAGAATATCGTTGCAATTACTGTACAGGCAGTTACAGAATAACGGTATGCCTGTCTTACTCTGTCATATTTCTTTGCTCCGTAGTTAAATCCCCAGATTGGCTGACTGCCTGAGAAATACCAATACAGATTGCCATAAACACCATATTGACTTTGGAGATAACACCTACACAGGCAATGGGAATATCACTTCCATATACGGAATTTGCTCCATAATAACGCAGAATATTATTTAATACGATCTGCACGATCGCCATGGCAATCTGATTAATGCAGGATGCAAGTCCCAGAGAAATAATTGCTTTAAGATATGACAGCTTTGGTTTCAGCATCCCACCGGACAGATACATTTTGCGGAACTTACAGAAGTACACAATTACCAGAACTCCGGAAGCAACCTGTCCGATCACTGTTGCCCATGCAGCACCCTTAATTCCCCATCCGAATCCAAAAATAAACAGCGGATCCAGAATAGTATTGATGATTGCACCTATCATAATACAGACCATAGAATAAGTCGGACTTCTGTCTGCTCTGACCACATGATTCCCGCCGACAGACAAAATATAAAATGGAAGTCCAAATGCAGTAATACCTGTATAATCAACAGCATAAGGCATAACATCTGCAGTTGCCCCGAACAATGTCAGAAGTGGTTTCAGGAACATCAGTACAATCACAGCAAGTATCAGACCACTGATTGCCAGTGACGACAACGCAGTACCTGCAATCCCGCTGGCTTTCTTCTCCTGTCCTGCCCCCATTTCCAGATTATAATTTGATGCACCGCCAATTCCCAAAAGCAATGCCAGCGCAGTTGCGACCGTTGTAACAGGAAACGCCACATTTGTAGCTGCATTTCCCAACATCCCCACACCCTGTCCAATAAAAATCTGATCCACAATATTGTACATCGCACTGACCAGCATACTGATGATCGCAGGAATCGCAAACTTCGCGATCAATCCACCTACCGGTGCTATACCAAGCGGATTCGGTGCCTGCGAATTTATCTCCTGCGTACTTTGATTATCTTTTTCCAAGTAAACTCCATCCTCTCTCTACATATTCGATATAATTTCTGTCACTGCTATTTTGTAATAAAACACTTTTCAGGATAATCTCTATTATTTCCCTGCCCCACTATACCGTATCATTTACTTTAACATTTATTCTCTTTCCCTGCAACGTAAAAAGCATGCAAACTTTTTCCGGATTCCTCCCAAAAGTTTACATGCTTTTTTCTGTCAAGCCGATCAATCGGATAAACTTATCCGATTCGCAACTTACTTGATTCGGTTAAAATCTTGTATGTTTATTCACATACTTCGCCTTATACTTAGAATACACAATCGTCTGATCCTTATACAGCCCATAATATCCTGACGCTGCATAACTGATAGAAACTGCGATCAGATAAAAAGAAACACCCTTAAATCCAAACATCTCAAATGCGATCAGAATCGATGTGATCGGACAGTTCGTTACTCCACAGAATACTGCTGTCATTCCGCACGCCGCACAGATAGACGGAGAAAGTCCCAGCCAGTTTCCCATCACACAACCAAACGTCGCCCCAATACAGAACGATGGCACGATCTCCCCGCCACGGAACCCTGCACGCATCGTCAACGCTGTCAGAGCTAATTTCCAGAAGAAGTCCAGAGGTCTTGCCTGTCCTTCCTCCACTGCCTTCTCAATCAGCTCTGCACCTGCGCCCATATAATCTGAAGTTCCCAGAAGTAATGTAATTCCAATCACCAGACAGGATCCCACAACTACACGCACATATGGATTCTTAAACCACCTTCCATATGCTCCGGCAACTCCATTTAGCACCATACAGAATACAATACTAATCACTGCACATCCAACAGCGATAGCACCCATTTTCAAACCCGTTTCAATAGTCAGCTTCGGAATATCCACTACATGAAAAGTCTCCGGTGTAACTCCCATTCCTGCCGCAAATCCAGATGCAACCAGGGAAGCAATCATACAAGGCATCAAAGCTGTATAATACATCACTCCTACACTGACTACCTCCAGTGCAAAAACAGCCGCAGCCATCGGTGTTCCAAACAATGCAGAGAATGCTGCACTCATACCACACATAACAATTACATGTCGGTCTTCCTCATCCAGATGAATCCAACGTCCAAGCTGATTGGCAATACTTCCACCAAGCTGTATTGCCGCACCTTCACGTCCTGCAGAGCCACCTGCCAGATGCGTAAGTGCTGTAGAAATGAAAATCAGAGGTGCAGATAAAATCGGCACATCGTCCTGTGATCTCACAGTAGAAAGCACCTGATTCGTACCTCCATCATCCTTACCAAATTTCTCATACAGGTATACAATAATTAAGCCCATCACCGGAAGCAGATAGAACATCCATTCATTTTCTTTCCTGCAATTTGTCACACTCTTCAGCACAAAAGAAAACAGTGTACTCGCCGCTCCTGTAATACCTCCTACAAGTACCGCGAGCATCAGCCATTTTACAAGATTTCCCACATCACGCTGAATCTCACTACTATAATATTGAAGCTTTTTTTTCAGTAAGCTTTTCGCTTCCGTACTTTGTTCTTCCGTGTCATTCTCCTGATCTGCACGCTTTTCCTCTTTCTCCATTTCCCCCTCTTACCTTTCCTTATTATTTTACATACAAATTTGCTATTTCTATTTTAGCATACATTTTCCATATCTGCCAGAAAGATAAGACAGAGGGATTAAGGATTATTGAATTATTGGAAGATATTTGATTCGGTTAAAATGCAGTACATATATTAACGTTTTTCCCAACGTCTTCCTTCTCTGCAAAAGGTCCGGGAATTACCTTGGCACCTCTGTGTCCTCCAAAGTAATCGGTATCAAATGTTATCGGTGTTCCATCCGGATTTTCGAAGAATTCTTCCGGCTCAAAAGCTTTTCCCAAAACTTCTGTATTGATCATACGTCCGGAGAAATCTTCAAGAATCTCATATATATTTGTATCCAGGAAATATTTTCCGTCTTTCTCTGTTAATTCTACCTTCACATTCTCAGAAGAAACGAACCCATTTTTCTCATGTTTCCATGCCTTTGCACCATTAAGATAAACATTTCCTTCACTCCATACCGGTAAATGATCAAAATGAACTGATTCCAGTTTCTTCATATCTGCAGGTTTTGTAAAATCAAACTGTGAAATCCATTCATCATACGTTGGATACTCATCAAACATCCAGGTTCCGACTTTTCTGTTTTCAGAATCAAATCCATCATCAGAATCATGCATTGTAATAAAATCTTCTGAAGGCCATTTCTGGACGAAAATATTATTATAGAAACGATCATCTCCATGAAGTATAGTCATAAATCCCATAACCTCTGTACGATGAGGCATATGATATGGTGTATAACGCCAACTGGTTCCTTCGCCTACACAAGTTAAAGCACCGCAGATCAGATTATGTACCATAGCAACACCCTGAGTAGCAAAACGCAGGCTGGCATCTGATAAAAGGATATTGTTATCAATAAGAGTAGGACCATGACCTACTTCAACAAAAATATCCTGGCACATCATACCACCTTTCAACTGTTTAGCAAATGCCGGACGCTGATTGTCATGGAGCAGGTTCTGAGAAAGTCGTGTACCCTGAGCTTCCCAATCACACCAGATTCCCATAGTACAATGATGAATATGATTTCTTCTCATAATAACATCAATTGCAGCATGCATTTTAATTCCGGCAATTTCTGCTCCGCCCAATTCCATCATATTGTTGATATGGTGAATATGATTATCCTCAATAATACTGAATACACCACCCATACGCCCGATAATACCACCCTGCTCACAGTGGTGGATATTGTTTCGGCGGATAATATGACTTCCTACTTTTTCCTTAAGCCAGCCATGATACTGTCCACGGCATACCGCGTCTCTTTCCATTTGAGTTGGACTCTTAACATATTTATTAGTAAAATAATGATCATTTTCCGGATCATAATATTTTCCAAGAGAAATTCCTGCACATTTGCTGTTAGAAATTTCGCAGTCCTCAATGATCCATCCTTTACTCCAGTGAGGCCCGATCATGCCATCCTGATAAGCTGCAGGCGGTGCCCAGGTAGTTGCTGCTTTTGTAACTACGAAACCACTGACTGTGATATATCCAACACCTGTTTTTGATGGCATAAAGCATTCACGACGTACATTAATTTCTACATTTTCCTCATTTGGATCTGCTCCATGAAAATTCGCATAAATTACTGTCTCATCTTTTTCCTGATCCTGTTCTGTGTACCATTTATAAGTAGATTCCTCCGGAACCCAACTACACTCATAAACCTCGGCTTTAATACATTCCTCTACACTTCCAGCCTCATAAAGTGCTCGGTTATTAAGATATACACATCCTGTATGTTTGTCAGCTTTAGCAAAATACCAGTCTCCATATACCATAGTTGTATATGATTATAGTTGCCAAAAAGACTGTTCGCAACACGGCATACCCATACGTTTTCCTTATAAGGAACCCATGACTGAATTCGTTCTGCTCCGGTAATAACTGCCCCAAGAGGCTCTACACTCCTGTAAGTAATTCTGGCATCCTCTCTACCCGCATGAACAGGATCTACATACTCCCGATAAACTCCAGGAGCTACCCAAACTTCATCCCCCGGCTGTGCAATTTTTGCTGCATCATTAATATGACGAAACGGCATCTGTTCTGTACCATTACCATCATGACCAGCATTTACATTTACATAAATCTTCATGAAAAACCCTCCCATATATGTTTCTATTATAGCAGTCCTCGTAAATAATGCATTTAAGACAGTTCAGCATGATTTCACACTCTGATGGGCTAGATTAAGATGTATTATTTTAGAGGATTAATAGATTCTATAAATCTTGCTTATAATTTTAAAACCCATTTTCCTGCAAGACAATATATTTTTAATCCCACTTTCTATAATTTTCTATGTAAATGGTCAGAAGTTTCAGACATTCCTTTCTATAGATTTTTGCACACAAAAAACCAGCTAGATGATAGCTGGTTTTTACTGTACCTTCAAAACTACATACATGTTGACATTTCCTTGAGATTCATTCTTCCTGCGATTCTTGGTCAAGCCCTCACCCGATTAGTAACAGTCAGCTCCATGCATTGCTGCACTTCCACCTCTGCCCTATCTACCTCGTCGTCTTCAAGGGGGTTTACTTCTTAACGAATGGGATATCTCATCTTAAGGGGGGCTTCACGCTTAGATGCCTTCAGCGTTTATCCCTTCCGGGCTTGGCTACTCGGCCGTAGATTGGCAGTCTAACCGATGCACCAGCGGCCCGTCCATCCCGGTCCTCTCGTACTAAGGACAGCTCCTCTCAGATATCCTACGCCCACGCCGGATAGGGACCGAACTGTCTCACGACGTTCTGAACCCAGCTCGCGTACCGCTTTAATGGGCGAACAGC
>ENA-OQIO01000824-OQIO01000824.1-human-gut-metagenome-genome-assembly--contig:-NODE-824-length-16026-cov-5.122901_pt1 | contig 16026 bp, 24 predicted proteins | sample MGYA00242573_ERZ504737 | MGnify/ENA primary metagenome ERZ504737 (study PRJEB26092, sample SAMD00036203) | human gut metagenome | host: Homo sapiens | study: EMG produced TPA metagenomics assembly of...
AGCTGGAGCGGGTGCCGCCATCGTTTCCCGCTGCGGCAGCAATGTGGTCTCTGTCCTGCATGACGGCTCTGACCCAACATGCCCATCTCCAGCTGCTTCCTCAAGCTGGTGCTGGAGACCCGCGACCATGCCCAGATCGAGCAGATCCGGCAGGAGCTTACCAAAGAGGGCTTCCAGCTGGTGGCCGAGCGCGTGTGATTTTCTGACCGCCTCATCTGCCGCCTGCGGCGGCAGTTTTCTTTCAAAACAGCAAAAGCGCCGTGCAGTCATTTCACTGCACAGCGCTTTTTCTTATCCATAAAAACGAAAAAGCAAACATTATTTCTGCACGCCGCTCTCGCACTGTTCGATGAACTGTTTGGCCACGCGGGGGCTGCGGCCGCCGGCGCGGATGGCGAAGGCCTCGGCCTTGACCAGCAGCTCTTCCATGGGCATCTGGATGTGATGCTGTTTTGCCAGCTCTTCCAGAATGGCGGCAAAGCGGGCTTTCTCGGGCCGCTGGAAGGTGACAGTCAGGCCGAACCGGGCGGAAAGGCTCATCAGCTCCTGCCGGGTGTCGGCTTCGTGGATGTCGTCGCCGGTGCGGTCGGTCAGGGTCTCCTTGATGAGGTGGCGGCGGTTGGAGGTGGCGTACACCGCAATGTTCCGGGCCCGGCCGCCCACGCTGCCCTCGAGGATGGCTTTCAGGGCGGCAAAGTTATCGTCGTTGGAGGAGAAGCTCAGGTCATCGATGAAGAGGATGAACTTGAGGGGGTTGGCCGCCAGCTGATCCATCAGGTCGGGGATCTGGTAGAGCTGGTTCTTCTTGATCTCCACCAGCCGCAGGCCGTCGGCGGCATACTCATTGGCAATGGCCTTGACCGTGCTGGATTTGCCGGTGCCGGCATCGCCGTAGAGCAGAACATTGTTGGCGGGGGAACCGGACAGCAGGGCGCGGGTGTTGGCAATGACCTTTTCCCGCTCCTTCTCGTAGCCGGCAGCTCGCTGAGCTTCTGGGGGTCGGGGTACTTCACGGGCACCAGCTGGCCGTTCTCCACCGTGAACACATGGTGCTTGGCAAACATGCCGTAGCCTTTCTTCCCGGCTTCCCGCATCCGCTGGTTGTAGGCGGCAGTCAGGTCGAGCTGCCTTGCCTGCCAGCGGGGCAGGAACGCCAGCTCCCGGCTCTGCCGGTCGGCGGCTTCCAGCAGCGTGTCCAGCGTCAGGCCGCAGAGCTTCTGCAAAAAGTTCAGCTCACTGTTCAGGGCGGCCTCCATCACAGGGGAGAGCTGGCCTGCAGCGGCCTGCCGCACACAGAAGGTCTCGGTCTCCAGCACGGCGTTGGAAAGATAATCGCCCAGATTGGTGGTGTGGGCGAACAGGGCGGCTTCAAAGGCGGCCACAGCATCGCACAGGGGGGCGATGGTATCGTCAGCCGCTTCCAGCCGGTCGGTCAGCGCTGCCAGCTTTGCCACAACGGGGTCGCCCAGCAGGGCACGGAAAACAACGAGCCCGTGGAGCCGAGCGTTCCATTCACGAAGTTGCATCATCAGACTCTCCTCTTGACAGGACCTCTCCGGCGCTTTGCTCCTGCTTCCCCGGTCAGAGGAGCCGGGCAGGCTGACGGAGAGGTTTTTACCAGATTATACACTCAGAGAAGGCTGTCCGCAAGGGTGTGTTCAATTATCTTCATCTTTCGGCTGATTCACTTTACAAATCGTCGATTGACAAAGGCCCGATTTATAGTATAATTGACCCAACGTTCAAATCGGAATGCAAGATGCGAAAAGTAACGTATCTGAGGGAAATTTTGTTGAGAGTGTAAGAGGAAAAGGAACAGGAGCAACTTACCATGCAGTTGAATGGTTCGCAAATTTTTGTTGAAGTCCTCTGCGAACAGGGCGTGGACACCATCTTCGGCTACCCCGGCGGTGCTGTGCTGAACCTGTACGACGAGCTGTATAAGAATTCTGACCGCATCCACCATGTGCTGACCGCCCACGAGCAGGGCGCTTCTCATGCGGCCGATGGCTATGCCCGCGCAACGGGCCGCACCGGCGTGGTGCTGGCCACCAGCGGCCCGGGTGCCACCAATCTGGTCACTGGCATTGCCACTGCCTACATGGACTCCGTGCCCATGGTCGCCTTTACCGGCAATGTGCCGACCCCCGGTCTGGGCAAGGACAGCTTTCAGGAGGCGTACATCGAGGGCATCACGATGCCCATCACCAAGCACAACTTCACGGTGCGCAAGGTAGAAGAGCTGGCCGACACCATGCGTGCGGCGTTCCGCATTGCGCAGAGCGGCCGCAAGGGCCCGGTGCTGGTGGATATCCCCAAGGACGTGACCGCAGCAGTGTGCGAGTTCACCCCCAAGCAGCCGGAGCAGATCCGCACCGTGACCACCTACGACGAACAGCAGGTCAAGTGGGCCGCCGATATCATCAACGCGGCCAAGCGCCCGCTGGTCTATTTTGGCGGCGGCGTGCGGAGCGCGGCTTCCTGCCAGCCCTGCGTGACCTGATCCACAAGGCGGAGATCCCCGCCACCTATACCCTGATGGCCGCAGGCGTTGTGCCCTACGGTGACCCGATGAACATCGGCATGGTCGGAATGCACGGCTGCTACACCTCCAACCGGGCGTCGCGGATTGCGACGTGCTGATCGCACTGGGCACCCGTTTTTCTGACCGCGTGGCCCTGAACCCCAAGACCTTTGCCAAGAACGCCACCATCATCCAGATCGATATCGACCCCAGTGAGCTGGGCAAGAACGTGGATGTGGATCTTGCCATTGCCGGTGATGTCTGCTATGTCCTGAGCGGATGCTCCCCCTCATTGAGGAGAAGAAGCACCCCGACTGGATGAAGATGATTCACGAGTGGCAGGCGCAGGATTACCACCGTGTCCGACCCCACCCGCCTGATGCCCCATCAGGTCATCGGCGAGGTGTGCAGTCAGTGCGGCCCTGAGGCCGTGTATGTCACCGACGTGGGCCAGCACCAGATGTGGGCGGCCCAGTACATCCGCCACACCAAGAGCCGCGGCTTTATCACCAGCGGCGGTCTGGGCACCATGGGCTTTGGCTATGGCGCGGCCATCGGCGCGCAGATGGCGCTGGGCCGGGAGCAGCGGGTGGTCATGTTCACGGGCGACGGTTCCTTCCACATGAACCTCAACGAGGCCTGCACCGCTGTCAGCTATGAGCTGCCCATCATCACGGTCATCTTCAACAACTCTGTGCTGGGCATGGTGCGCCAGTGGCAGACCACTTTCTACGAAAAGCGCTACTCCCAAACCGACCCTCACCGCCGCACCGACTTTGTCAAGCTGGCCGAGGGCTTTGGCCTGAAGGGCTACCGCTGCACCAACCTCCCCGAGTTCCAGGCCGCATTTGCCGATGCCCTCAAGCAGAAGGGCCCCACCTGGATCGAGTGCATCATCGACAAGGACGAAAAGGTCCTGCCCATGATTCCCGGCGGCGGCGACATCAATGATATCATCATGGAATAAGGAGGACTGACCCATGGAATCCAAACGCAGAGTCATCAGTCTGCTGGTGGACAACCAGAGCGGTGTTCTGGCCCGGGTGTCCAACCTGTTCTGCCGCCGCGGCTTCAACATCGACAGCCTGACGGTGTCCGCCACCAACGACCCGGCGGTCAGCCGCATCACCGTGACCATCACCAGCGATGAAAAGGCACTGAGCCAGCTCATCCTCCAGACCGAGCGGCTGGAAGTGACCCGGCAGGTGTTCGTGCTGGATCACGAGAATTCGCTGGAACGGGAGCTGCTGCTGCTCAAGGTGGCTGCCGATGTCCACAACCGCAGTGAGCTGCGGGAGATCGCCAGCATCTACAAGGCAAAGATCATTGATTTTTCGCCCGACAGCATGGTGCTGGAGCTGACCGGCCGCCCCGAAAAGGTGGACGCGTTCCTCAAGATCCTGGCGGACTACAAGATCCTTGAGCAGTGCCGCACCGGTGTGACCGCCCTGGAGCGCGGCGGGATGCACCAGCACATGCAGAAGCCCCCGCAGGAGGTGCGGGCAGCCCAGCTGCCCCTGCCCGGGACCCATTGCCCGCAGTAAGGCATAATCTCTCAGTTTTTCATAAAAATCAAAATATAAAAATAAAACAGGAAAGAGTAAAAGGAGACTACTACCATGGCGATCAAGAAATACTACGATTCCGACTGCAACCTCGGCGTGCTGGACGGCAAGACCGTTGCTGTCATCGGCTTCGGCAGCCAGGGCCACGCCCATTCCGAGAACCTGGCCGAGAGCGGCGTGAACGTTGTTGTCGGTCTGCGCAAGGGCTCTGCCCACTGGACAAAGGCCTCCGAGTTCGCTGCCACCCACGACAACTTCAAGGTCATGGAGGTCGAAGAGGCTGCCAAGCTGGCGATGTTGTGATGATGCTGGTTCCCGACGAGCTGTGCGCCGACATCTACAACAAGCAGGTCGCACCCTACATGACCGAGGGCAAGGCTCTGGCCTTTGCACACGGCTTCAACATCCACTTCAAGACCATCACCGCTCCCAAGAACGTTGACGTGATCATGATCGCTCCCAAGGGCCCCGGCCACATCGTCCGCCGCCTGTACACCGAGGGCGAGGGCTGCCCCTCTCTGATCTGCGTGGAGCAGGATTACACCGGCAAGGCAAAGGACATCGCTCTGGCTTACGCTTCCGGCATCGGTGCTGGCCGTGCAGGCATCCTGCAGACCACCTTCAAGGAGGAGACCGAGACCGACCTGTTCGGCGAGCAGGCAGTTCTGTGCGGCGGTGTCTGCGAGCTGATCCACGCAGGCTTCGATACGCTGGTTGAGGCTGGCTACGAGCCCGAGATGGCATACTTTGAGACCTGCCACGAGATGAAGCTGATCGTTGACCTGATCAACGAGGGCGGCTTCTCCAAGATGCGCTACTCCATCTCCAACACCGCTGAGTACGGCGATTACCGCACCGGCAAGCGCCTAATCACCGAGGAGACCCGCAAGGAGATGAAGAAGGTCCTGGCCGAGATCCAGGACGGCACCTTTGCTTCTGAGTTCCTGACCGAGATGAGCCCCAAGGGCGGCCGCAAGGTCCACTTCCTGGCTGAGCGCCGGATGCAGGCCGAGCACCCCATCGAGAAGGTGGGCGCAGAGCTGCGCAGCATGATGAGCTGGCTGAAGAAGTAATTAACTCCCCCAGTCGCCTGCGGCGACAGCCCCCTCAAAGAGGGAGCCTTTTGTCTGACCGCAGCGTGAAGCCTCCCTCCGTGAGGGAGGTGGCATCGCGCAAGCGATGACGGAAGGAGTTCAGCCCAAAGCTGCTTTAAAAACTAAGAAAGGCTCCCTCCTTTGGGAGGGGGTCTTTTGTTATAAGGAAAAGAGGAACAAACCATGAGAAGTGACAACGTGACCAAGGGCTCAGAGCGGGCCCCCAACCGAAGCTTATTCTACGCACTGGGTTACACCCCCGAGGAGCTGGAGCGCCCGCTGATCGGCGTGGTCAGCGCTTACAGCGAGATCGTGCCCGGCCACATGAATCTGGATAAGATCGCCGATGCCGTCAAGGCCGGTGTGGAGATGGCCGGCGGCACCCCCATCCTGATCCCTGCCATCGGTGTCTGCGATGGCATCGCCATGGGCCATGTGGGCATGAAATACTCCCTGGCCTCCCGCGAGCTGATCTGCGACAGCGTGGAGACCATGCTGATGGCTCATCAGCTGGACGGCCTGGTGCTGGTGCCCAACTGCGATAAGATCGTGCCCGGCATGGTCATGGCCGCGGTCCGCATGGATGTGCCCGCGGTGGTCTGCTCCGGCGGCCCCATGCTGGCCGGCAGCTACGGCGGCGAGGAAGTCAGCCTTTCCAAGATGTTCGAGGCCGTGGGCGCTTACAAGGCCGGCATGATCACCGATGAGCAGCTGGAGGACTGCACCTGCAACTGCTGCCCCAGCTGCGGCAGCTGCTCCGGCATGTACACCGCCAACAGCATGAACTGCCTGTGCGAGGCCATCGGCATTGCCCTGCCCGGCAACGGCACCATCCCGGCGGTCTACTCCAAGCGCCTGCAGCTGGCCAAGCACGCCGGTATGGCCATCATGGACATGGTCAACAAGGGCATCACCGCCCGCCAGATCATCAACGAGCGCTCCATCCGCAACGCACTGACCTGCGATATGGCGCTGGGCTGCTCCACCAATACCGTCCTGCATCTGCTGGCCATTGCCTACGAGGCTGGTGTGCCCATTGACCTGAAGCTCTTCAATGAGATCAGCGCCAGGACCCCCAACCTCTGCCATCTGGCCCCCGCAGGCCCCACCCACATGCCCGACCTCTATGCCGCAGGCGGCATCCCCGCCGTGCAGGCAGAGCTGGCCAAGAAGGGCCTGCTGGATCTGGATGTGCCCACCGTCACCGGCAAGACCCTGGGCGAGAACATCAAGGGTGCCCACATCCTGAACGAAAAGGCCATCCGCCCCATCGAGAACCCCTACTCCCAGACCGGCGGCCTGCAGATCCTGTGGGGCAACATCGCTCCGGACGGCTGCGTGGTCAAGCGCAGTGCCGTGGCCCCCGAGATGCAGCAGCACTCCGGCCCGGCCCGCGTGTTCAACAGCGAGGAGACCGCCATTGCGGCCATCTACGCAGGCCAGATCGTCCCGGGCGACGTGGTGGTCATCCGCTATGAGGGCCCCAAGGGCGGCCCCGGTATGCGCGAGATGCTCAACCCCACCTCCGCTCTGGCCGGTATGAAGCTGGATAAGACCGTGGCCTCATCACCGACGGCCGCTTCTCCGGCGCAAGCGCGGCGCAGCATCGGCCACGTCAGCCCCGAGGCTGCTTCCGGCGGCCCCATCGGCCTGATCGAGGAGGGCGATACCATCAGTATTGATATCCCCAACGCAAAGATCACGCTGGAGGTCAGCGACGAGGTGCTGGCCGAGCGCAAGGCAAAGTACGTTGCGCCCGAGCCCAACATCAAGACCGGCTGGCTCAGCCGCTATGCCCGCATGGTCACCAGTGCAAACCTGGGTGCGGTGCTGAAGTGACCCGGAAGACCGCATAACAGCAAAAGCTCCCGACGCGCAGAACGCCGGGAGCTTTTTTTTTATCCGAAACAGCGGGATACAGAAAATAGGACAAAAGAAAAGCATCCTGAATCACTTCAAGATGCTTGGTGGTTGCGGGGGCCGGATTTGAACCAACGACCTTCGGGTTATGAGCCCGACGAGCTACCAGACTGCTCCACCCCGCGATATTTACTTGTCTGCATCAGCTGTTCGCTGACTGCTCAAGTATAATACCACAGAGGCGGGTGGATGTCAAGGGCTTTGGAAAAGTTTTTTACTTTTTCTTTCTGGGATGGCGGACACGGTAGTAGATCACGCCGCAGGCCGCGCCAATGAGGATGGCGGGCCATGCACCCACAAGGAACACCGCCGCAGCCTGTGCACCGGACACGAAGCCGGTCCAGCTATTGCGCAGGGCGGCCAGCAGCTTTGCGCCGAAGCTGGTGCTGGTGGGGGTCAGAGTCTCCACCTCGTTCAGGGTGATATAGACGGTGCAGCAGGAGACCTGATTGCTGTACCAGTCCAGCTGGCTCTGCCAGCTCTCGATCTGGTACTGCACATCGCTCAGGCTGGACTCGATCTCCAGCAGGTCGGCCAGGGTGTCGGCCTGGGCCTGCAGCTCCTGCAGGCGGGTGCGCTGGGCGGTCAGGCTGGCCAGCCGGGCCTCGGTGTCCATATACCGGGTGGTGATATCCTCCGCCTGCTGGTTCTGGTAGGTCACACTGCCGGACTGGGCAGCGGCTGCCAGAAAGCTCTTGTAGCTGTCCTGAGGCACCCGCAAAGTCAGGCTGACGCTCCGGGTACTGTCGGTGTTGGTGTACTCGCTGCTGGATTCCATATAGCCGTCCGCGTCAGAAAGGGCCGCATCCAGTGCCGCGCGGGCGGTATCGTAATCCCGGGTCTCCAGCGTGAGGTTGGCAGTATAGATGATCTTGGCGCTGTCGGCGGTGCGGGTGGAAGCATCGCTCTCCGCTTCGCCGGAGGTCAGCAGGGAACCGCCGGTGGCAGTGTCTGCTGACCGGTAGCGTCCTCTGCGCTGAAGGAGGAGATACCGTTGTCCGCAGAACCGTAGGTGGCGTTTTCGGTGTCCTCCATGGAGTAAACAGCGGCCTGCGGGGCGGCTTCCTTGGTGGCGGCGGCAGAGTAGTTGGAGGAAGAGCCGCCGCCCAGCAGGGTGACCCCTTTCCATTCATAGGCATACACGGCACCGTACAGGCAGACCCCGCAGACTGCCGCGCAGGCGGCCAGCTGGGCCCAGCGCCGGGCGGGGAAGCGGAGGGGCTTTTTCTGTTTTTTGGGGGTCGGGGAAGGCACGGGCATGGCGATGCTCTTGGCACCGGGTGTCTCGGCGGCATTGGCCTGCAGGGCAAGCAGCTTTGCCTTCAGGTCATCGGAAGCGTGCAGATCGTCCACTTCCATCTTGTATTCATACCACCTCATCTTCGATCTCCTCCTTCAGCAGCGTATGTAACTGGGCGCGTGCCCGCCGCAGCCAGCTGAGCACCGTGTTGGTGGGCGCACCCAGCATCCGGCCTACCTCAGCGGCGGTGTAGCCCTCGTAATAATGGAGGTACACGGCGTTGCGGTAGTTTTCCGGCAGAGTGCGCACCGCATCGAGCACACTGCCGTCATTTCCGGATTCCGGGGCAGGAATGTTTTCGTCCAGTTCGGTGTCCTTCTGGCGCGCGGCCCGGGTGATATCCCGGCAGCGATTGATGGCGACCCGCAGCAGCCAGGCTTTGAGGTGCTCCTCACTCTCAAAGCGGCCTTCGTAGCGCAGGAGCTTTTCAAACACATCCTGCACCACATCCTCCGCATCGGCGGTGCAGCTGCAATTGTGCATCGCGGCGCGGAACACGGTGTCGCTGTATCGCTGTACAGCCAGCGCAAAAACTTCGTCTTTGGTCAACTGTCCCATAAGTCTCTTTCTCTCCTTTGCGGCCCCGGGCGGGGCTGGTGGAAACAACTGTTTCAAAGGGACGTTTCACCCCATATACGGGTGAAGCGCACGGATTATTGCATTAACGATAAAGCCTTTGGAAAAGGGCAATTTTCTCCGCAAGATACAGATCTGCTTTGGGGTGGGCCAGCCAGTGCTTCTGCCGGGTGGTCTGGCACAGGCGGCGGGCAAGGGCGGCAGGGTCGGTGTCGATGGTCTCCACATCCTGCAGGGTCAATTGCAGGGTCAGAGCGGCCGGGACATCCGGCAGGGGCGGCAGCGGGTCCTCCCAGACAAAGGGAGGCAGCAGCTGCACCGCGCAGACAGCGCGGGAACACTCCTCGGTGAGCAGCAGGGCGGCGGGGGAGCCATCCGGCTCCACATGCAGGCTGCTGTAAAGCAGCTGGAGGTTCCGGGGAGCAGAGAGCAGAACAGCACCCTCATCCGCCGTTTCGCTGAGGGTGAGGCACCCGGCGGCCTCGTCGGCATAGATGCGCCGGGCCGGTGCCCGGAAGCTGGCATAGAGCGCAGGCAGGTGGAAAACGCCCGCCTTGTCCAGCCCGTGCTGCAGCAGCAGATAGAATTCGGTCAGCGGGTGGTCCGGGTCCGGCTGCGGCATCCCGAAGTCCGGCCGGGAAAGATGTCCTCCGCCCATAGTCTCCCTCCTTTTCCAGTGCATTGCCCTTTTAGTATATGGGTTTTGCAACGGATTTTCAACTGTAATTGCAACGCTTTCGGAGAATGGGAAATTTTCCCGCGCGGCCAGAACTTTGCGGTGGAGCCTCCGGCAGACCGAGAACGGGAGACAGAAACAAAAAAGCCCGATCGTTCGGGAACGACCGGGCCTGTGCATATTGTGCTGAGAGAGACGCAGTTACTTCTGATAGCCCAGCGTAGCCGCCATCACGGCTTTGATGGTGTGCATCCGGTTTTCGGCCTCGTCAAAGACGATGCTCTGGGGGCCCTCGAATACCTCATCGGTCACCTCCATGCATCGCGGCCAAAGCGCTCGCCCATCTCTTTGCCCACAGCGGTCTTGTGGTCGTGGTAGGCGGGCAGGCAGTGCATAAACACGGCCTTGGAGCTGCAATATTCATCAGCTCCTGATTGATCTGATAGGGGGCCAGGTCGTGGATGCGCTCGGCCCAGACCTCGATGGGCTCGCCCATGGAGACCCACACATCGGTGTAGAGGACATCGGCACCCTGGGCAGCCTTGGCGGGGTCCTCCTCAAAGGTCAGGGTGGCACCGGTCTCGGCGGCAATGGCCTGGCACTGTGCGATCAGGGCGGCATCCGGCTGATACTTTTTGGGGGCGCAGGCGGTGAAGTGCAGGCCCATCTTGGCACAGCCCACCATCAGGCTGTTGCCCATGTTGTAGCGGGCATCGCCGAAGTAGACGAAATGGATGCCCTTCAGGCTGCCGAAGTGCTCCCGGATGGTCAGGAAGTCGGCAAGGATCTGGGTGGGGTGGAACTCGTTGGTCAGGCCGTTCCAGACCGGAACACCGGCGTAATGGGCCAGGTCTTCCACGATCTCCTGCCCATAGCCGCGGTACTCGATGCCGTCAAACATCCGGCCCAGCACCCGGGCGGTGTCGGCAATGGATTCCTTTTTGCCGATCTGGCTGCCCGACGGGTCAAGGTAGGTGACCTCCATGCCCAGATCGTGAGCGGCGACCTCAAAGCTGCAGCGGGTGCGAGTGGAGGTCTTTTCAAAGATCAGGGCGATGTTCTTGCCGGCCAGCTGCTCATTGTGGCGGATGCCGGCTTTTTTCCTGGCCTTCAGGTCAGCGGCCAGATCGAGCAGCTCCTCGATCTCGGCAGGGGTGTAGTCCAGAAGCTTCAGAAAACTGCGATTTTTCAGACTCATTGTATACTTTCCTCTCTATGCAATGCAAAATGTATATTTATTCGATAAGATGGTTCTATTATATAACGAATAAACTGTATTTTCAAGGGAAAGTTTTGGGAGAGGTTTAACTCCCCTTACAGCTCCAGCAGTTCCTTCCGCCCGCTGGGGGTGTAGGCGGTCAACCGCACGCCTGCCTTTTTGAACATGAACCGCGCCGCCACGCTGGAATCGGAATCGTGGTACTTGTCGCCGTAGTACACCACCTCGGAGATGCCGGACTGGATGATGGCCTTGGCGCACTCGTTGCAGGGGAAGAGGGTCACATAGACCCGGGCACCCTTCAGGTTGTTGTGGGCGCTGTTCAGGATGGCGTTGAGCTCCGCGTGGCAGACGTACATATATTTCGTGTCCAGCGGGTCGCCCTCGCGCTCCCACGGCATGGCATCGTCATCGCATCCAATGGGCATTCCGTTGTAGCCCAGGGAGAGGATCTTGTTCTCCGGGCTGACGATGCAGGCTCCCACCTGGCTGTTGGGGTCCTTGGAGCGCATGGCGGTGAGCAGGGCGATGCCCATAAAGTATTCATCCAGTTGATGTAATCGGTGCGTTTCATGGCAAAGTGCCTCCCTCTATCTTTCATTGGGTCTATTGTACCATGCCAACCACGTCCTGCAATCGATTTTGCGCGCATCCGGTCAAAATGCACAAAAGAACCCTGGGAAGTTTGGCGGGCAGGTGAAAGAAAATTTCGGACAATCTATTTGAAAATCATTTGGAGTGTGGTATTATCTTTGTAAAATATGCCACAAAAACGGAGAGACTGCTCCGTGCGGCGGAAATGAGGGAAAAACCGATATGAAATACGCAAGCAACAACATCCGTAATATCTTGATTGCAGGCCATGCCGGCAGCGGCAAAACGACGCTGACTGAGGCACTGGTCTATTTTTCGGGCGCAGCAGAGCGTATGGGCCGTGTTGAGGACGGCACCACGATTTCGGACTTTGACCCTGAGGAAGCAAAGCGGAAGGCAAGTCTGTCGGCATCCGTGGTGCCGGTGGAGTACGAAGGCATCAAGTACAACCTGATCGATGCGCCGGGCCTGTTCGACTTTGAGGCAGGTGAGTATGAGGCATCCGCGCTGCCGAGAGTGTGCTGGTGTGTGTTTCCGGCCGCAGCGGCGTGACCGTGGGCGCGGAGAAAGCCTTCCAGCTGGCCCGCAAGAACGGCAAGGCCACCATGGTGTTCATCTCCAAGTGCGACCTGGAAAATGCCAACTACTTCAAGATCCTGGAGGAGATGAAGATCAAGTTCGGCTCCACCGTCTGCCCCTGTGTTGTGCCCGCCAAGCTGGACGACGGCACCCCTGTCTACATCAACCTGTTCAGCCAGAAAGCCTTCAAGTATGAGAGCGGCAAGCAGATCCAGGTGGAGCTGCCCGATATCGGCCACCGCTTCCAGGGCCTGATCGAGCCATGAGCGAGGCCATTGCCGAGACCGACGATGAGCTGATGGAAAAGTTCTTCGGCGGTGAGCCCTTTACGACTGAGGAGATCGTTGAGGGAATGCGCAAGGGTGTTAAGGACGGCCTGATCACCCCCGTGTTCTGCGGCAGCGCCGTCAACCAGCAGGCATTGGATATGCTGCTGTTCAATATGCACAAGCTCCTGCCCAGCCCGCAGCACGATGCCGCCATCCTGGCCGAGAATGCCAGCGGCGAGCCTGTGGAGCTGCATTGTGATGAGACCGAGCCCACCGCAGCCTATGTCTTTAAGACTGTGGCTGACCCGTTCGTGGGCAAGCTGAGCTACCTGCGCGTGATCAGCGGCAAGGTGACCGGCGGCGCTGCTCTGGTCACGCCCGCACCGGCGAGACCGAGAAGATCAGCAAGCCCCTGACCGTCATCGGCAAGAAGCAGACCGAGACCGACGGCATCGGTGCTGGTGATATCGGCGCTGTGGCAAAGCTGGTCAGCGCAAAGACCGGCGATACCCTGTGCGATGCTTCCCGCGTGGTCAAGCTGCCTGCCGCTGCCTTCCCGCTGCCCAGCCTGTTCATGGCAGTCACCGTGGCCAAAAAGGGCGATGAGGGCAAGATCTCCAGCGCGCTGGCCCGTCTGATGGAAGAAGATCCGACCCTGAGCTACATCAATAATGCCGAGACCCACCAGCAGATCATTGGCGGCCTGGGTGAGCAGCATCTGGATGTGGTCAAGGCCAAACTGAAGAATAAGTTCGGCGTGGAGATCGGTCTGGAAGCTCCCCGCATTGCCTACCGTGAGTCCATCCGCAAGGCCTGCCAGAAGCAGGGCCGCCATAAGAAGCAGACCGGCGGCCACGGCCAGTTCGGCGATGTCGTCATCAACTTCGAGCCTGTGACAGCGAGCAGGTGGTGTTTGAGGAAAAGGTGTTCGGCGGCAGCGTGCCCAAGAACTTCTTCCCGGCTGTAGAAAAGGGTGTCCGCCTTGCCGCCGAAAAGGGCGTGCTGGCCGGTTATCCTGTGGTCGGCCTGAAGGCTACCCTGCTGGATGGAAGCTACCACCCCGTGGACAGCTCCGAGATGGCCTTTATCATGGCTGCAAAGCTGGCTATAAGGCTGCAATGCCCGAGGCAGGGCCCGTCATTCTGGAGCCCATCCATACCCTGAAGGCCCATGTCCCCAACGACAACACCGGCGATATCATGGGCGATGTGACCAAGCGCCGCGGCCGCGTGCTGGGCATGGAACCCGATGAGGATGGTATGCAGACCGTCATTGCCGAGGTCCCGCTGGCTGAGCTGAGCAACTTCACCACCTTTATCCGGCAGATCACCCAGGCCGCGGCTGGTTCACCACCGAGTTTGCCCGCTACGAGATCCTGCCCGAGATGCTGGTGCCTGCCGTGGTGGAGCAGGCCAAGAAGCTGGGCAACCTGGATGAGGGTGCGGAGGACTGAACCACTCCGTCTCGTATCCGCTCGACAGCTCTCCTGATAGGAGAGCCAGGTTAAGTTCATATTGACATTACCGGAGCCCTGCTGGCAATTCCCTCTGCCGGCGGGGCTTTTGTTGTTGGGGGAAGGGAACAAAACAGAAAAAGGCGGGGCATCAGATTACTGCACTGATGCCCCGCCTTTTGCAGGTCAGATCACTTTTTCCGTTTTCCGGGTCTCTTTTTCCGCACGCTGTACCCGAAGGTGCCCAGCTTTTTGCCCAGGCTCAGGTATTCGCCGTGGCTGTACACGATCAGCCTTGCTTTGTCCAGGCAGAGCTTGCCGTTTTCATCCAGCAGGCTCTCATCCACATCGCAGGCCACGACTTCGGCCAGGAACAGGTCATGGCTGCCCAGCGGGATGACCTGCGTGACCCTGCATTCCAGATTGACCGGGCTTTCCTCCAGGATGGGGCAGTTGGTCAGAACGCTGCCCGGGGCGCGTGGAGCTTACAGGCGGCAAACTTGTCGTTGTCGCGGCCGCTCTTCACGCCGCACCAGTCCACCGCACGCACCAGCTGTTCGGTGGGCAGGTTGATGGCAAACTGTCCGCTCTCCTTGATGAGGTGGTGGCTGTACCGCTCGGGGCGGACGCTGATGGATACCATGCTGGGCTGGGTGCAGATGGTGCCTGTCCAGCCGATGGTGATGAGGTTGGGCTGCTCCAGCCCGCCGCAGGAGACCAGCACCGGCGGCTCCGGGTTCAGCAGGGTGCTGCCCCGCCAGCTCTGTTTGCTCATCCGTGATACTTCCTTTCATAGGGGGCCCAGGTGCGCTCCGAGATGATGTAGCGCGGGCGGGCCTTTGTTTCCATATAGATCTTGCCGATGTATTCGCCGATGACACCCAGGCAGACCAGCTGCACGCCGCCCACAAAGCAGACGATGCAGATGGTGGAGGCCCAGCCGGCCACCACGCTGCCCATGGCCGCCTGCACGATGGCCCAGATCACGCCGATGAAGCTGATGAGGCTGACCACGATGCCTGCCCCGGTGATGAGCCGGATGGGCTTGTTGGAAAGGCTGGTGATGCCATCAAAGGCCAGCGCCAGCATTTTGCGCAGGGGATAGTGGCTCTCACCGGCCAGCCGCTCGTGCCGCTCGTAGAGCACCTGCTCACTCTTAAAGCCCACCAGCGGCACCATGCCGCGCAGGAAGATGTTGACCTCCTTGTAGTCGGCAAAGCTGTCCAGCACCCGGGCGCTGATGAGCCGGTAGTCGGCGTGGTTGAACACGATATCCGCGCAAGGGCATTCATCAGGTGGTAGAAGCCCTCGGCAGTGAACCGCTTGAAGAAGGTGTCGGTGTCCCGGCGGCTGCGCACGCCGTAAACCACCTCGGCACCGTCCAGATATTTCTGCACCATCTCGTCCATGGCGTTGATGTCATCCTGACCATCACAGTCGATGGAGATGGTGATGTCGCAGTTATTGGCGCGGGCTTCCATCAGGCCCGCCAGCACGGCGTTCTGATGGCCCCGGTTCCGGCTCTGGGAAATGCCGATGAAATGCGCATCCTGCTTTGCAAAGCCGCAGATGAGCTCCCAGGTCTTATCGCGGGAACCATCGTTGACGAACAGCACCCGGCTCTTGTCGCTGATCATGCCTTTTTCGGTGAGGCTGGTGATCTTTTGCAGGAACATCGGCGCTGTAATGGGCAGTACCTGCTCCTCGTTGTAGCAGGGGATCACGATCCAGAGGATTGGTTTAGACATAGTTACAGATCACTTTCCTTTTATAGAATCATCTGCCGCAGAGCCTCCGGCTCCAGCAGCTTGAAGCTGGAACGGTAGGTATCCAGCAGGCCGTCCCGCTGCATTAGGCTCAGCTCCCGGGAAAGGGCGCTGCGGTCACAGTTGAGGTAATCGGCCAGCTGGATGCGGGAGAAGGGGATGGTAAAGGTCATGCTGCCCTGCTGCTCGGCCTCGCTGAGCAGGTAGGCGCAGATCTTGGCCCGCAGGGTCTTCATCACCAGCAGGTCCACCCGGCGGGAGAGCAGGAAATATTTATCGCTGATGGTCCGCACCAGATTCTGCAGCAGGCGCTGGCGGGCAGCGGAGCCGTCCGGCTGGAGCAGCTTCTCGTAGGGGAAGAGCAGGACCTCGCAGGGGGCGGATGCCACCACCGTGACCGGGCTGTCCAGGCTGGAACCGCCCAGCACGTCGCCAAACACGCCCCCCGGCCCCATGTGGGTGATGGGGATCCGTGCCCCGCCCGGTGCCGG
>ENA-OQIO01000827-OQIO01000827.1-human-gut-metagenome-genome-assembly--contig:-NODE-827-length-15976-cov-4.255978_pt1 | contig 15976 bp, 22 predicted proteins | sample MGYA00242573_ERZ504737 | MGnify/ENA primary metagenome ERZ504737 (study PRJEB26092, sample SAMD00036203) | human gut metagenome | host: Homo sapiens | study: EMG produced TPA metagenomics assembly of...
CCGCCGGGGAAGCTGCACGCGAGGCGTGACGGAGAGGGTCAACCATAAGGCTCCTCTTCCCGCAGGCGAACCAGTTCTTTACCGCCTCCGGGTCATCCGGTGCGGGCTGGCGGCTGTTTCGCTTCTGCTCCGTGAACAGCCCGGGGGCATACTGCGCCATTACGCCGGGTGTATTTCCTGCCAGAAATTCCTTGGCGTTTTTCTGCATGCAGGCTGCCGGTGTGCCGTCCGTCATGGGGACTGCCTGGATCGGCGGCAGATCCGTTCCGGCGGCGGCAGCTGCACCTCCGGGCTGTCCGGCTGGCTGGGCAGTGCCCCCAGCGGCGGGCTCACCCGGCTGGATGTGGGGCCGACATGCTTTTGCTTGTGGGACATAAGAAACACCTCCGCAAATAATTTTCCCTTTTAAAGGCTTATTATTCTGAAAGGTAAAGCTGCCCCACAACCAGGCTTGCCCTCTCAGTCTGCTTCGCAGCCAGCGCTCCCGAAGGGAGAGCCAAAAGTGCCTTGCCCTTTAGCAGATGCCTGCGGTAAACTCGCCAAAGGCTCCCCCTTTGGGGGAGCTGGCATCGCGACAGCGATGACTGAGAGGGTGTGTCTTCTGGTCACGTCACAATCTCCACCCAGCTGCCCCCGCTCCGCTCCTTATGCACGACCACCTGCCGGTCGATGCGGTCCTTCAGGGCGGCGACATGGGAGATGATGCCCACCAGCCGATCACCTTCGGTCAGGCCGGAGAGCACCCGGATGGCCTGCTCCAGCGATTCCTCATCCAGCGAGCCGAAGCCCTCATCGAGGAAGAGGGTGTCCAGCCGGATGCCGCCTGCGGTGCTCTGGACTTCATCGGAAAGACCCAGGGCCAGCGCCAGCGAGGCCTTGAAGCTCTCGCCGCCGGACAGGGTCTTGACACTGCGGCGGGTGCCGTTGTAGTGGTCGATGACTCCCAGGTCAAGGCCCGACTGGCTGCGCTGGTTCTCAGCACCGATGCGCTCCAGCTCGTACTGGCCCGCCGTCATCTGCATCAGGCGGGTGTTGGCGTGGATAAGGATGCGGTCGAGGTAGTTCATCTGGATGTAGCCTCCAGCCGGATCTTCTGCTTGCTGCTCAGGGTGCCGCCTGCCGTGGAGGCCAGTGCGTTTACCCACTGCCAGCGGGCATCCAGCGCGTCCCGCTGGTCGGCAAGCTTCTGGTGATCGGCCAGCGCCCTCCGGTTGGGCAGCAGCCGGGCGTCAGGTCTTTCTCCTGTGCGGCAAGGGCTTTGCGCCGGGCCAGCAGCTCGTTCTGCTCTGCCTTGAGCGCCGCGATCATCTGGGGCTGCGCGATCTGCTCCGCAGCCTGCCGGGCTTCCAGTGTCTGCACCGCAGCCTGGGCGGCGGCAGCAGCCTGCTGGGCTGCCGTCACCTGCGCTTCCAGAGCGGTGCGCTGTTCTGCCTGTGCTTTGCGCTGGGCTTCCAGTTCTTTTTTGCGGCGGCAGTCGGTATGGTTTTTGGTCTGGCGCTGCTTCAGGTCAGCCTGTGCGGTGTGCAGAGCATCATTTTCCTCGGCCAGCGCAGTCTTGAGCAGGCTCACGGTCAGAGGCACCGGCCCCTCGGGCGAAGTGAACCGTTCGGGCAGGAGCGCTTCGGCATCCTTCCGCAGCTGGGCGCGGCCCTCCTGCTCCCGCGTCAGTGCTTCCCGCGCGGCGGCACTGGCCTCCTGTGCGGCGCTGTCGGCCTGGGCGGCGGCCTGCTTGGCTTTGTTCACCTGCACTTCGGTGGGGGCGGTGCGGGGCAGGTGGCTCTGGCCGGGTGGTGGGTGCTGCCGCAGACAGGGCAGGCGGCTCCCTCTTCCAGCGTCTGAGCCAGCAGACCCGCCTGCGCATCCAGAAAGGCACGCTCCAGTGTGTCCCGGGTGGAATGGGCTTCGGTCTGTCTGCCCGCCGCCTGCCGGTAGGCCTCCTGCGCGGTGCGTGCGGCGGTGTTCCGGTGCTGGCACTCTGTCAGGCTCCGGGCCAGCTCGTTGAGCGCGGTTTCCCGCTGGGCAAGACGGGCCGCTTCGGCCTCCAACTCTACCCGGCGGGTGTCGGCATCGGCCAGTGCGGCAAGCTCTGCTTCAGAGGCCGAGAGTGCTGCATTCAGTGCTTCCAGTGTTTTGCGCCGGGTGTTGGCCTTGGCGGATTCCAGCTGGGCGGTGTTTCGGGCCCTGGTCAGCTCTCCGGCAACCTCCTGCCGCTGGCGCTCTGCCTGCTCTGCTGCACCCAGCGTGGTCTGTAACGTGCTCAATTGCCTGTCCAGCGCAGCCAGCGCGTCTGCGGCCTGTGCGGCGGCGGCTTCCTGCCGGGCGGTCAGCCCCTCCAGCAGGGTGGTCACTGGGTCCGGCGGCATCTGCGCCGAGAGCGCCCCAGCGCTTCTGCCTCCGGGTCGGCGCATCATACGAGATGCCCGCAAGCACTGCGTCCAGCTTTGCGTTCAGGGCGGCGCGCCGGGCTGTGATGGCGGAGTTTTCCTCGGCCAGTGCTCCTGCAGTTTCTGGTAGCGCTGGGTGCGGAACAGTTTCCGGAAGATCTTGCTCCGCTCCTCGGTGGTGGCGTTGAGCAGCCGGGTGAACTGCCCCTGCGCGATCATGGCGATCTGGGAAAACTGGTTGTAGTCCAGTCCGATGATATCAATGACAGCGGCAGTTACCTCCTTGGCTTTGGTCACAGGCGGGCGGCCGTCGGCATAGGTCAGGGCGGCATCCGCCTTTTCAGTGGTGAATCCCTCGCCCCGGGCCTTGGGGCGCAGATACTCCGGGTTGCGCCGGACGGTGTACCGCTGCCCCCGCACCTCAAATTCCAGCTCCACAAAGGTGGGGGTGCCGGGGTCCGCGTATTTGCTGCGGAGCATGGCCCCATCCCGCACGCCGCCGCTGGAATGATCATACAGGGCGTAGGTGATGGCATCGAACAGGGTGGTCTTGCCCGCGCCGGTGTCGCCGGTGACAAGGTAGAGCCCGCCTCTGCCCAATTGCTCCAGCGGCAGGGTGGTGGTGCCTGCATAGGGGCCAAAGGCCGAGAGGGTCAGCTTGAGCGGTCTCATGCGTCCTCCTCCTTCCAGATGCTTTCAATGAGCTGCTGGCAGAAAGCCGCCTGCTCATGGGTCAGGGGCTGGTTGTTCTGCAGCTGGTAAAAATCTGCAAAGTGCTCCAGCGGTGTTTTCTGTTCGGCCTTTGCAGGGGCATCCAGCTCCTGCCGGGTCTGGGTGCGGCGGTTGTCGTAATCCAGCCGCATCAGGTTGGGGTAGATGACCCGCAGGCGGGCCAGTGCCTCGAGGATGTCCTGCTCATCGGTCAGGGTGATATGCAGGTAGTCGTCCACGGCAGTGCCCTCGTAATTGCGGCGGTCAGTCAGCTCCATGTAGCTGCCGCGCAGCTCCCGCAGATCGTGCCGGGGCACCAGCGGTTCGGCGGCAATGGCCACGCTGCCCTTTTCGCCCAGCTCCACAAAGGTCACGCTCTTGTGCTGGCTGGCCTCCGAGAAGGAATACTTTAGCGGCGTTCCGCAGTAGCGCAGGGTGTCCCGGCCCACCTTCTGGGGGCTGTGCAGATGCCCCAGCGCCACATAGTCGAACTTGTCGAACAGGGCGGCATCCACCCAGTCGATGCCGCCCACGCTGGGCTCCTCGCTCTCGCAGGAAGCAGCTCCTGCCACGAACTGATGTGCCACCAGCACACTGCGGCGGGCCGGGTCAGGCGAACAGTGATCCAGCACGCAGGAAAGAGCATCGTTGTAGCTCTCAATGGGCGTGTCCGGCCAGACGTGCCGCACCATGGCGGGCTTCAAAAAGGGCAGTAAGTACAGATCGACCGGGCCGTGTGCGTCGGTGAGGGTGATGGGCTCCGGCGGCCCGGAAAACACCGGCGAGACGTAGACCCTGCTTTCGGCCAGCAGGGCAGAGCCAAAGGCCACCCGGTCGGCGGAATCGTGGTTGCCCGAGATGGCGAACACCGGCAGCTCCCGGCGGGAAAGCTCGGTGAGGAACCAGTCCAGCAGACGGACCGCCTCGGCAGGCGGCACGGGTTTGTCGTACAGGTCACCGGCCAGCAGCACGGCATCCACGGGTGGGAATCGAGCAGGGATAAGATCTGCTCTAAAATATAGCGCTGGTCATCCAGCATGGAGAACTCGCAGACCCGTTTGCCCAGGTGCAGGTCGGAGAGGTGGAGAAAACGCATGGGGAAGCCCCCTTTTTCTGTAAGTTGTCTTTATTATATCATAGAATTTGAACGGTTGCACAAAAAGACCTCACCCTCTCCGTCATTGCTCCGCAATGCCACCTCTCCCGAAGGGAGAGGCAAGACATCACAGAGCAGATGCTGCTACATCTGGAATCGCCCTAGGCTCCCCCTTTGGGGGAGCTGGCGAGCGATAGCGAGACTGAGAGGCAAGGCCGCTTACTTCAGAACTTTTTAACTAGCGGGGAACAGCTTCTCCCAGGTGGCTTTGCCCACGGCACCGTCAGCGTTCAGGCCGTTGCGGCGCTGGAACCGCTGAACAGCGGCGGCAGTCCGGGAGCCGAACTTTCCGTCCGTGCCGATCTTCTCCCCCAGCGTGTTGAGCTTCTGCTGGATGAGCCGGATGGTGCCGCCGGACATGCCGGTGCGCATCACGATGCCGGGATAGGGCACCGCCAGCCCGTGCTTTGCGGTGTACTTTGCGTAAAGGGCATTCCAGGTGTTGGCCCCGACTTTGCCGTCCATGTTCATACTGTTCCGGAGCTGGAATTCTTTCACGGCGTTTTCGCTCCTGGTGCCAAAGTGGCCGTCTATGGTCAGTGCGGGGTAATAGCTGCACTGGTCACGCACGCCGTTCAGCCAGGTCTGCACCAGAGCTTCGTCCGGGCCGTAGGAGCCCTTTTGGATCAACGAATAATAAGCGGGGATCGCCATTGTGGTCACACTCCTTCCACGACAGCGTATGCAGCGCAGTGGGGAGGTGTGCCATAGCGTTTTTTGCCCTCTCCGTCTTTGCTTCGCGCCTGAGAGGGCGAGGCTGTTTCGACCAGCACCTGATCCTCCCGGCTTGCCGTCACCCGCTGCCACCACTCCACGCATTTGAACCGCACCACATACCCCCCGCACACCAGATCGTTTTCCTCCGGCAGAGCATAGGTGCCGCAGGCAGAGCGGCACAGGCCCGGGTAGAGCACGCACCACCAGTTTTTGCCGTGGCGGGCGTTGCCGCCCAGGTCGATGCGCAGGGCCTGATACCGCCCGGCGGGCAGGATGCCGGTGGAATAGCGGGTGGTATCGAAGTACATTTCCACCAGCTGTACCGTAACGGTGGAAAAGATCCCCCGCCTTGCCAGCACGGCCCGGGCCGTCAGCTCCAGTGCGGGCAGGTTCTCTGCCGCCCAGCGCAGGGCGGCAGGCTTGTCCTGTGCGGTGCAGTGGACATCGGCGTAGGCCAGAACAGCATCCCGCACGGCGAGCTTGACGGTCTGGTCGGCAGGGGAATCGCTGTCGGCCCGGATGTGGAAGCGCAGGGTGTCGGCGCATAGGAGTGCCCCGGTGTCCAGCTGTGCCTGCCCCCAGCGCAGAGCAGCAGGCAGGGCGCTCAGAAGCAGCGCAAGGGAAAGCACGGCGCACCCCAGCGCCATCTCACGGCGGGTGAGCGGGCGGGCAAAGAATGGCAGCATAAAAAACAGGCCCCTTTTCTGGAAATGATAACCAGAGAATGGGCCTGTTTGACACATTTTATTCTGATACTTGATTTTTGCAGTGAAGCCTGACTGTAATGCCAGCTCCCCCTTCGGGGGAGCTGGCAATGCGAAGCATTGACTGAGAGGGCTGCTCCTTTTAGTTCTTCAGGGACTGCATGGGAGCCGGCAGGCGGCCGCCGCGGTTGATGAACACCGAGGGGTCACGCTGATTGACCGGCATGATGGGGCCATAGCCCAGCAGACCGCCGAAATCCAGGATCTCGCCTGCCTTGCGGCCGATGGCGGGAATGACGCGGACGGCGGTGGTCTTGCTGTTCACCATGCCAATGGCGGCTTCATCGGCGATCAGGGCGCTGATGACAGCGGGGGTAGTGTCGCCGGGGATGATGACCATATCGATGCCCACCGAGCAGACAGCTGTCATGGCTTCCAGCTTTTCGATGGTCAGGCAGCCGCACTCGGCGGCGTGAATCATGCCGTCGTCCTCGCTGACGGGGATAAAGGCACCGGAGAGGCCGCCCACATGGTTGGAGGCCATCACGCCGCCCTTCTTCACAGCATCGTTCAGCAGGGCCAGGCAGGCCGTGGTGCCGCAGCAGCCGCAGGTCTCAAGCCCATCTCTTCCAGAATGTTGGCCACGCTGTCGCCCACAGCAGGGGTGGGGGCCAGCGAAAGGTCGATGATGCCTGCGGGCACGCCCAGAGCCTTGGAGGCCAGATTGGCCACCAGCTGGCCCACGCGGGTGATCTTGAAGGCGGTGCGCTTGACCAGCTCCGCCACCTCGTCGATGGGAGCATCCTTGGGCAGCTTTGCCAGCGCGGCGCGCACAGCACCGGGGCCGGAAACGCCGACGTGGATCTCACAGTCGGGCTCGCCGGGGCCGTGGAATGCACCGGCCATGAAGGGATTGTCCTCGGGTGCGTTGCAGAACACCACCAGCTTTGCCGCGCCGATGCACTGGCGGTCGGCGGTCAGCTCACTGGCCTTCTTCACGCTTCGCCCATCAGCTTGATGGCATCCATGTTCAGGCCTGCCTTGGTGGCACCGATATTCACCGAGCTGCACACGATGTCGGTCTCGGCCAGTGCGCGGGGGATGGACTCGATCAGGCGGCGGTCACCGGCCGAGAAGCCCTTGTGCACAAGGGCGGTGTAGCCGCCCACAAAGTTCACGCCCACCTTTTTGCCTGCGGCATCCAGTGCTTGGCAAAGTCCACGGGGTCTGCATCGGGGCAGGCACCCAGTAGCATGGCAATGGGGGTGACGCTGATCCGCTTGTTGATGATGGGAATGCCGTACTCGGCGCTGATATGCTCCACGGCGGGCACCAGATCGGCTGCTTGGTGGTGATCTTATTGTAGATTTTTTCGCAGGCCTTCTTCGGGTCCGGATCGATACAGTCCAGCAGGCTGATGCCCATGGTGACCGTGCGCACGTCCAGATTGTCCTGCGTGAACATCTCGATGGTCTCGAGGATGTCGCCGGTATTCATCATGCTCATAAGAGTATCCTTTCTGAACCTCTCCGTCATTGCTTCGCAATGCCACCTCTATTCAGGGAGCTGGCGCAAAGCGTCTGAGAGGTCTTGTCTGTCAGATGGTATGCATCGCGTCAAAAACTTCCTGACGGGTCAGATTGATCTGCATCCCCATCTCCTTGGCCAGAGCATCGGTGCGGGCGTGCAGCTCCTCATGGCTGACGCTGCACTTGGAGATGTCCACCAGCATGATCATGGCAAACATGCCCTGCAGAACGCTCTGGGTCACATCCTCAATGTTGATGTTCAGCTCGCAGCAAAGGGCAGCCACTTTGGCAACAACGCCCACGGTATCGTGTCCGATGACAGTGATAAACGCTTTCATATTCCTTACCCCCATGATACAAAGTAAAACCTCTCCGTCATCGCTGACGCGATGCCACCTCCTGATAGGGGAGGCAGGAAAAAGCAGCAACGCGAACTTGGCTCCCCTGCCAGGGGAGCTGCCGCTGAAAGCGGCTGAGAGGTTGATTCTCTTTCAGTATAGCAGATTTGCCGATTTTTGAACACTCTTTTTGGAAAAAAGAGCAGTTTTCAGGCGGAAAAGACATTCTATACCGCTTTGGTGTAAAAAAACAAGATGCAAAACGGCGATTCTTGTGCTATACTGAAAAATAACAGCGGGGTGGGTACGCCCACCCGCGCAAAACAAAGGAGAAACGACCATGGAACAGCTTTTGAAGATTCTGGAAGACAATGCGCGGCTGCCCATTGAGGACATTGCCACCATGCTGAATAAATCCCCCGCCGAGGTGGCGGCTATGATCGACCTGGCCCGGGCGCAGGGCATCATCAAGGGCTACAAGACCCTTGTGGACTGGGAAAAGGCCGGGGTGAACCGGGTGGAGGCAGTCATCGAGCTGAACGTCAGCCCCAAGAAGAGCCGCGGCTTTGATGAGATCGCAGCCACCATTGCTGCCTTTGACGAGGTGGAGAGCGTGCTGCTGATGAGCGGCGGCTACGACCTGCAGCTGGTCATCAAGGGCCAGACCTTCCAGGAGATCGCCCTGTTCGTGGCAAAGCGCCTGAGCCCGCTGGACGATGTGCTGTCCACTGCCACCCATTTTGTCCTGCGTACCTATAAAAAAGAGGGCCGCCTGTATCAGGACGAAGAGATCGATGAAAGAGAGTGCACGGTTCTGTGATGGATTACGATAAACTGATCGCGCCTGCCGCACGGGAGATGCGCCCCTCCGGCATCCGCAAATTCTTCGATCTGGCCGCTGATATGCCCGAGTGCATCAGTTTGGGCGTGGGTGAGCCGGATTTCAAAACACCGTGGGCTGTGCGGGAAGCAGGCATCGAGAGCCTGGAGCATGGCCGCACCCGCTACACCGCCAACGCAGGCCTGAAAGAGCTGCGGGCGGAGATCTGCAGATATCTGGAGCGCCGGATGCACCTGCACTACGACCCCCTGCGGGAGGTGCTGGTGACCGTGGGCGGCAGCGAAGCCATTGATATGTGCATCCGCGCTATTGTGCAGCCCGGGGATGAGGTGATCATCCCGGAGCCCTGCTTTGTCTGTTATGAGCCCATCACCACCCTGTCCGGCGGTGTGCCGGTGCATGTGCCCTGCCGCCAGGAGGATGAGTTCCGCCTCAGGCCCGAGGCCCTGAATGCCGCCATCACCCCCAAGACCAAGCTCCTTATCATGCCGTTCCCCAACAACCCCACCGGTGCGGTGATGGAGCGGGAGGATCTGGAAGCCATTGCGGAGGTCCTGCGGGATACCAACGTCATGGTGCTTTCGGATGAGATCTACGCCGAGCTGAACTACGGCCTGCGGCCCCATGTCTCCATTGCCACCCTGCCCGGCATGGCCGAGCGGACCATTGTGGTGAATGGTTTTTCCAAGAGTTATGCCATGACCGGCTGGCGCCTGGGCTATGCCTGCGGCCCGGCTCCCATCATCAAAATTATGACCAAGATCCACCAGAGCGCCATTATGAGCGCCCCCACCACCAGCCAGTATGCGGCCATCACCGCCCTGCGGGAGTGCGACGGTGAGATCGACAAGATGCGGGACGAGTACAACATGCGCCGCCGCCTGGTGGTGCACGGCTTTAACTCTATGGGCCTGACCTGCTTTGAGCCGCGGGGCGCGTTCTACGCCTTCCCCTGCATCAAGAGCACCGGTATGACCAGCCAGGAGTTCTGCACAAAGCTGCTGGAGCAGAAGCATGTTGCGCTGGTGCCGGCGATGCCTTTGGCGCATCCGGCGAGGGCTACTGCCGTGTTTCCTATGCTTACAGCGTGGAGCACCTGACCGAGGCCATGAAGCGCATCCGGGAGTTCCTGAAAGAAAACGGCATCAACAGCGGAGAGCAGTGAGGAGGAAGAACGATGGCAAAGCTGAACTGCGTGACCGTTCTGGCCCCGGCCAAGCTGAATCTGGCGCTGGACGTAGTGGGCCTGCTGCCCAACGGCTACCATAACCTGGATATGACGATGCAGGCCATCACCCTGTATGAGCGGGTGGTGCTGCGCCGCAGCCAGAACCTGAGCCTGACCCTGCCGGGCAGCCCGGTGGCCGCCAACGATTCCAACACGGCCATCAAGGCGGCGCTGGCCTTCTTCCACTATACCGGCCTGCTGGCGGGTGTAGAGATCACCATTTACAAGAATGTGCCGGTGCGTGCCGGTATGGCGGGCGGCAGCGCCGATGCCGCCGGTGTGCTGGTGGGCCTGAATGTCCTTTACGGCGCAAAGCTCTCCATGAGTGAGCTCTGCGCGCTGGGGGCAAAGATCGGCGCGGATGTGCCCTTTGCCTGATGGGCGGCACCTGCCGGGTGCAGGGCGTGGGCGATGTGATGAAAGCCCTGCGCCCTGCCCGGACTGCTGGTTCACGGTGGTCATGCCCGATTACGGCGTTTCCACCCCGGAAGCCTTTGCCGCTTATGACAAAGTGGGCAGCAGCACCCACCCCGACTGCGAAGCCCAGGAAAAGGCGATCCGCGCCGAGGATCTGGCGGGTGTGTGTGCCGCCGCAGGCAACGCGCTGGAGGAATGCAGCGGTGCCAGAGACAACGAGGCCATCAAGACCGCGCTGAAAGAGAACGGCGCTGTCACTGCCTGATGACCGGCAGCGGCGCGGCTGTGTTTGGCATCTTTGAGAGCGAAGAAGCTGCCCGAAGCGCCGCCGAGGCTGTCAGGGCACAGTGGCCGCAGGTGTATGTGGCCCGGCCCGATCGGGGCGGCGCGCGGATCATCAGCCGAAGTGGATGCTGTAACATGCATAACCTCCTTTCCAATGGGGAAAACTGCCCAAAGGAAAGGAGGTCTTTTTGTGCAGACCTTTTATAAAGTGTGCCTGATCCTGATGATCATTGGCGGCATCAACTGGGGGCTTGTGGGCCTGTTCCAGTTTGACTTTGTGGGCTGGCTGCTGGGCGGCAGCAGCTCCATCTGGTCGCGCATCGTGTTTACGGTGGTGGGCGTGGCCGCTGTCTGCGGCATCCCGGGGCTGTTTGCAGAAGAACCGGAAGAATAAAAAACGGCTGCTGCACGGAAAAAATGTGCAGCAGCGTTTTTTGTGGATCATTCAGTTATCCCACCCCACCAGATCGGGCAGGGTGAGGGTCTCGTCCGAGCAGTGGGGGTCTGCGGGGCCGTCGGTGGGGGCGGTGGCCTTTTCCACAGCCCGCACGATCTCGCTGATGGCGGCGCAGTCCTCGGGCAGGTCGGTCTGGCTGCGGCCCGAGTGGGTGAACAGGATCTTGCCCAGATGGCCCACCACCAGCGTCAGCGGCAGCAGCTGAGGGGCTTTGGTGTCGTAGTGGTAACCGGCATCTCTGGCGGCCTTGTAGATCTTCTGGGCCGCAAAGCTCCAGCTCAACAGGCCGCGGGTCTGCTCTACGCCCAGGTAGCCGTACAGCACGCCGGGGCCGTCGCAGATGACAGGAAAGGGGAAATCTGAGCCGTGGGTGGCCTTTGCCACCGCCTGCGCCGAGGAACGCACCACACAGACAAGCCGTGCCCCTTTGAGCTGGGGCAGCGTTTTCAGGTAACGGGTGATATATTCGCGGCTGACAGGGTGGTCGAACCCGGGCAGGAAGATCATGCACAGCGGATGCTCCCCCTCGCACAGGGCGTAAAAATCATTGCCCGGCACCGTGGGGGTGTCGTAGGTGAAACGGGGGATGCTCGTCCCCACCAGATGTTCGCTTTTCATACCGCAATGCACATCCTTTCCATCATCACCAAAACCTCTCCGGCATCGCTGCACAATGCCGCCTCCCCTGCCGGGGTGCGGAGGCATCAGCGCCTGAGAGGTCGTCCTATAAAAAAATCCACACACTGGCCTTGTGGCAGGCCAGCGGTGGATGCAATGCTATAAAAAGATCCCGCCCGGTCGTCTGCGGCAATCAAACCTACCTTACGGACAGGTGGGTGCCCTGTCGCCGGATTCACGCTTCCTCATCGAACCTCCATGGTCGACCCATGGCGGGGAGGTCTGCAATCCGCCGGAGAACTCCGGGCTCCCGTTGAATGATTAGTAGGATCATATAAACCGCAACAAATCGCGCCGGGCAGGAAGTCTTGCCTGGGAATCTGTCTGTGCAGGGGAATTACTCGATCTCGAACTGGTCGCTCAGGCGCTGCTCAAACAGCTTGCTGACTTCCATCAGAGTCTCGTCATCCTCCACAACGTCCAGATATTCGCCCTCGCTGTCCTCGCCCACGCTCAAGATGACCAGCTGTGCGTCCTCGTTGACATCCTCTTCATCCTCTGCGTATTCGACAACTGCAAGGTAATGCACGCCCTTATGGTCCAGTGCATCAATCACTTCAAACGTGACCTCATTGCCGTCTCATCCTCAAGAGTCATCAGATCGGGCTGATATTCCTCTTCGGTGTTCGGGTTCTTGATCTCTTCTGCCATAAGATACGTTCTCCTGTCTATCCAAACCCAATCAAAGGGATGGTACTCAAATAAAATTACGCACACAGCCCGGGATCTGCTGCGTTCCCGCCGTCCCTTGCTGTGCTTATAGTGTAGCGTTTTTTTGCCTGCTCGTCAAGATGTTTTTCGCACAGAAAATGCACGACAAATTTTCACGCATTTCCCTCTCGCTTCCCGGGCAGAAATATGCTATACTGAATTCTACGTATCTCCCGCGTGCGGGGGAACTGCTATCAGAATATGAACGGAGGGATCTGTTTATGAATAAGACCCGTGTCCGGCTGGCGGCGCTGCTGCTGGCCGTGAGTTTTGCACTGTCCGGCTGCAGCCTTGTGAAAAACATCGGCGGCAGCAGCGGAGCCGGAACAAAGACCATCACCCGCCCGGCGGTGGAATCGGCCGAGCTGCAGTTCACCCACCCGGCAGCGGGGGAACCCGTGGCGGTGTTCGATACCACGGCGGGCGTGTTCCGGGCGGTGCTCTTCCCGGAGCAGGCCCCGCAGGCCTACGATAACTTTGTGGGTCTGGTGCAGGCGGGCTACTATAACGGCCTGACCGTGACCCGTGTGGAGCAGGACTTTGTGGTGGAGGCCGGTCAGGGTGCTGACGGCAAGGGCACCACCATCTGGAATGGCAGCCGCTACCCGGCTGAGGCCACCGACAAGCTCCACCATTATTCCGGTGCCCTCTGCATGGCGGCGGACTCCTCCGGCCAGTGCGCCAGCGTCTTTTATATCATGTCCACTCTGCCCGGCGGGGATTCCGTCACCCAGGAACTCACTGACCAGATGAACAGTGCAGGTTACCGCGCTGAGGTCGTTTCGGCCTACCAGACCGCCGGCGGCGCACCCTACCTCGACTACACCGATACCGTGCTGGGGCAGGTGTACGAGGGGATGGACGTGGTGGACACCATCGCTCAGGCCGCCGTGGATGAGAACCAGAAGCCCACGGAAACGATCACCATCAACAGCGTCAGCATTGAGACATATCAGGCGCAGTAACAACTGAAAATGACAAAACCGCTTTCCCGTGGCAGCAGGAAAGCCGGTTTTGTGCTGTTCCCGGTTCAAATTTCGCCGGGGTGCTCCTTGCGCCAGGCGAGGTAATCCTCCAGGATGACCGTGGCGCTGACGGAATCCAGAATGGCCTTGCGGTGGGCACCAAAAGTTCCCACCTCATCCAGGATGTCGGCGGCTTCACAGGTGGACTGCCGCTCGTCCCACATCCGCACGGGCAGGCCGCTCCAGATCTGCAAAGTCTTGCCCAGCTTGCGGCTCTTCTCGGCGCGCTCGCCCTCGGTGCCGTCCATGTTGAGCGGCAGGCCCACCACAATGAGCTCTGCCTTCTGCTCCTGGGCAATGCGGCAGACCTCGGCAGCCACCTTGGGCCGGGCCTTCAGGGTGATCTGGGGGGTGATGGGCGTGGTCAGGAACTCGGTGGGGTCGCAGACCGCAAGCCCCGTGCGGCTGGCACCGTAATCAACTGCTAGAATCTTCATGGGGAAGTGCCCCTCCTGTTTTGCTGTTTTTCCTCAGTTTACCACAGAATAGATTTTTCTTCAATTTTGCGGTAGAATAAAGCTGATTAAACCTCTCAGTCACGCTTCGCGTGCCAGCTCCCCTAATAGGGGAGCCCTTGGCATATCGGGCCAGTTCGGTGGCTTGGGCTGAAAGAGAAAGTGAGAAAAACAATGTTACAGCTACTTCTGGGCGGCTCCGGCAGCGGAAAAACAACGCTGCTGTACCAGCGCATCCGCGCCCGGGCCGAAAAAGGGGAAAAAAGCATCCTGCTGGTGCCGGAACAATTCACTTCCAGCACCGAGGGCCGCATCTACCGTGAGCTGGGGGATGCCCTGTCCGGCATGGTGGAGAGTTTTTCTTTTACCAGTCTGGCAGAAAAGATCCTTTCCACCGAGGGCGGCGCGGCGGTGCAGACCCTCTCTGACGCAGGCCGTGCCGTGCTGGTGCGCCGGGCGCTGGAGGAGCTGCAGGACAATGTCCACTATTATCACCGTCACCGGCGCAGTGCGGCCTTTTGCCAGATGGCGGCTCAGACCATCGACGAGCTGAAAAGCGCGGGCCTTTCCGGCCGGCAGCTGGCACAGCTGGCCGGTGCCTGCGGAGCCGAGAGCGGTAAGCTCAGTGAGCTGGCCCTCATTTTTCAGGCTACGAGACCCTGCTGGCCCGCAGCGGCATGGACCCCTCTGACCGGCTGGAGCTGGCCGGAGCCCGGCTGGAGGAAGCACTGGCCCGGCACAGCCTGCCGGAGTTTCTGCGGGACCGGGCGGTGTTCATTGATGAGTTCGATACCTTCAACGCCCCCAAAAAGCGGCTGCTGGGGGCCATGCTGGCGGCGCTGCCCAGCGTGACGGTGGCCCTCTGCGATGATGGTGCCCCCCTGCTGCCCGGTGACCTGAGCCTGTTCTCCGGGGCCAAGCAGGTGGCGGCGCAGCTGCGCCAGCTGGCCCGGAAAAATGGGGCGGAGGTGGCCGTTCCGCAGCTTTTGCGCAAGGATCTGCGCCACCGGAACGCCCCGGGCCTTGCCGCAGTGCAGAGCTGCTGGAAACCGGCAGCTGCACCGCGGATGCCCCGGCGGGCGAGGTGCGGCTCTTTGCCGCGCCCAGCCGGGAGGAGGAGGCCCGTGCCGCTGCCGGTGCCATCCGGCGGCTGATGCGGCAGGGCGTGCGGTGCGGAAAGATCGCTGTGGTCTGCCGCGATATCGCCAAGTATCGTGCCGCAGTCAGGTATGAATTCCGGATGGCGGAGATCCCCCTGTACTGCGATGAACCCACCACCCCGGAATTCAGCGCCCCGGCCACGGCGGTGCGGGCCCTGCTGGAGATCGCCCGGGGAGCCGACCTGACCGAGAACCTGACCACCCTTGCCAAGACCGGCCTGTGTGCCTGAGCGAGGAGCAGGTCTGTGCGCTGGAAAACTATGCCTACACCTGCCCCCACGGCGGCGGCCTGGCGGGAGAAGTTTGAGCGCAGCCCAAAGGGCTTTGGAGAACAGGAGCTGACCGAAGAGGACCTCCGCAACCGGGAGCGGGCAGAACATGCCCGTGCCCTGCTCGTGGGGGCAGTGGATGCATTCCGGGCCAAGGTGCGCGGGGTCAACGCCGAGGCCATCAGCCGGGCGGTGTATTTCTGCCTGAAAACGCTGGGGGCTGAGGAACAGCAGGCCGCTCAGGTAAAGGCCATCCGCGCGGGCCGGGGCATCCCGGCGGCGGAGGAAGCCGCCCGGGAGTGGAACGTGGTCATGGGGCTGCTGAACGAGATGGCCCATCTGCTGGGGGAGCAGACCGTTACCGTGGCCGAATACGAGGATCTGTTCGGGCTGCTGCTCCGCTCGTCCGACCTGGGGCACATCCCCCAGACCCTGGACGCGGTGGTGCTGGCCAGCGCAGGCAAGATGCGTCTGGACGCGCCGGACTATGTGTTCGTGCTGGGGCTGGCCGAGGGGGAATTCCCGGCCGCGCCCGGCGAGGCGGGTCTGCTGACCCACGCCGACCGCGATGCCCTGATGGCGCAGGAGATCGACCTGCCCGACTGCTTTGAGAACCGTGTGGTGCGTGAGCAGGTCTGCTTCTACAAGGCCCTGACCGCCCCCGCAAAGGGACTGTGGCTCAGCTGGCCCAAGGGGCAGGGGCAGACCCTCTGCGCTGCGCTGGAACCCCTCGTGGAAGCACTGGCCCCCGCTGCCCCGGAGCTGGAACTGACGGACCTTGCGGCCACCCCTGCAGATGGGCTGGACTGTCTGGGCGGCGGCTGGCCCCTGACGGAGACCGAGCGTGCCAGCCTGACAGAAGCCCTGCACACCCCCGGCGAGACCCGAGCCGCCAGGGCCTTGCCCTGCTG
>ENA-OQIO01000828-OQIO01000828.1-human-gut-metagenome-genome-assembly--contig:-NODE-828-length-15945-cov-1.784170_pt1 | contig 15945 bp, 28 predicted proteins | sample MGYA00242573_ERZ504737 | MGnify/ENA primary metagenome ERZ504737 (study PRJEB26092, sample SAMD00036203) | human gut metagenome | host: Homo sapiens | study: EMG produced TPA metagenomics assembly of...
GCATCATATTGTGGCTATGACGGTCTGTGTACTGGCCTCCTTGCTGCTTGTAGCGATCGCCGCAAGTGCCAAGGTGACGTTCGGCAGTCGGCTTTCCCTGGCCGTGGCGGACAAACTGTCGCACACCGATGCAGGTGCTCGTCTCGAATCGTCGTTCAATCATGAACAGGGTGAAGTGCGCCACAGCCGACTGAGCATGTGGCAGTCTCCATGTTCACCGTTCTGTACATTCCGCTGCTTGCCTCCTGCCTGATAATGCCGTTGACGTTCAACGGTCATCCGGTGGCACATGCCATCATGCTTGTCTTCATGCCCGCGCTGAGTGACACCGGTGGTCTGTTTGCAGGTGCATGGCTTGGCAAACATAAACTCAGTCCCCGTATCTCACCGAAGAAATCATGGGAGGGCCTGGCAGGATCCATCTTGTTCGCCATGGCCGGTTCTTTTGTGGTGATGTTTTGCACTTACGAGCCATCCGTTTGGACGGTTCGATGGTGGGTGCCTATTGTCGCTGGTTTCATGATCGGTATAGCCGGAACCTTCGGCGACCTATGCGCTTCCATGCTGAAGCGTGACATTGGTATTAAGGATATGGGCCATCTGCTTAAAGGTCATGGCGGAGTGATGGATCGTGTCGACTCCATCCTCCTGTGCGCTCCTTTCGTGTGCGTGCTCCTGTGGGCCACCGGAATGTGAGAAAGGGCCAATAACCGTGAATTCCATGAATGATCAGCCGGAAACAGGCATCACTCCTGGAGGCACTTCGGGCGCCTTCCGGGATGTGCTGTCGAAAGACCATGCCCGCCGCGGCAAGCCGCCACTGCATTTCGCCGATATGTCCGAAGAGGAACGTATCGGTAAGGCCAAGGAACTTGGATTGCCGAAATTCAGGGTCAAACAGCTGGCTAATCATTACTATGGCCATTTTGATGTCAATGCGGAAGAATTTTCCGATTTTCCGGCGGCAAGACGCTCCGACGCGGCTGAAGCTTTCTTCCCGGAACTCATCCATGAGGTGACACGCCAAGTCGCCGATGGAGCACCACCATCAAAACGTTGTGGCGCCTGTTTGATGGGTCGCTGATCGAATCCGTATTGATGCGTTATCCCACCAGAACCACGCTTTGCATTTCCAGCCAGGTCGGCTGCGGCATGGGTTGCCCATTCTGCGCCACTGGACAACTGGGACTGACCAGGAACATGTCCGCAGGTGAAATCGTTGAGCAGGTTCGTGTGGCCGCGAAGGCCATGCGTGACGGTGAAGTGGCCGGAGGCTCCGGACGACTGAGCAACATCGTGTTCATGGGCATGGGCGAACCAATGGGCAACTATAAATCCGTCTTGAGCGCAGTCCGCCAAATTAGTTCCATGCCTCCCGAAGGCTTCGGCATCTCCGCACGTAACATCACGGTTTCCACCGTTGGCGTGGTGCCTGGCATCAGGAAACTGGCCGAAGAAGGCATCCCAGTACGTCTCGCAGTATCCCTGCACGCGCCGAGCATGAATTGCGCGATGAACTTGTGCCCATGAACAAGCGTTTCAACACCGAACAGGTGCTCGACGCTGCGCATGATTATTATCTGGCTTCCAAACGGCGAGTCAGCATCGAATACGCCTTGATGCGCGGCATCAACGACCAGGCGGAACATGCCAAATTGCTGGCGAAGCGTCTGAACCACTATGGAGATGATTGGGCGCATGTCAATCCGATTCCGCTCAATCCGATCGAGGGATCGAAGTGGACCGCGTCCAAACCAGAAGACGAGCGTAGATTCCTTGAGATTCTCCATAACGCTGGCATCACAGCCACGCTGCGTGATACCAGAGGACAGGACATTGATGGCGCATGCGGACAGCTTGCAGCCAAAGAACGTGACTGATTCCTCCGAAAGGCCCGGTTCTGTCCGCTACTCGGAATCCGCATGAACCGACGTAACGTATTGCGGTTACTCTTGCAATCATTGCAACCGTTATGCGTGAAGGAGTAGAGCAGCATGTCACTGGCGGTCCGAGTCATTCCATGTCTTGATGTCGATGCGGGACGAGTGGTCAAAGGCGTGCATTTCGAGAATCTTCGCGATGCAGGAGACCCGGTCGAACTCGCCGCGGAATACTACCGCCAGGGCGCGGACGAACTGACGTTCCTTGATGTGACGGCGTCAAGCTCCCATAGGCAGACCATGTCGATGTGGTGAGCCGCACCGCCGAACAGATTTTTATTCCACTGACTGTCGGCGGCGGCGTACGTACCCCTGAAGACGTCGATTCCCTGCTTCGTTGCGGTGCGGATAAGGTCGGCGTCAACACCGCGGCCATCAATGACCCTACCCTCATCAGTCGTGTCGCCGAACGATTCGGCAATCAGGTGCTTGTGCTGTCCGTCGATGCACGTCGCGAACAGGGAGAACGACATACGCAGTCAGGTTTCGAAGTCACCACCATGGGCGGCGCAAATCCACTGGCATTGACGCCATTTGGTGGGTCAAGCGCGCCCAAGAACTTGGTGCGGGGGAGATTCTCCTTAATTCAATGGATGCCGATGGCACCCAACAAGGCTTCGATCTGGAGATGATCAAGCTGTCCGCAAGGAAGTCAAAATCCCGATTATCGCTTCTGGCGGCGCCGGCAAAGCCTCGGATTTTCCGCCGGCAATCGAGGCGGGCGCGATGCCGTGCTCGCTGCCTCGATTTTCCATTACGGCAAAGTCACCATCGGTGAAGTCAAAGACGCCATCAAGCAGCCGGATACACCGTACGCTGAATAGAACCACGGAAACTACGCAAACCAACCCTGTAGTACTGAACAACGAATCGCAATACCATCATGACCAACGAAGCATACGACAACACCACCACTCTCGACCCGCGCATCGCACAGCGTCTCAAGCACGATGACAAAGGCTTGGTCGCGGCCGTCATCCAGCAGTTCGATACCAAAGAGGTACTGATGGTCGGCTATATGAACGACGAAGCCATCAGACGTACCCTCACCACCGGACGCGTCACATTCTGGTCGAGGTCCAGGCAGGAGTATTGGCGTAAGGGCGATACGTCGGGACATGCCCAGTATGTGAAGTCCTTCGCGCTGGATTGCGATGGAGATGCCATTCTGGTAGAAGTTGACCAAGTGGGAGCGGCTTGCCATACCGGCAAACGTTCCTGCTTTGAAGAAGGCGGACAGCTGCCTGTGGTCGTGGGCCATCGAACCAAAGAACAGGAGGGTCAGCGGTGAGCGAATGCAGCGTACAGACCTCAAGTGGGGTGCTACATGGCCAAGCCGTGAGCAGTTCCATGAATTGGCCGACCAAGGCTACCGTGTCATCCCCATCGTACGTCGTTTGCTGGCTGATTCATTGACCCCAGTCGGCTTCTACGAGCGTCTCGCAGGAGGCCGTTCCGGTACGTTCATCCTCGAATCGGCTGAATTTGGCGGAGCGTGGAGTCGATACAGCTTCATCGGCGTGAATTCCATGGCGCAGCTGCGTTCGAACAACGGCAAAGCCGATTGGCTGGGACAGGTGCCTGTCGGAGTGCCCACCGACGGTGATGTTGTCGAAGTGGCACATGCCGCGCTGAAGACATTGAAGGTCCGCACGTCGAGGGATTGCCGAATCTGACCAGTGGCCTCGTTGGTACTGTCGGATGGGATCCATCGACATTGGGAACCGACGCTCCGTGCCGAAGCCCCGAATGAGACCGGACAGCCGGAAACCGTTCTGGCTCTCGCCACGGACATCGCAGTAGTCGACCACGTGTCTGGCTCGGTATGGCTGATTGCCAATGCCGTGAATGTCGATGACCGTCCGACTCGTGCCGATGCCGCCTACGATGAAGCGCTGGCACGTCTGGATGATATGCAGCGCAAGGCTGCCGCACCCGTCGAAAACGAAGCCCGGGTCAATGTGCTCGACGAGTCGGTCGGCCAGCCCCAACTGCGATTCCGCACGGAGAAAAGCGATTACGAACGTTCCGTTGAAGAGGCCAAACGCCATATCATCGATGGCGATGTGTTCCAAGTGGTCATTTCGCAGCGACTGGATATTGATTCTCCCGCCGATCCGTTTGATGTGTATCGTGTGCTGCGTACCCTCAATCCGAGCCCGTACATGTATTTCATGGCACTCACCGATGCTCAAGGACGTGATTTCAACGTCATCGGTTCCAGCCGGAAACACTGATCAAGGTGGACAACGGCCATGCCATGTCTTTCCCAATCGCCGGTTCCAGACCACGAGGCGCCACTCCTGAGGAAGATGAACGTCTCGCCAAGGAACTATTGGCAGACCCGAAGGAACGCAGCGAGCATATCATGCTGGTCGATCTGGCCCGCAACGATCTGAGCCGCGTGTGCCGTCCGGAAAGCGTCGAAGTCGTTTCCTTGATGGACATCAAACGGTTCAGCCATATCATGCACATCTGCTCAACCGTTACCGGGCAGGTCGATCCGCATATGACGGCGTTCGACGTGTTCACTTCCGCCTTCCCCGCGGGGACGCTGTCCGGAGCGCCGAAGCCGCGCGCCATCGAGATTATCGATGAACTTGAGCCGGCCGACCGTGGTATTTACGGCGGCACCGTCGGTTATTTTGATTTTTCAGGCAACCTCGATATGGCCATCGCCATTCGAACTGCATTCATTCGCGACCATGAAGCGAGCGTGCAGGCCGGAGCTGGAATCGTCCTCGATTCCGTGCCGGCCAGTGAGTGGCAGGAGACTCGCAACAAGGCCGAAGCCAGCGTTGAAGCGGTACAGATCGCCGCGCAGCTTCGCCAGTTGTGAGTCACATTCTGACCGTTCAATTGTGTTGTGAAAGGAAGCAGTAATGTCTGTGCTCGATGAATTGGTGGCGGGAGCCGTCGAGGATCAGCGATCAAGAGAAAACAACGTGCCGCTCGCTGAGGTCAAGCGGATGGCGTTCGAGCTTCAGCGCCAATCGATGCGCGCCAGTGGCTGAAAAAGGCGGATGGCATTCCGGTCATCGCCGAGATCAAGCGTGCCTCCCCATCCAAAGGCCATTTGAGCGATATTCCGGATCCGGCCGCTTTGGCCCGCGAATACGAGCAGGGAGGTGCAAGCGCGATTTCCGTGCTGACTGAAGGCCGTCGGTTCCTTGGCTCTCTTGAAGATTTCGACAAGGTGCGCGCCGCAGTGAGGATTCCCGTGCTGCGCAAGGATTTCATCGTTACCGAATATCAGATTTGGGAAGCACGTGCGCATGGTGCCGATCTGGTGCTGCTCATCGTCGCCGCATTGGACGACGTCAAGCTCAAGTCGCTGCTCGATCTCGCGCATAGCCTCAATATGACGGTGCTGGTGGAAACACACACCCGTGAGGAGATTCAACGGGCCATCAATGCCGGGGCCAAGGTCATTGGCATCAACGCCCGCAATCTTAAAGACCTCAAGGTGGATGTGAACAAGTACAACGAACTGGCCGCGGATTTGCCGGACGATGTGATTCGCGTGGCGGAATCCGGTGTGTTCGGTTCGGTTGAGCTTGAGGATTACGCCCGTGCCGGCGCGGATGCGGTGCTGGTGGGAGAAGGCGTGGCCACCGCGGCCAACCATGAGCAGGCAGTGGAACGATTAGTAAAGGCAGGAGCAAGAGTGAAGGCATCCGATCAGACCCCGTTGGCAAGCCATGAAGGACCATATTTCGGACAGTTTGGCGGACGCTATGTTCCGGAAGCGCTGATCACGGCGCTCGACGAGCTTGAACGCGTGTATACGGAAGCCAAGGCCGATCCGGAATTCCATAAGGAATTGGCGCGGTTGAACCAGCAGTATGTTGGACGTCCGTCCCCATTGACTGAAGCGCCTCGTTTCGCGCAGAGGCTCAAGGAGAAAACCGGTCTTGATGCCCGTGTGTTCCTCAAGCGTGAAGATCTGAACCACACCGCGCCCACAAGATCAACAACGCGCTTGGACAGGCCCTACTGGTCAAGCGCATGGGCAAAACCCGTGTGATCGCCGAAACCGGTGCAGGCCAGCATGGTGTGGCCACTGCCACGGTCTGTGCCATGCTGGGACTCAAGTGCCGCATCTACATGGGACAGATCGATGCCCGCCGTCAGGCGCTGAACGTTGCCCGCATGCGCATGCTTGGCGCGGAGGTCGTCGAAGTCACCTTGGGTGATCGCATCCTCAAGGACGCCATCAACGAGGCGCTGCGCGACTGGGTCACCAACGTCAAAGACACCCATTATCTGCTCGGCACGGTCGCAGGACCTCATCCGTTCCCATCCATGGTGCGCGACTTCCAAAAGATCATTGGAGAGGAAGCGAAACAGCAGCTGCAGGATTGGTATGGCATCGACCATCCCGATGCTATCTGCGCATGCGTCGCGGCGGCTCCAACGCCATCGGCATCATGAACGCCTTCCTCGATGACGAACGAGTAAACCTGTACGGTTACGAGGCCGGCGGTAACGGGCCCGAATCCGGTCGCCATGCCATTCGATTCGCGCCAGGTACCGGTGAACTGGGCATGTTCCAAGGAGCCAAGAGCTATCTGTTGGAAAACCCCGAAGGCCAGACCCTTGACACGTACTCCATCTCCGCAGGCTTGGATTACGCCTCCGTCGGCCCCGAACATGCATGGCTCAAGGATATCGGCCGCGTCAACTATTCCTGGGCCACTGATCAGGAAGCCATGAGCGCGTTCAAGGATCTGTGCGAAACCGAAGGCATCATCCCTGCCATCGAAAGCTCCCACGCAGTGGCCGGCGCGTACAAGGCAGCTGCAGACCTCAAGGCCAAAGGGTATGAGCATCCGGTCATGATCATCAACATCTCTGGCCGTGGAGACAAGGACATGAACACCGCCGGCAAATGGTTCGGATACCTGACCGACGAGCAGGCCAAAGCCTTGGAATCCAACGCGCGCAAGGCAACAACGCGGACGGCGAGTGAGAAAAGGAGCAACCATCATGACGAACGCAACATCATCCACGCCGTCCGGCCAGCCACTCGGCATCAGCCACAAGCCAAGCCCGACGGAAACCATGTTCGATGAATTCAAAGCCGCCGACAAGCCGGCATTCATCGGATATCTGCCATACGGATTCCCTGATCCGGATTATTCGCTCAAAGCTTTCCGCACCATGGTCGAACACGGCGTGAACGCGGTCGAAATCGGGCTGCCGTATTCCGACCCCGTCATGGACGGTCCCGTCATCCAGGCGGCATCGCAAATCGCCATCGACAATGGTGAAAAAATCGCCAACGTATTCAAAGCGGTGGAAACAGTGGCGAACGCCGGGGGAGTGCCATTGGTCATGAGCTATTGGAACCTCATCTTCCATTACGCGTCGAACGATTCGCACGTGATTTCGAAAACGCCGGTGGAGCCGGTCTCATCACCCCGGATCTCATTCCGGACGAGGCCGGCGAGTGGATCGAAGCCTCCGACCGTCACGGACTCGACCGCATCTTCCTGGTATCTCCGGATTCCACCGAAGACCGTCTGAAAGTCGTTGCGGACAATGCGCGGGGTTTCGTCTATGCTGCCGCCCGCATGGGCGTCACCGGAGAACGCTCCACCATCGATGCGTCCCCGAAGGAACTGGTCGCCCGTACCCGCAAGGCCGGTGCGAAAAACGTGTGCGTAGGCATCGGCGTGTCCACCGCGGAACAGGGGGCTCGTGTCGGATCGTATGCGGACGGTGTCATCGTAGGCTCGGCTCTGGTGCATACCATGCTTGACGAATCCGGCAAGCATGCAGTCGACGAAGCCACCGGTCTCAAGGCCTTGGCGGCGAAGACTGAGGAGCTTGCCGAAGGCATCCACAACGCCCGCAACTGAACCAGTCCAAGACAACATACTGGTAGTCCACGTACCATATCGTATACGTGGACTACCATCAGAAACCATGACACTTGCTTACATTCCGTCACCCACCATTTCGCAGTTTTCCATCGGGCCGGTGACCATCCATTTCTACGCGCTGTGCATTCTGCTCGGCATCGTGCTGGCGGTATGGATGACAACCGTTCATTGGAAACGATATGGCGGTAATTTCGATCAGATTCTCGACATCACGCTTGTCGCGGTGCCGAGCGGCATCATCGGTGCGCGTATATACCACATCATCACCACTCCGGAACGTTTCTTCGGACCGACCGGCGATTGGGTGGAGATGTTCCGCATCTGGAATGGCGGACTGGGCATCTGGGGCGGCGTCCTGCTTGGAGCGCTTGCCGCTTGGGCATGGTGTCGTCACAAGCATTATCCAATGGCTCTGCTCGGTGACGCCGTCGCGCCAGGATTGCTCGTGGCGCAGGCGTGGGACGTCTGGGCAACTGGTTCAACCAAGAGCTCTACGGCGCGCGACGACCTTGCCTTGGGGTTTGAAGTTGAATATGGAGGGAAGCGCCATCGGTCACAGCGAACAATGCTATGACGGAGCGACCTGCCCGACAGGCACGCTGTTCCACCCTACCTTCCTGTATGAGATGATTTGGAATCTCATCGGTGCTGCGCTCATCGTTTTCCTTGGTTCCAAAATCATGAAAAAACTCAAAGGCCGGGTCCTTGTTCGCCATATACATCATGTGGTACACGGCGGGACGCACTTGGATCGAGGCTCTGCGCATTGATTTCGCGCACGAGTTCCTTGGCGTGCGCATCAACGTATGGGTGTCCATGGCGGTGTTCGTGCTTGGCGTGGTGGCTTTCATCGTTATTCAGCAGATGGGAAGTCCACCGAGCTGCTTGCCGAGAAGTTGCGCACCGTCACCGAGATTGAGCTAAGCCTCGTCGAGGATGGAGAAACCGGTCTCCCGACCGCGAAGGCCAACCTTACGAAACCAAGGATGAAATCACGGCAAACGATGGCTCATCCGTCTCATATGCCGATGACCAGCCCGACAACAAGTAACATCAAGTCGATTACCTTCCATAGAATGAGAACCATGACTATTACAAATCGCACCTAGCATCCTGTCCGCTGACTTCTGCAATCTGGAACGTGACCTTAAGGCCATTTCCAACGCCGATCTCGTTCACGTGGACGTGATGGACCATCATTTCGTTCCGAATCTGACGTTGGGTGAGCCGATTGTGGCTCGCATCTGCCAAGTCACTGACCTTCCGGTCGACGTGCATCTGATGATCGAGGATCCGGACCGTTGGGCTCCGGAATACGCCAAGCTTGGTGCGGCTTCCGTCAGCTTCCATATGGGAGCGACGCATGCTCCGGTTCGTCTTGCGCGTCAGCTGCGCGACATGGGCTGCAAGGCTTGCTTCGCGGTCCGTCCGGCCGAACCGGTCGAGCCGATCTTCGACATCCTTGACGAATTCGACATGGTGCTTATCATGACGGTCGAACCGGGCTTCGGCGGTCAGAAGTTCCTTGACGACAGATGGCCAAGGTTCGTCGTCTGCGTGACGAAATCACCCGCCGTGGCCTGAAGACGAAGATCCAGGTCGATGGTGGCGTGAGCCCCAAGACCGCCCATATCGTTGCCGAAGCCGGTGCCGATGTGCTGGTCGCCGGTTCCGCCGTGTACGGTGCCGAGAATCCGGCCGAGGCTATCGACTCCATCCGCGAGAAGGCCGAAGCAGCCTTCAAGCGTGAACGCCCACCATACAAGGAAGCATACGAATATGAAGACTTTTGAATCGCTGTTCGCGGAATTGAGCGAGAAAGCCGCCACCAAGCAGGCCGGTTCCCTGACCGTCGACGAGCTTGCCAAAGGCACGCACTTCATCGGCAAGAAGATCGTCGAAGAGGCTGGAGAGACCTGGATCGCCGCCGAATATGAGGGTGCTGATCGCACGGCCGAAGAAATGAGCCAGCTCATCTACCATCTGCAGGTCATGATGATCGATCGTGGCATCACACTCGAGGACATCTACAAGAACCTGTGAGAAACCCGGGGCCATGCCAGTTGAAGGTGTGGCCTTTTTTAGAGGAGAAACATGCTAAGAATCGCTGTGCCTAATAAGGGCATGCTGTCCGAACCCGCCTGGAACATGCTGGCGGAAGCCGCTACCGTTTGAGGAGCAACCCTCGCCAGTTGGTCGTGGAGGATCCCGACAATGATGTTGAGTTGTTCTACCTGCGTCCCCTCGACATTGCGGTCTATGTCGGTCGCGGCACCATCGACGTTGGAATCACCGGGCATGATTTGCTCGTGAACTCCGGCACCGATGCGGAGGAGCATATGCAGCTTGGCTTCGGAGCCTCCACGTTCCGTTTCGCAGCCCCGAACGATTCGCCGATTACCAAGCTTGAGGATATTGAAGGCAAGCGAGTCGCCACCACATTCGACAAGCTCGTACACGACTATCTGGTCGAGCATGGCATCAACGCGGAAACCGTGCACCTTGACGGCGCCGTCGAATCGTCCGTTCAGCTTGGCGTCGCCGATCTGATCGCCGATGTGGTTTCCACAGGGACCACTCTGCGTAATGCGGGACTGCGCATTTTCGCTGAACCGTTGATGCACTCTGAAGCCGTATTGATTCGTTCCCCTCGTCTTGAGGCGGATGACGAGCGGCTGACGATTCTGAGCAGCGTCTGCAAGGCGTGCTCACTGCCCAGCGTAATGTGCTTATGGACTACGACATTCCGGTCGAGAAGGTGTCCGCCGCAGTGGATATCACTCCGGGTTTCGAAAGCCCGACGATTTCGCCTCTGCATGATAAGCAGTGGGCGGCCGTGCGTGTGGTGGTTCCGAAGGCGAAGGTGAATCAGCTTATGGACCAGTTGTATGAAGTTGGTGCCCGTGGCATAATAGTCACCGCGTTGCAGGCTTCGAGAATGTAGTGTTGCTTGTAATATGAGCAAACTGATTATTAAGAAGCAATACAGTCCGGAACCGCGAGACATCTATTTCACGGTTCCGAACTTCATCAGCCTGCTGAGAATCATTTCGATTCCTTTTATCGCGATGCTGGTCTCTCATCACAGGATGGTGACCGCCTTGGTCGTGCTTGCGCTATCGGCGATATCCGATGGTTTGGACGGACTGATCGCCAGATCATTCAATCAGGTGAGCAAAATCGGGCAAATTCTCGATCCGATTGCCGATCGTCTGCTGATCTTCTGCAGCATTCTTGCTTTGGGTGTGGCGAACATCATTCCATGGTGGATGCTGATCGTCGTCGGCCTGCGAGATTTGATCATGGCTGTTCTGATACTGGTTTTGGCGCAGCACGATTATGGCCCATTGCCTGTTCATTTCGTAGGCAAGGCCGGTACCGCGATGCTGCTTATCGCCATCGTCGCGTTGATCTTCGCCGACATCTGGTCCAACTCCGCTGCGGATACACTGCATCTATGCGGTCTTGCCACCGGAATCTGGGGCGTTGGACTGTATTGGCTTGCAGGGTACATCTACATGCGCCAAGGCATCCAACTGTTGAAGAACGATACAAACAGCAAGGATTGACGCATATATGAAGTCCGATGCTCCACGTTTCGCGTCGTTCCCCGTTTCCCCGGAGAACGTACCCACAAAGCATCGTGCCATTTTTTCGTCATCCTTCGCCGGTCTGTCATCCCATCATGTGCAACCGGCCTCCATGCCCGCCATGCCGCAACGCCATAGACATGTCGATGACGATTCGCTTCGGCTTATTGACGATTTGACCAATCGTCCGATGGACGTCCTGTATTCGGACTCCCGCCTGGCCACTAAAAAACGTTCGGCGGTTTCGATTTGGGCCACCAGGATTCTGGTGTTCCTCATCTGCATCGCTGTGGGTGCCGCGGGAAGCGTTTTCGTGCGCCAGCTGAGCACTGACCCACGCAAAGAAGTACGCAAGCAGTTGGCAAGCCAGCTGACCGAACAAACGAAGCGGGTCGGCGACCTCACCAAGGGCGCAACGACTTGCGGTCGCAAATCGAATCTGAATCGGAATCCTTGGCAAGCTGGTCCCTAAACCAGACGATGCAGGATGATGAAATGGTCAATGGAACGCTTCCGGTGCAAGGGGAAGGCATTGTCCTGACCGTAGCCAACCCGCTTTCCGTCAGCGGCGACAATGCCGACTCCTCACTGCCAAGAGAAAATGGCAGCCAGGTTCGAGTCGTCACCGATTCCGATTTGCAGCTGCTTGTCTCCTTGCTATGGCAATCCGGAGCGGAGGCGATCGCGATCAACGGCAACCGCCTTGGCGTGCAAACCTCGATTCGAACCGCCGGATCGACGATTCTCATCGGAGTCAATTCGGTGCAAAGCCCATATCGAATCGAGGCGATAGGCAATCAGGCGACCTTGGCGAAATCGGTAAGCAAGACAACGCAGAAACAACTGTATGACGATTTCAAAAAAGGCCGGCATCTATCCGCAGATAAGCAAAAGCAAATCGATTACACTTGATGCTGCAGTGGCTGGCGACACGACGCATGTGAGGAAGGACAAGTAATGGCAGCTGTCTTGGGACTTATCATCGGCGTGGTAATCGGTGTATTCGTTCGTCCGGACATCCCCATCGAGCTCCAACCGTATCTGCCGATTATGGTATTGGCCGCGTTGGATGCGTTGCTAGGCGCCGCACGCGCGTATTTCCAACGCAGCTTTTCCGATAAAGTGTTCGTGATCTCCTTCTTCTCGAATGTCATCACCGCGACGCTGCTGGTGTTCCTCGGCAACCAGTTGGGAGTCGGCTCCCAGCTGCAGACCGCAGTGATCGTAGTGCTCGGCATACGAATCTTTACCAATGTGTCCTCCATTCGACGCTTCATCTTTAAAGGTTGATGCGGTATGAGCGGACAAGACGCGAACAGCAAGGACATGCTGTCCAGAATCCATGAGCAGAGGGTCAAGGACCAGAACAATGACAGCACCCAAACCGGTGCGTTCCCCATGGTCAAGGCCAAGAAGCGAATCTCACTTGATGCGAAGGTCACACGAACCCGACTGTATTCCAGCATTCTGGTCACGATATTGTGCGCCTTGCTTGGCTTCGGCTATGTGATCCAGATAAACAACACGACATCCACCTATGAGACGATGAGCGAAGATGAATTAACCAAGCTCATCAGCGAGACCAATGCTCAGGTCCAAAAGCTCGAACAGCGTAAGAACGAACTCTCCAGCCAGCTGAACGCTTTGAAAGACACCGCGGACAAAAATGAGAAAGCCGCGGAAATCGCCAAGCAGAACGCGCAGACCAACGGCATCCTATCCGGCCGTCTCGCGGCTACGGGAGAAGGCGTGGTCATCCGCATATCGCAGGGTTCCAAACAGAAGATTGACTCCGCGATATTGTTCACGTTGCTTGAGGAATTGCGCAACAGTGGTGCCGAGGTCATTGAGATCAACAATGTCCGCGTGGTAACCAGCACTTACATCAGTGGCACGGCCGCAGTCTCGTCTGCGATGGCACCAAACTGAAATCCCCATTCACCATTCGCGCGATCGGCGACAGCGACAATCTGCAGAACGCGGTCAATCTGGCCGGTGGCGTCGGGGCGCGGCTCAAAGTGAAGTATGGCGCTACGGTATCGGTCAGCCCCTCTGACAAAGTGATGATCAAGTCCACACGTCAGGCTCCGCAGTATACATATGCGCACGTCATCGGACAGTAAACAGTAAAGGACCTTTCCTTTCGCGACATTCAATCAGCGTTGTTCTTCCGTTCACCGAAATGGCGTGCCGTTGTCTGCGCTTGACCCTATCTTGTTCATCGTTGATATATAGTCCAGGCCTGCACATTGGTAACGCGGACCCCGATAGCAAAGGACAACTCATGGCTGAACAGACCATCTCCATCACACTCAACGGCGAAAAGAAGGAGGTGGCGGCAGACCAGACCGGCGTCCAGCTCTTCTCCGACGACAAGAACATCATCGCGGTGCGTTTGAACGGCGAACCCCGCGATCTCTATACCGAGCTGCACGACGGCGACGTTGTGGAACCCATCGCGCTCGATAGCGAGGACGGTGTGGCCATCATGCGCCATTCCGCAACCCATGTTATGGCCCAGGCCGTGCAGGAGATTCGCCCTGACGCCAAGCTTGGTGTTGGACCGGTCATCAAAGACGGCTTCTACTACGATTTCGATGTCGAGACTCCTTTCACTCCGGAGGACCTCAAGGAAATCGAAAAGCGCATGCAGCGCATTATCAAGTCCTCCCAGTCCTTCCGCCGCCGCGTGGTGACCGAGGAAGAGGCTCTTGCCGAGGAAGCCGACCAGCCCTACAAGCTTGAACTTATCAAGGATAAGGAAGCGCATCTTGACCCGGAAGCCGCCACCGAAATCAGCGGCAAGGAACTGAGCTTCTACGATAACGTCGACCGTGAAGGCAATGTGGTTTGGAAGGACCTGTGCCGCGGCCCGCACCTGCCGAACACCCGTTACATCAAGGCGTTCAAGATCGAGCGTTCCGCAGCCGCATACTGGCGCGGAAGCGAAGCCAATCCGATGCTGCAGCGCATCTATGGCGCGGCTTTCGCCACTAAGGAGGACCTCAAGGCATATCAAACCCGCCTTGAGGAGGCCGCCAAGCGTGACCACCGCAAGCTCGGCGCGGAAATGGATCTGTTCTCCTTCCCGGACGAGATCGGTCCGGGCTTGGCTGTGTTCCATCCGAAGGGCGCCGCTGTGATCAACGCGATGGAGGATTACTCCCGCGAAATGCATCGCAAGCACCACTACAGCTTCGTGCAGACCCCGCACATCACCAAGGGCGGTCTGTATGAGACTTCCGGCCACCTGCATTGGTACAAGGATGGCATGTATCCGGCAATGCGTTTGGACGAGGAAAAGGATGAGAACGGCAACGTCGTCAAGCAGGGCTTCGACTACTACCTGAAGCCGATGAACTGCCCGATGCACAATCTGATCTTCAAATCCCGTCAGCGTTCCTACCGTGAGTTGCCGTTGCGTCTGTTTGAATTCGGCACGGTGTACCGCTACGAAAAGTCCGGCGAAGTGCATGGTCTGACCCGTGTGCGCGGCTTGACTCAAGACGATTCCCACATCTACTGCACCCGCGAGCAGATGAAGGACGAGCTGAAGAACCTGCTGACCTTCGTGCTTGGTCTGTTGAAGGACTTTGGTTTGGACGACTTCTATCTGGAGCTGTCCACCAAGGATCCGCACAAGTACGTCGGCTCCGACGAAATCTGGGAAGAGGCCACCAATACGTTGGCTGAAGTCGCCAAGGAATCCGGACTTGAACTGGTTGACGATCCATGCGGCGCAGTTCTATGGTCCGAAGATCTCCGTGCAGGCTCGCGATGCCATCGGCCGTACGTGGCAGGTGTCCACCATCCAGCTCGACTTCAACCTTCCGGAACGTTTCGGCTTGGAGTACATCGCTGCCGATGGCACCCACCAGCGTCCGGTGATGATTCACCGTGCACTGTTCGGCTCCATTGAGCGTTTCTTCGCCGTGTTGCTGGAGCATTATGCCGGTGCTTTCCCGGCGTGGCTCGCTCCTGTCCAGGTGCTTGGCGTGCCCGTTGCCGACGAATTCGCCCCACACCTGCAGCAGTTCATTGCCAGCTTGGAAGAGGAGACGGTTCGTTGCGAAATCGACATGTCCGATGATCGTTTCGGCAAGAAGATCCGTAACGCTTCCAAGTCGAAGGTGCCGTTCATCCTCATCGTCGGCGAGGAAGACATGAACAACAACGCGGTGAGCTTCCGCTTCCGTGACGGCAGCCAGCTCAACGGTGTGCCGGTCGATGAGCCAAGGCGCAGATCATGACCGTGCTGAAGAAGCGCGTTCAGTCAACAACGTCGACGATTTCAAGGCCGCCATCGCAGACTGATCTGATTCGTTCACGTTCGGTCGCATACGGTTATGAATTATGGGGGCGTGCAAGCATCACATACTGACGCTTGCACGCCCTTTTGCTTTCCGAAGAACAGGAATTCGCATGTTAGAACATCTCCGTGCACCATTCAAAAGACTTATCGAGCCATTCGCCAAGGCACTGGTATCCCTTGGCCTGACAGCGAATGCGGTGACGGTTATTGGCGCT
>ENA-OQIO01000829-OQIO01000829.1-human-gut-metagenome-genome-assembly--contig:-NODE-829-length-15938-cov-2.236101_pt1 | contig 15938 bp, 16 predicted proteins | sample MGYA00242573_ERZ504737 | MGnify/ENA primary metagenome ERZ504737 (study PRJEB26092, sample SAMD00036203) | human gut metagenome | host: Homo sapiens | study: EMG produced TPA metagenomics assembly of...
GATGAATGTCAGACGTACGTAGCTGTACATCGATCGATGCTCAGAGTACGAGCTGTACATCGATCGATGCTCAGACGTACGTAGCTGTACATCGATCGATGCTCAGACGTACGTAGCTGTACATCGATCGATGCTCTTTTCTTAGTTTTAATTGATTAATTTGTGATTGGGGATTATGATTGAAGTCGACCTAGAACGTGTTTGAAAAATGCTTTTCGCAAGATGTACGTCACAATTTATGGGAGATTTTGTTCGGATGAAAGCGTCGTAACGGCGAGCTACGGCAACCGAATTCGGGCAAAATATACCGCAAGTGGGGCGTGCAGATTGTGGGAATGATTTTCCAAACACACTCTGGCTCAGTGCTTGACTTGATTGAGTGTTCTCTGATTTAAGGTCATCTCAACTTGGGAAAATACTTGACTTGATTAAATGTTCTCTGATTTGCAGTCATCTACTTGAAAATACGATTGACTTGATTGATGGTATTCTCTGATTTAAGGTCATCTCAACTTGGGAAAATGCTTGACTTGATTGAGTATTCTCCTGATTTAAGGTCATCTCAACTTAGGAAAATGCTTGACCTGATTGAGTATTCTCTGATTTAAGGTCATCTCAACTTAGGAAAATACTTGACTTGATTAAGCGTTCTCTGATTTAAGGTCATATCAACTCAGGAAAATACTTGACTTGATTGAGTGTTCTCTGATTTAAGGTCATCTCAGCTCAGGAAAATGCTTGACCCGATTGAGTGTTCTTTAGATTTAAGGTCATCAGTTAACAGATGTGAATGTAAAGAAGTTTCAGAAATATACAGGTTTCCAAGAAAACCTGTTATAAGCAAGTCCCCTACCCACTTCTTATTGCTTTTTGCAATTAAAGCAAGGGACTTGCCTGATTTGGTTAAACGGTATTGCTATAGACAGCAGCAATACCGCCATACTAACATATTGTGCCAACAAATTGATTCCTGAGCAATCTTGCTTCTAAATTTCTTATTTCCGCATTGTCGTCACAATAGAACAATAGATCATTCTATATAGACTGTATTCATATTTACCGCAGCCTGATCCCCCATATTTTACAGTCTCTGGTGCCCACAACTGCATAGTTATCGTAGACAGCCGGGGAAGCCTCTATCACACCATCGCTGACAGATAATACATCCTCCTGCTTGCCTGTTTTGCCGTCAAGAAGGCGGATATCACCTGTACTGTTGCAATAAAGAACCTTTCCTGATCCGTCTTTGTTATAAACGCAGACAGGAGAAGACCAGGCATATGAAGAAGAATCCTCCCATGCTTTAGATCCATCAGATTTTCTCAGACAGGCAAGAACTCCGGATGCATTGTCAGAGGTCTTTGCCACTGTCACATATATATAATCGGCAAGGCTGTTCTTTCCACAGGCGATCGTAGACTGGACTCCACCGGAGACGCCGTCATCAGTAGTACATTCATAATCTGTATGCCATACGATCTCGCCGGTTTCTGCATCAATCTTCCAGACAGGGACAGTGGCTGTATCATAGCTTCTCCATCCAAGGCGGAAAGAAGTACTCACATACAGATACAAATGTCCTTTTTCGATTTCCAGAACAGGTGTTGAATTAGAGTCATCCAATGTATCCTGGACCCATACCAGCTGAAGAGTATTCAGATCCAGACACATAAGATTTCCCCCATTATCGGTCATAAATACATAGCCTTTATAAATCGCCGCACTGTCCTCCATTCCAAGCCAGAAAGACTCTGTACTGCTTCTTGTGCCATAGTAGCGCCATTTTACAGTTCTACCCGGATCAATGGATAAAGTCCCACTGTTCAGATCATATTTTGTATTCAGCCTGATCAAATACAGGATTCCATTCTCTCCCGGATAGATCAGAGTATCTGTCTCTGCATCCACAAGTGCTGATCCGTCAAAAAAGCTCAGGCTTCCTCTGAGCGAAAATTCATCATTGTCTCCAAAAGTATACATAACACTACAATCCAGCAAGTTTACTATAAATACCTTTGCAGTTCCTTCGTTACTGTTATATCCGGCACCCACATACATAATTGGATATCCTCTTGGATCAAGAGCTCCCGCACCCTTAAATGTATATCCCAGGTACAATGGGTCACGTGTCTTTTCTCCTGTTCTCAGATCCAGAAAATACACGTACCCATCCATGCAGGCATAGATCACCTCAACCAGTTCATCGTCCGCCTTTGCTTTCTCTGTCATATTCATATGTGCTTTGACTTCTTTTGGCCATTTCATCATAAGCGGCTGTCCTGTCCAGCCACTTCCTGTCCAGACTGCACTGCCCGAAGAAAGAGAATCTGTATCTGCAGACCATAGTTTGTTCAGCCTGAAATCAGTCATATTTGCATAACCATGGGAAGGGGCATCGCGAAAACTATTTCCGCGGAATGTGACGATTCCATCCACATCTGTATAATCCTGTCCTATATTAAAGGAAATATCACCATCAGCCTTATAATCTCCAATATTTTCAAGTACATTTCCATCCACCTCAATATTTGTATAGCTGATCAGATTTTCCGGTTTTGTAGAATCTACACAATGAGGTTGAAAATTAATCTCTTTAGTCTTTTGCATCTCAACCACATCTTTGGTTTCTTTAATTTCTTTAGTTTTTTTAGTTTGTTCGATTATCCTGCCTTCTTTTTCCTTATCTGCACCTGAAGCTGATACGGCCTTCACCTTCCCGCTGTCTGTTTTACTGACAGACAGGAAAAATTTGTTTCCTGCAAAACCAAGCAGCAGTACAAGAATTATAATCCCCCCGGTCTTTATAACCTTCCCTCTGCATTTTCCTGAACTTTTCTGTGATATTGTTTTCTGAATGTGGTCCGGCCTTGCAGACTTTCTCCCTGAATCCACGTTTCTCTTCTTGTTCATACCTTTCCTCCTAAAAAACATATCATGTGAAATTCACATATAATAATCATGCATAATGCATAATAAAGTTTATCATACAAACCCAGATAAAGTAACCCCAAAAAGCTACAATCTGACAACATACGATCTGACAACACTCTCGCATACTGCTCTCACAGACACTTCATCTTCTGCCTGGCTGTATCCGGCACATCGATCAGCCCAAAGCGATAGAACATTCCATATATATAACTCACTCCGCGGATGTCGCCCAAAGCTTTGGGTCTGTCAACCACAGCTCCCACCTTCTTTATGTTTCTCAATGCCAACAGCACTGAACTTAACGCCAGACTCTTGCTGTTTTCCCTGCGGTCGATCCATAACTCCCTTGTGTAGTCTCCATTCCGACCTTTTCTTACTTCATAAGTGAACGGAAGCCCTGTATAGGTTTTGAAACTCTCACCTGCATAGAGTAAAATAACCTCCCACAGATACTTCTCATCCAGTGTTTCTCTCAGCTTCTCTACTGCCTGATATCTTTGTCTTTGCTGCATTTCTGATTTTTCCTGCATTTCGTTCTTTTTGATCTCACTCCTACTCTTTCGACTTGCACTTACAACTTGTCAGCACACTAAAGCGCGTTTGAACAATTATTTCAAAAATTATTTCCATAATCTGCACGCCCCAATTTATCTTCCTGATTCGGACAGATATATTTATACTCATTTCTGTTTATACTCATTTCTGAGCAATGCGATTTCATGAGTCCATCCCTCATCGTCATTTGGTGTCTCCAGAATAAACGGAATTCCTTCTGTGGCAGGATGATTGATCACGCGGACAAGTGCCTCCAATCCTATTTCACCTTCTCCGATTCTGGCATGGCGGTCCTTATGGCTGCCAAGAGGATTCATGCTGTCATTTAAATGGATGGCTTTTAGTCTGTCCAGACCTATTATCCGGTCAAATTCTTCAAATACGCTGTCAAGATCGTTTACAATATCATATCCACCGTCCCAGACATGACAGGTATCCAGACAAACGCCTAATTTATCTTTTAACTCCACCCTGTCAATGATCTGACGGAGTTCTTCGAAATTTCTTCCTACTTCTGTGCCCTTTCCTGACATAGTTTCCAGGAGTACAATCGTACTCTGATCTTTTGTCAGCACTTCATTGAGAATGTCTGCAATTTTACTGATTCCCACCTCTGCACCCTGTCCTACGTGACTGCCCGGATGAAAATTGTAATAATTTCCAGGTGTCATTTCCAGACGTCTCAGATCATCTGCCATGATTTTTCTTGCAAAATCCCTGAGGTTTTCCTTAGCAGCACAGCAATTCATAGTGTAAGGCGCATGAGCCACCAGCTTTCCAAAATGATTCTCCTCTGCCAGCTGCAAAAATGCCTGCACATCCTGCGGATCAATGTCTTTGGCTTTTCCTCCTCTTGGATTTCTGGTAAAAAATGCAAATGTGTTGCCACCATTTGCCAGCATCTGCTTCCCCATTGCAAGATATCCACGGGATGAGCTTGTGTGATTTCCTATATATAACATCTTTTTACTCCTCTTCTGTTGTATTTTCACAGTACCAGTTTATAGCAATCCTTTTATCATACATTATGGATTTTCTCAGAATTTTCTTTTTCATATCTGCATTATAGCATTTTAACAGTTTTTGTTAAACATTTTTATATTTACTTGTATTTAATGCCAGTGACAAAATCACCAGAATCTGAGAACCTAAAAATATAAAATAATCCATAACAGAAAAGATGTAGTGTATGAGAAAAAATTATGTCAGTGAGGACAATAAATAGGCGTAAAAAATGAAAGCCGCCCCTGCTGGGACGGTTTTCATTTTTAATACTACTTTACATTCCTTCTTATAATATGCAAGCCCATATTTTACCTCAAATATGCTCCAGAGTAAACCATTCTTTCATCACATCAAAAATTCTTATAAGCTCCTCATCCCTGATCACATATGGAACCATAGAGTACATATAGTTCAAAAATGGCCTGCTGAACACACCCCGTTCATAAGCAAACTGCTGGAAACCTTCCAGATCCCTGGAATCATGAACCTCCACGCACACACAGCCACCCATGATCCGGACTTCTTTGATCCGCGGGTCTGTGAATGCTTCCATCTCACGACGCGAAACCTGTTCAATATGACGGATCTTACTCATATAATCTTCACGCTCAAAAATCTCAATTCCCTTTAAAGCCACAGCACATGCCAACGGATTTCCCATAAAAGTAGGGCCATGCATCAAGGCAAGTCTGTCATCATCACTGTAAAAGGCATCAAATACCTTATGATTTGCCACAGTGACAGCATGACCAATATATCCTCCAGTAAGCGCCTTTCCAAGAACCAGGATATCCGGCAGAACAAGATCTGCCACAAAGCGGTTCCCTGTGCGGCCAAACCCGGTTGCAACCTCGTCAAAAATTAAAAGAACATCATACTGGTCACACAATTCTCTTGCTCTCTTCAGGAATGAAATGTCATACATCCGCATTCCTCCTGCTCCCTGTAAAAGAGGCTCCACAATAAAGCAGTTCAGACGGTTATGATACTGTTCAAATGCCTCCTCCAGAGCCGGGATCTCAGTCGGAATATGGACAACACCCTCTTTTTTGTCAAAAGCGAAATGATAATCCTCGTCATCTCCAACTTCCATTGCCTTAAAGGTATCACCATGGTATGCATGTTCAAGAGCCAGCACTAATGGACGCTTTCTTCCCTGATTAGTGTTGTATTGAAGGGCCATTTTAAGTGAAACCTCCACTGCAACACTTCCTGAATCTGAAAAAAAGCAATAATCCAGATCTCCTGGCAGAAATTCCTGCAGCTTCTCAGAAAGCTTTTCCACCGGCTCATGCGTCAGTCCCCCAAGCATTACATGACAGAAACGGTCTGCCTGTTCCTTGATAGCTTCTGTCAGTTCCGGATGCTTATATCCATGAATCATACACCACCAGGAAGATATAGAGTCTATCAGCTTCTGATCTTTTGTATAAAGATGTACACCCTCTGCATCCAGAATCTTATACGGATCTTTCATTGTTTTCATTTGTTCATAGGGATACCATATCATTTGATCTTCACCTCATCATAAAATTCTGCCAGTGCATCTGCATCTATATCAAGATCCTTCTCATTATCCTCTACTTTTGCGATAACCGGAAGGCCAGTCATATGCTGGCACATAGCAATATTATCCTCTTCCATAATATTTCCGGGATGGTAATGATTAAAAATAATACCTTTGATGGGAAGGGAATGCGCTTTCATATACTCAGCTGTCAATACAACACTGTTAATTGTACCAAGCCCTGCATCTGCCACCAGAATACTGGAAAGTTCAAACTCTTTTATCACATCCTCAAGCTGGATTTTGCGTTCATCAAAACAGAGTGGACAGAGGATACCGCCACTTCCTTCCATGGTAATATATTCATAATCATTTGCCGCCTTCAGAAATCCTCTTCGTACAACATCAAGATCCACCGGATTGCCCTCAACTCTTGAAGCCAGATGAGGAGACCAGGCATTTTCATATACATATGGACACATATCATCCAGAGACTGGGAAATACCGGACATCTCCTTGACAAAAAGTGCATCGCCCGGGATCAGGCTTCCGTCTGTACGCCGGTCATTTCCGCTCATTGCAGCTTTATAATAAGCCGGATTTTTCCCTGCCTGTGCCAGTTTTTTTACGATCAGTCCTGAGAGATAGGTTTTACCGATGTCCGTTCCTGTTCCTGTAATAAATACCGCTTTGCTCATGATTCTTCCACTTCCTTCCAATATTCCGGTGTTACATTTCTACCCATATCAGAGAGCATTTTTCGATCGCTGCGGATTGTTGCACAGGCAACGGTAGTCAGCATGTTCCCTGTTATTGTAGCGGAGGCTCCGGATTTAAAGGCGGTTTCCCCGTCATTGGTAAGAAGTGCCCGTCCGGCAGCAAGACGAATATTAGCCTCAGGATTAATATAACGGAAGAAGGCGATTGTCCGGAGGATATCCTGCTCTGAAAGCTGATCAAGGTGTTCCAAAGGTGTTCCCGGAATGGGCATCAATGCATTGATCGGAATAGAATCAATCCCCAGCTCCGCAAGGCTGACTGCCATATCCAGACGATCCTCCCAGGTCTCTCCCATTCCTATGATACCGCCGGAACATGCACACATTCCTTCTGCCTTTACCTTTTTCAGAGTTTCAATCTTCATATCGTATGTATGTGTCGTACATATATTAGGAAAATTTCTCTTTGAAGTCTCAATATTATGATGGTAACTGGTTACTCCGGCTTCATGAAGACGATGCAGCTGTTCAGAAGAAAGAAATCCCATGGAAGCACAGAGATCAATATTACATTCCTTATGCATGGTTTCATAGGCGTGGATCGCCTGATCAAATTCTTTTCCAGTCAGGGCCTTTCCTGCAGTAACGATCGAGAAACGGTCAACGCCCTCCTCTTCGTTCATTTTACATGCTTCCAGAATCTTTTCCTCCGGAAGAAATCATAGATCTCGCAGGAAGTATGGTTGTGTACTGACTGCGCACAATATTTGCAGTCCTCCGGACACCTGCCGCTGCGGCCATTGATGATGGAACAGAGGTCTACCTTATCACCGATATATGCTTCGCGGATACGGTCTGCTCCTTCACATAATTCATCTAAATCACAGGTAAGAAAATAGGAAAGATCATCCTCCTTGTAATTCTGCGCCCATCAATAATTTCCTGTGCTAAAATAAGTGGATTCATTTTGCAAGCTCCTCCGTTTTCAGTCTGACATTTGATTTTGAATCAAAAAGATATTGATGCACTACCGGTCTGACACGCTTTGCAATGACAGCTCCCAGGATACTTAATGCAATATCGCCGGGTACAGCAAGCAGAAAACAATAAAGAATCAGCGGCCAAATTCCAATCGGTGTATCAATCACATAGTTACAGATCACATAGTAATAAACCATTCCACAAATATAGACAATCATCAGACCTGCCAGATTTGCAAGTAAATAGCGAAAAACTGTCTTCTGCTTAAGACGTTCTGCAATAAGTCCGGTTACGTATGTTCCCAGGCAGAACCCTATAATATAACCGAAGCTTGGCTTGAAAATATACCAGATTCCACCGCCTTCCGAAAAGATCGGAAGTCCCGCCAGCCCCAGCAGCATATAGGCAACCACAGAAATCATACCCTTTCTGGATCCCAGAAACAGTCCGGCAAGCATAGTGAACAGGTACTGCAATGTAAACGGAACTACAGGTACAGGGATTTTAATAAATGCCCCCGCTGCAATCAACGCCGTAAAAAGACCGCAATAAATCATGCTCTTTGTTTTTGTCATTTGTAAACCTCCATTCGCTTTATGGTTTACTATTCTAAAACATCAGGGATTGATTGTCAACTTTTTATTTGGAATGTGTTGACTTTTTTCATGAGATTACAATTCAGGGCAAGAAGACCTCGGGGATATGTTGACTGTTTTCCTAGAGGCGGAAGTACAGGAGCTGATAAAAATCTTTTCTTCCTTTATCAGTGATAAAATATCTGATTTTAAAACAGACTTCTCCAGTTATGCATACAGATTGTACAAATGCCAGAGAGAACGGAAAGAGTTGGAAGCCAAAGTATAGGCTCTCTCCAGTTGACGTACAATCCTTGTATAGCATGAATAGTTCCTTCCGACACCGCAGAGCTGTATGAAATCTCACCGTATCGATAAACCCACATATTGCCTTTCCGCCAGACTACAATATACAATACAAAAAACATACGAAGCAATTGACATACGTATAAATACGTATTACAATATAAGTATGATAAGGAAAGGAGATACAAAAGATGCCAATGAGTCCTAAGGAGATGTTAACTCTCCTGAAAGAAAATGGTTTCGAAACGGTAAATCAGAATGGCTCTCATGTCAAACTGAATAACCAAGAAACCGGAAGAACGGTAATCGTTCCTTATCACTCCAAAGATCTGAAAAAGGGATTGGAGCAGGCAATACTTAAACAGGCGGGGCTTAAATAGCCCTGTCGCCTGAAATGGAGGGTGTTTATATGAATAGATTATTTTATCCGGCAGTATTTCATAAAGCAGAGGAAGGCGGATTTTGGGTTACATTTCCGGATATTCCAGAATGTATGACACAGGGCGAAGATATGCAGGAAGCATATGAAATGTCTGTAGATGCCCTTGGACTGGCATTGACCGCAAGAGAAAATGAAAAGGAACCAATACCAGAAGCCTCAGCTCTTGATGCTATAGATCCAGAAGATGGAACTCTAGTGATCGTAGAATTTGATATGGCGGAATATCGCAGAGCGAATTGTTCTCGTGCAGTAAAAAAAACATTGAGCATCCCGGAATGGCTTAATGAAGCTGCAATCCGTGAAAACATCAACTTTTCTCAGATCTTGCAGGAAGCATTGATGGTAAAATTAGGAATTTTACAGACCCGATTTTAAAAGAAATGAAGAAAAAGAACAAATGATAAAAGCTGCCTTTATAAAAAGCTGTCTGCGACATTCCGATAAATAAATCTTTGCGCAAAAAAGACAGATGTGGGAGTATTTCATTACCTGCATCTGTCTCTTTCTATTCTATGCTATTTTCTACTCATGAATTTCCAACGGAAGTCCATCTGGATCATGGAAAAATGTCATTCTCTTTCCGGTATAATCATCCAGGCGTACCGGCTCTGTTTCAATTCCTTTCCCATTCAATTCTTTTACTGTATCATCTACACTCTTAACTTTAAATGCCAGATGGCGTAATCCCAATGCTTCCGGATAATTTACACGAGCTGGAGCATTTTTTATTATAAAAAGTTCTATTTCCTGCGTTCCACATGCCAGATCAATCTTGTAATCATCACGTTCTTTTCGATAATTTTCTCTGATTACTTTAAATCCAAGCAGATCTACATAAAAATGTTTTGACTTTTCATAATCGCTTCCAATAATTGCAATATGATGAATGGTATCGAACATAACTCTCTCGCCTCCGTTTTTCATATGTTGATATATATTTTCTCACATTTTATCACAGTAACGATATATGTGGAATAGTCATTTCATATCCACTTACATTTTATTTTTTGTTGGCATCGGAACAAATTCCAGCTTTAATTGCATCCCTAATCCCTGTGCAAGTTTTTTCACCTTCAATTACAGTTGGCTGCATAGGATTAGAACCACCAAATTTTGTTCTGGCATCTTCTTTCAAAATAACACGCTGAAATTCTATAGGTTCATTCTTCTTATCCCACTGCGCCTTGCAACTTATTTTACATGGATACTGCGAAATTGTTCCCGTAGTAAGAATTGTACTATCCTCAGAAATTTGTGCTTTCTGTCTTGCATCTGTTGATTTTATGTTATATACAAACCGGGACGGAACATATGTTTTGTATGCTGCAAGATACGCTCCTAGCATCACATTTACAGCCTCTAATACAGATGTCTTTCCAGATCCATTTTTTCCTACAAAAACATTCATTCCCGGATTTAACGTAAATTTTTTATTTTCAAATCTTCTGTAATTAAAAAGACTTAACTCCTGTATTCTTACTATGCAAAATTCTCCCACCAGAAGTCTTTCTCCCCTAGCCAGCATTTCATAGCTTTATTCCTGATTGCATCACTCTCATCAGACAGGCTCTCGCATACCATTGTTTTCATACATTCTGCTGAAATCCACTCCAAAGAGCGTAAATTTCCCAGCCAAATTAGCTGCATTTCTTCACTAATCTCCATCCCAAGTCTTTTTTAATGCCATTCCATAAGGACACGTAATTTGTGAAGGCAGTTGCAAAATCAGTTCAAATATGCAACCGTCATATTCAAGTTTTTCAAAATTATCTATCACATATTCAAGCTTATTCGGAGCTGCTATCCATATTTTTTGCAATTCTCTTTTCGCAATGGCAGAAACATCTGACATAGGGTGACTACATAAATGAATATATTCCTCCATAGTGAAAGATGAAAAACTTACAAGAGCTTCTATAAAAATATTTTGTTGGTAACTCTGTACCAACAGAACATTTGGGACAAAAACCATTTGGTTTTATAAATACCTCTTCTTTGCAATGCAAACATCTTATTTTTTTCTTTTTCCACTTATTGTACGATCCTTTTATCATACTTTCCAACTGTGTCCGAATGTTCTCAGAAATACTTTCCTTTCTCAGAGATAAAACATATTTTAAAGCAGCAATCACCAAATACCGATTGCCGGCCAGTCCATGTTCTATACAGGATAACCATCTGTCCGCATGTCCATTCTCAATGTCTGGTATCTTTGACAAATAATCAAATAAGCAGGGAAAAGAGAGAATTGAATCGTCAATTAATCTTTCTTCCGCATCCACTTCTAATTCTTTGTATCCACCTGCTTTAAGTACAATACCCACCCGTTTCACGATTCTATCTTCTGCACTGGCTCGAAACAGCTTCACTAAAAGTTCTACTATATCCGGTTTATCTATATTATAATATGCCATATAACAGGCACAGACTCCCAATATACCGGAATGACTGCTTAGTGCCTCCTCCAATAACTCAGCAGAAACCTCTCCTCTGCATCTTGACCATTCCCCCTTCAAATGTAAATGAACCGTATGATCATATGAAACAAATGAGCTATTCTTATCCCCAAAATGGGACAAACTATATAATTCCTTTTTAAGCTGTTCCAGATCAAGGTCAACCGTGATACAAATGAGCTTCACGAATTCCTGTGAATGCTTACGCTGCAGATCTCTTCCAAGCCATCTGATATCGGATATATCAGACTCCATATAATTCAGCACAGCAATGATCTTCGAATATTCGCGACAGATTTCCACCTTTTCTGATGTTTCCACTCCAAATATAGCGATCAATAACGCAATTAACCGCTCTTCACTTTGTCCCAGTTCCTTACTGACCAGCGCATGTTGAAATTCTCTGGCACCTGCCATAAGCCCTTCATAACGTTTATTAAACCATTCACCCTCACCAATAGCTTCCATATATTTTCCGATTATTTCAATTTCATGAACACTAATATCCTCAAATGATATTTTTTTAATTGCCTCTGTCAGTTCTTTATCATTTCCCTGCGTCTGCAAAAATCCCACTGCCATAGGTAGATCATTTACTCTAGGTCTGAACGAATTTCTCTCAAATACTTTCCTATAATCGATCACATATTTTCTTGCCCATATCTGTAATTTATCATTTTCATCAGATAAAGCAATTAAAATGACATGATATGCAATCATTTTCTTCCATATATCTTCGGATGACGCATAACTTTCCAGCTCTCTTATGTGCCAGTTTATTTTTGCTCCCTTAAGACAGTTTATGGTCATAGCTGTTTTCTGGCTTAAGTATTTATTATCCCCAAAGCAATACTCAAACATTTTGTCATACAATTCCTGGGGAACATTTTTTCGATTGCTTTCACTAATTCCCTGTGCCGCTAAAAAAACTGCGCCCTCGGGCAACTGACATTTTGACTCTATAACAATCAATTCCTCTACAAAAATCCCCTGGTAATCACAGGCAATTGCCATTCGCAATGTCTCCTGCCAGATATTTTCCCGATAATGGTTATGAACCCATTCTTTTTTCATTTTTAATGACATTTTAGTGAGATAACAAGCGGCCAAATACTCACCCACATTCAAATGCAGAAACAAAAAGCACTCCTGTCCTTTATAAAATCCTTTATCTAATATTCCACGTTCCAGCCAAAACTCCAGACACTGCTCCGCAATTTTTTTTGCCTTTAATAAAGGATATTCCATCTCTTCTGTAAAACGTTCCCCCACATAGGTAATAATATTATTTTTTGTATATACTTCTCTGGCTTCATCGCTCACATGACTCATCATGTAAAACGCAATTGCTTCAATCCCGTAGAGCAATTCAACTTCTGAAATAATTTTTTCGTTATCTCGACTGGAACCTTGCAGCCATTCATTGACAATTTCCTGATAAAGACTGATCTTACTATTGCCAAAATCCTTTTTTTGCAGCGACAATTGCACCATAAAGCCCAGCACCAACGGACTTCTGCATGCTAATTTATGCAATTCATAATTTTTAAGCCTCTTCCTAAACCATTGATACTGTTTCTCACAATCTTGCTGAACCAGTTCCATTAATTTCTGCGAAGAAGACTCCATCTGCCACTCATCCATAGGAAGAATCTGATAATGATTATAGTCAGCCAATTCTGTCAAATCATATCCAATTGGTCTGCTTGTTACAATAATCATTTGATAAGGATGGCCATATCCCCTTGCAGCAATAGATTTCGCTACTGTACGTCTATAATCTCCACACTCATCAAGTCCATCCAAAATTATAATTGAAAAAAATGAGCCAACTCTGCTTTCGTAAATTCAACTGCCAGAGACTGACACATAGCTTTACATAAAGCAATTTCAAATGCAACACCTTCCCGCATATATCCTGCCACATCCCATAAACGCACCTTTATGGCAAATTTATTCATTGCTCCTGCCTGTAAAAACAGTTTCTTACATAAAGTACTTTTCCCCATTCCAGGGCCCGCCAAAACCACCTTATTTCCCGGTTCAATTACTAACGTTTCCGCATCATAGGTCTTACCCGATCTCCTGCCTGAATATTCATCATACTGATTCAAAAAATCCCATTGTGTTTCTGTCTGTTTCCGTTTAAGTTCTTCTTCGGTCAAAATATTCAGCTTTATCCAGGCATCCTGGATAGGCAGTTTTTTTATGCAAACCTAAAATCGTGATATATGAATTCTCTTTATGTTGTTCTTCCTGATATTTCTGTACTTTCTCATAAGTCAATATGCGTAACTGTGTGTTTTCTGCCTCCCAGCCTAATTCCTGTTTCAAAAAAACAACTAACTTATGTCTTCCCTGGAAATCCATTCGTGAACTGACATCTAATAAATCCACAAAATCTATAATATCTTTTTCATCATCAAATACAATTTTTTCGTCATTCCGAATCGAATAACTGGCTTGCTTATCGCCAGAATCAAGATCTTTAAATGAGGAAATTTATTGTATACTTCATTTTTAACAATTTTAGCAATCGTATTATTTATCTTACTGCTGGTTTTCTCTACCGTTACTTGAACTCCAATCCCCCGTTCCCAATCACCCAGATCAATCCCAGGGAAATTTTTCTCAACGTGATTTAGGTTCTCCAACTTCCATCCATATATGCGATTTAAAACTTCACACATAACATCTTCTAACGCTTTATTCTCGTCTAATAATCCTTGCTTCCCATTATACTTTAAATATGTATTAATATAAGCCAATATTGAAGCCAAACTATCTTTATCTGCATATGTTCTTGTCATTTGATACCTCGTTTGAGAGCAATAAATTCTCTATACATCTTGAATTAAAAAATTCACAATTTGGAGCATCACACCATCCGGATCATTAATACCCAAAACTGCTCCATCTTTCGGACGCCAACATAGTAAACGGTAGAATTACCAAATTTCAATGTTAAATATTGATTTTGTCTTTTTGTTATACCTAAATTTGTTACTGTTCAAAGGTTAGCTGGACTTAGAAGAACCGATGGTAGTAGACCGATAACAGTCAAAGCCATCTGTTCTCTCAAGTCCAGCTAACCCCTGAACAGTAACTTTTTATGCGTTACCATTAATCATCTCAATTGGAAATTGTCCCAGTTCTGGATCTGCATTCCATTCCGCTATATCTACCACTTTCACTTCATCTATTAATTTTAGCGTACCATCTGTCAACTGTGCCTGTAATCTAAACGGTAATTTTTCCTTCAATTTGTTACGAATAAATAAGCGGGATGTAGAATTTCCAGCTGGATATTCTAAAACATAAATATACTTTTTAGGCTTATTCTTTCCCATCAAATACAAACAATGCAATGTATCATAATACTTTTCAGCTACTTTATTTAAAATGTTAACACTTTCCGGTCTAAAAGCTTCTGGATTAGCAGCACCCGGAATATTAGCATTCTTATATTCTACAAGATAAATTGTGGTATTGCTCTCGATTACAAAGTCCGTATCTTTTAAAAAACCAATTTCTCCATATTTATGCTCTGCGTCCTGATAATAAGCATGTATCTGGTCAGTTGACCATACTGCTTCCGTACAATTTATAGAATAAATCCCATTCTCTTCTGCATATTTTACTGTCATTTATCGTATCACACTTCCATATTATAAATCTCGTTCAGCAAGTTATTAAATGCATCTATAATCCTATTATTCTTCAAGTTTGAAAATCTGTCGGATTTCTCATATTCAAGCAACATATTTTCTTTGTTGTGCGACAGGGAATGATATAATATATCATCCCTTTCCTTTTTTCTCACTTCAAAATAGCTTGCCAACATATAATCATGTGTTGCAATAAAAATCTGTACTTCTTTACGCTGCAACTCCAAAAGCATATCCACAATAATACCGATATACAATGGATTAATGTTGGCTTCTGGTTCATCCCAAAAAAGTACAGAGCCTTTTTCCAGAGTACCGTTTTTTACTAACTGCCATAATAATGCCATCTTACGAATACCCTCTGCAACTAAATTAAACTCTTGTTTAGAATTTCCACTTTTCAGGTAAAATTCATCTTTTTTTTCATCATATACTACAGTACCATGCGTCATCTGTTCGATAGATTTCAGCATAGCTTCTTTGGAAGTATTGTTTCTTCCTACAGAAATGTTAATTTTAGCCGCATTGATAATGTCCAAATATGTGTCATCAAACCTTACATTATTTTTCTCTGTTGCAGCATTCAAATTATAACTATGAGATAATATTTCCTTTGCCGGAATGAAAATACTGCTCATTCCACCAACGACGTTTCCCATCCATCTTCGCCAGTCACTTCTGCATCCCATTTTTTAGTTTTCCCATGAAAAGAAGCATTCAATATTCTATCACCACTAACATCCGATTCCCCCGCTGTTATGCGTATAACCGCTGTTCTGTTTCCAGTTTTTCT
>ENA-OQIO01000830-OQIO01000830.1-human-gut-metagenome-genome-assembly--contig:-NODE-830-length-15917-cov-2.018176_pt1 | contig 15917 bp, 16 predicted proteins | sample MGYA00242573_ERZ504737 | MGnify/ENA primary metagenome ERZ504737 (study PRJEB26092, sample SAMD00036203) | human gut metagenome | host: Homo sapiens | study: EMG produced TPA metagenomics assembly of...
TGACGGAGAGAATAACTTACACAGCGGACTTGATTTCTATCACGGAAGATTGTGGAAGGTTGCAGACGCAGATGATACCCATGCAACATTTGAGATGGACAGCCGGATGGAGATCAGGGATATCCGGGAGCACTTGTTATGAAAGTGACCTATTCTCTGGATGAAGAGAATACTTTGATGATTCACTACGAAGCAGAGCCGGATCAGGATACGATCATCAATATGACAAATCACAGTTACTTTAACCTGAACGGACATAAGAGCGGAGATGTTCTGAATCATACATTATGGCTGAATGCGGATGCATTTACACCGGCAGATGCAGCATCCATTCCGACAGGTGAGATCCGCAGTGTGGAAGGAACTCCGATGGATTTCAGAACAGATAAGACAATCGGAAAAGATATTGAAGCAGACTATGAACCGCTGGTATTCGGAAATGGATACGACCACAACTGGGTATTGAAAAATGAAGGCAAATTTGATAAAGTAGCAGAAGTGGCCGGGGATGAAAGTGGAATCCATATGAGTGTACTGACAGACCTTCCGGGTGTGCAGATCTATACTGCGAACTTTCTTGACGGAGAGAAGGAAGAGATGGTGCAGTTTATGAGATGAGAGATGCCATTTGTCTAGAGACACAGTACTATCCGGATGCAATCCACCATGAAAACTTCCCGGGACCGATCTGTAAGAAAGGCGAGAAATATGATACTCGTACTGCCTACAGATTCCGTGTAAAATAATTGAATGGAAGACAAATAATTAATTTATGGGAAAATCAGTATACATTGCGGAGAAACCGAGCGTTGCCCAGGAATTCGCAAAAGCATTGAAACTAAATACGAAAAGACGGGACGGATATCTTGAGTCGGACGAAGCCATTGTCACCTGGTGTGTAGGTCACCTGGTGACGATGAGTTATCCGGAGGAATATGATCCGGCACTTAAAAGATGGAACCTGCAGACACTGCCATTTATCCCGGAAGAATTCAAATACGAAGTTATTCCGTCAGTGGCGAAACAGTTTCAGATCGTCAGTGGGGTCCTGAACCGGGAAGATGTAGATACGATCTATGTCTGTACCGACTCCGGGCGAGAGGGAGAATACATCTATCGTCTCGTGGAACAGGAAGCACACGTTGAGGGGAAAAAGCGCCGGAGAGTATGGATTGATTCCCAGACAGAAGAAGAGATCTTACGAGGAATCCGTGAAGCCAAAGATCTGTCAGAGTATGATAACCTCGGAGCATCTGCATACCTGCGCGCCAAAGAAGATTATCTGATGGGAATCAACTTCTCCCGTCTGCTGACCTTGAAATATGGCAACAGTATTTCAAATTTTCTGCAAACGAAGTATTCCGTTGTATCTGTAGGACGCGTTATGACGTGTGTTCTTGGTATGGTTGTACGCAGAGAACGTGAGATCCGTGATTTCGTCAAGACACCGTTTTACCGTGTGCTCAGCACAATTGATGCACAGGGGCATACGTTCGAGGGTGAATGGAGAGCAGTGAAAGGTTCTCGCTATTTTGAGTCCTATGACCTTTATAAGGAAAATGGATTCAAGGAGCGCAAGAAAGCGGAAGAATTGATTCAATACCTGCAGACACCGGATGAGGAGTCTGTAAATGTAGCAGGAATACAGGGACAGTCAGGATTGAACTGCAGGATCGAGTCAATCGAGAAAAAGAAAGAGAAGAAGAATCCTCCTCTTTTGTATAACCTGGCGGAGCTTCAGAATGATTGCTCTAAGAGATTTAAGATCAGTCCGGATGAGACACTGCGAATCGTGCAGGAACTGTATGAGAAAAAACTTGTGACTTATCCGAGAACAGATGCCCGTGTTCTGTCTACCGCAGTGGCAAAGGAAATCACAAGAAATCTGAACGGGCTGTCAAAATATCCGATGGCGGCACCGTATATGCAGGATATCCTGAATTTCGGAAGCTATAAGACACTTGCCAAGACACGTTATGTGAATGACAAGCAGATCACAGACCATTATGCAATCATTCCTACAGGACAAGGATTGAATGCATTGAGTACTGTTTCATCTACTGCAAAGGGCGTGTATGACCTGATCGTGCGCAGATTCCTAAGTATCTTCTATCCACCGGCAGTTTACCAGAAGGTTGCTATCGTGACGAAGATGAAAGAAGAAAGCTTCTTTTCAAGCTTCAAAGTGCTGGCAGAGGAAGGCTATCTGAAAGTAGCAGCATGCCGAAGAAAAAAACAGCGCAGACAGCAGCAAAAGACGGAGGGAATGTATCGAATACCGTTGATGATACAAACGAAGAGAATGGATCTGATTCAGCGGACCAGAGTTTGGATACAGGATTATTCGAAGTGATCAAGTCATTAAAGAAGGGAGCAGTCCTTCAGGTCAGAGCATTGGATATCAAAGAAGGAGAGACATCACCTCCGAAGCGTTACAATTCCGGTTCCATGATCCTGGCAATGGAGAATGCAGGACAGCTGATCGAGGACGAAGAACTTCGTGCCCAGATCAAGGGTAGCGGGATCGGAACAAGTGCAACAAGAGCAGAGATTCTGAAAAAGCTTGTGAATATCAAGTATCTCGCACTGAACAAGAAGACACAGGTGATCACACCGACGCTGCAGGGAGAGATGATCTATGATGTTGTTGATCATTCCATCCGGTCACTCCTGAACCCGGAACTTACAGCAAGCTGGGAGAAGGGACTGAACTATGTGGCAGAAGGTTCCATCACATCAGATGAATATATGAGAAAACTCGATCATTTCATCACCAGCAGAACCGTTGGGGTGAAAGGGCTGAACAATCAATATCAGCTCAGAGCCTGCTATGAAAAGCCGCTGGGTTTTATCCGTCTGTAAACAGTAATAAAACGTCAGGTAGAACAAAAACAGGCAACAAAAGTAAATGACACAATTAAAAAGCATAAATGTAAGTCGGTTCTAGCCGGCAGAAAGGAATTACCATGTTAGAAGCATTAACAGTAAAAGAAAATTATTCATTAGACCAGACAATCGCAAAAGATATCTTCAACGGAGTTACTTATCCGTGGGAAGTACTTCCGAAGATCAGCAGCTTCATCCTTGAGCTTGGAGCTACATTAAGTGAAGATGAATACGAGAAACGCGGAGAAAATGTATGGGTAGCGAAATCTGCAAAGGTTGCTCCGACTGCATTTATCAATGGACCGGCAATCATCGGAAAGGATGCAGAGGTTCGTCACTGTGCATTTATCCGTGGAAATGCGATCGTAGGAGAAGGAGCTGTTGTAGGAAATTCCACAGAGCTTAAGAACGTGATCCTTTTTTAATAAAGTTCAGGTTCCGCACTATAATTATGTAGGTGATTCTGTTCTTGGATACAAATCTCATATGGGAGCCGGATCAATTACATCTAACGTAAAATCAGATAAGAAACTTGTTGTGGTAAAAGCCGGAGAAGAGAAGATTGAGACAGGCATGAAGAAGTTTGGCGCAATGCTCGGAGATGAAGTAGAAGTAGGATGCGGAAGCGTTCTGAATCCGGGAACAGTTGTTGGAAATCACAGTAACATCTATCCACTTTCTTCTGTACGTGGATTCGTTCCGGCAAACAGCATTTACAAAAAACAGGGCGAAGTTGTGACAAAAGAAGAAAGATAGTTGAAAATAGAAAATGATAAGAATGGCTCCTGTGTGATGACATGGGAGCTATCTTAGACAGGAGGAATAAAGCAGATGAATAAAGTAGGTTTTATCGGTGTAGGAATCATGGGAAATCCATGGTCAGAAATCTCATGAAAGCCGGATTTGAATTACATATCTATGCAAGAACAAAGAGTAAAGTAGAAGATGTGATCGGCGAAGGAGCACAGTTTCATGAGTCAATCAAGGATTGCGTGCAGGATTGTGATGCAGTTATTACGATCGTTGGGTTCCCACAGGATGTAGAAGAAGTATACTTTGACCAGGGGAATATCTTAGACAGTGCAAAGAAAGGTGCTTATCTGATCGATATGACAACAACAAGTCCGCAGATTGCTGAGAAGATTTACGAGGAAGGTACAAAACGAGGTTTCCATGTGATGGATGCACCTGTCACAGGCGGAGATACAGGAGCGAAAGCCGGAACATTGTCCATCCTTGTTGGCGGAGAAAAGGAAGATTACGAAGCCTGTATGCCACTCTTTGAGGCAATGGGAACAAACATTAATTACCAGGGTAAGGCTGGATGCGGACAGCACTGCAAGCTGGCGAACCAGATCATGATCGCCGGAACACTGTCCGGTGTGTGCGAGGCACTTACTTATGCAAAAGAACAGGGACTGGATCCGGAAGTATTCATGAAGTCCGTTGCGACAGGGGCAGCAGGAAGCAAGCAGCTTGACACATTCGGACCAAAGATCTTAAAAGATGATTATGCACCGGGATTCTTTATGAAACACTTCATCAAAGATATGAAGCTTGCACTGATCGAAGCGAACAGAAAAGGACTTTCCCTTGATGTACTCAGTATGGTTCTTGCCAATTACGAAGAACTTGAGCAGGAAGGATACGGAGATCTCGGAACACAGGCGTTGATGAAATTCTACGATGAAGAACATCGAAATACGGAAGAGTAAAAATCTGCGAACGATAACCGTAAAAATTCTGTTAAGAATCAATAAGCAGGTTGAAGTAACAGGAAAAAGAAAATATAATAGACATCAGAAGAAAAACTGTTGAAAATGATAAAAAGAATCAACAACAGGAAGACTTGAAGGAGGACACGAAAATGCTTACAGATAATTTTGTAACAATGGAAATTGGAAAAGCAAAACACATTGCACTCGTAGCCCATGATGGAAAGAAGAAAGAACTGATTGAATGGTGCGATAGAAATAAAGAAGTATTACAGGGACATTTCCTCTGCGGAACAGGAACAACAGCCCGTCTGATCGCAGAGAAAACAGGACTTCCGGTAAAAGGATACTGCAGTGGTCCACTTGGTGGAGACCAGCAGATCGGTGCGAAGATTGTAGAAGGACAGATTGATTTCATGATCTTCCTGTGGGATCCGTTAGAGGCACAGCCACATGACCCGGACGTTAAGGCATTCTTAGAATCGCAGTAGTATATGATATTCCGGTTGCGAACAACCTTGCAACAGCAGACTTTATGCTGAACAGCAAGTTCATGAATGAGCCTTATTCCAGACAGATTGAGAATTTCAATAAGACGATTCAGGATCGCGTTGCGGAGATGAAATAAAATAATTTAAGTATTAAAAAAATACCTGCAGATATCAATTTTGACATCTTGCAGGTATTTTTATGGATTTTTACAGAAGTCCTTTTTCACGCTTCTCAAGAAGAGCATGAATCTTATCTGTCGGGCTGATAACAGAGCTGATCGGCACATCATGGTTCAGGGAATCAATGATCAGCGCGATAAATTTACTCATATCAGCTTTTACAAAGTAAGGCTTCTCATAAAGTTCCGGTGGGAGATATGTAAGGTTTGTTGTAATAACTTTACTGATATATCCCTTATTGTAATACTCATCGAATTTATCAAATCCGTCTGTGAACAGTCCGAATGTTGTACATACAAAGACACGTCCGGCGTTACGCTCTTTCAGCTGTTTTGCAACATCAAGCATACTTTCTCCGGAAGAGATCATATCGTCAACGATAAGAACATCCTTTCCTGTCACATCATCACCGAGGAACTCATGGGCAACGATCGGGTTCTTTCCGTTTACAACTGTAGAGTAGTCACGACGCTTGTAGAACATACCCATATCAACACCAAGTACATTAGAGAAGTAAACTGCACGGTGCATAGCTCCTTCATCCGGGCTGATGATCATCAGATGTTCTTTGTCAGCTTTCAGATCCGGTACTGCACGGAACAGTGCCTTTAAGAACTGATACTGTGGGTTAAAGCTGTCAAATCCACTAAGTGGAATCGCATTCTGTACACGTGGGTCATGAGCATCAAATGTAATGATGTTGGATACGCCCATTGCGTCCAGTTCTTCCAGTGCAAGAGCACAGTCCAGAGACTCTCTTCTTGTACGCTTGTGCTGTCTGCTTTCGTAAAGGAAAGGCATGATAACATTGATACGGCGAGCCTTACCTGTTGCAGCAGCGATAATTCTCTTCAGATCCTGATAATGGTCATCTGGAGACATATGGTTAAGATGTCCGTTTACTGTGTAAGTCAGGCTGTAGTTGCATACATCAGTCATGATAAAAAGGTCAGTACCACGGATCGTCTCTTTCAGGATACCCTTAGCTTCACCGGAACCGAATCTCGGACAACTACAGTCTACCTGGTAATTGTTGGCCTTATAGTTTCTGTAAAGTGGGGATTCTGTTACTTCGTTGATCGTGTTCTCACGGAAGGAAACAATATAATCATTTACCTTCTGTCCCAGAGGTTTGCAGCTCTCCATAGCAATCAGTTTCAGAGGTGCAATCGGGAGTGTGTTTTCTAACATTTCGATGTTCGTCATTTTCTTCTCCTCAGTGTGAATTAGTTTTTAACCGTCTTAAGAAATCAGACAGTAACGTGAATTGATTAATTAGAATTAACAGATTAATCATTATACATTTAACGTTATACCATTTTTCAGGAGAAAATTCAAGGAGGGCAGGGCGGAGAGTGGACGATAAAATGTATTTTTTACAGAACAAGACAGAAAATAACAAACTTGCCTTTTATAAGGTGCAATGGTAGAATCTTAAGTAGGAAAATGTGCAGGACGAAAAGGAGCGATAATATGCCGAAAGTATTCAATACAGCAGCAATATGTATCCCACAGGAACATTACATGGTTAATCTGGATAGCAGAGTGAGAGAGATAAAGAAACTGGTTGATGCAGGGAAATACTTACGATCAACGTGCACGGCAGTATGGGAAGACAACAACGCTGAGAGCTTTGTATAGAAATCTGATGAAAGACTATTATGTGGTTTCCTTGGATTTCCAGACATTTGGAAGTGCTGAGTTCGAAACAGAAAGCAGATTTGCAAATTCATTTGCGGATTCCATTTTGGAGGAGCTTGAGAGAAGATACAGAGAGCTTCCAAAGAAAATGGAAGAATCTTTAGAGAACTTAAGAAGAAAGATCAGTGAGCGTCCATTAAATGAGAACTTTACACTCCGTTTACTTTTTGGATATCTGGGTGATCTTTGCGCTTCCGCTGATAAACCGATTGTAATTATGATTGATGAAGTAGACAGTGCATCGAATAATCAGGTCTTTTTAGATTTCCTGGCACAGCTGCGGGCTCAATATATCGACAGAGATATTCAGCCGGCATTTCAATCTGTCATCCTTGCAGGAGTGTATGATATTAAGAATCTGAAAAGAAAGCTCCGGCCGGAAGAAGACCATAAATATAACAGTCCATGGAATATCGCAGCAGAGTTCACAGTCGATATGAGCTTTTCCAAGGAAGAAATTGCAGGAATGCTGGAAGAATATGAAGCGGATTATCATACTGGCATGAACATAAATGATATGGCACAAAGGCTGTATAATTATACCTCAGGATACCCATTTCTTGTATCACGCCTTTGTCAATTGATGGATGAAAGAATAAGTCAGGAAGAGGCATATCCTTCACTTAGCGATGTGTGGACAAAAAAAGGTTTCGAGGAAGCTGTCCGTATGCTTTTATCAGAAAAAAACACGTTGTTCGAATCTTTGTTCAATAAGTTAAAGGATTATCCGGAACTAAACCAGACCATCCAAACGATTCTTTTCACAGGGAAAAGTATTGCATATAATGCAGATGAGACATCTATTGATATTGCGACAATGCTTGGCTTTGTGAAGAATCAGAATGGAAAAGTTGTGATTGCGAACCGGATCTTTGAGACAAGATTATACAACTATTATCTGTCGTCCGTTGAAATGCAGAGTAAAGATATTTATGATAAATCCTTGCTGGATAAAAATCGATTTGTGATGAACGGGCACTTGAACATGGATTTGATCTTAGAACGGTTTGTTGTTCATTTTCATGATATTTACGGAGACTGGGATGAGAAATTCATTGAAAAAGAAGGCCGAAAATACTTTCTGTTGTATCTCAGACCAATTATTAATGGAGTCGGTAATTATGGTTGATTACTTGAGCAGCTAGCATCTGGATAAGGGCTATATGGTGACATTCAGTTTTAATCAGAAGAAAGAGGTCGGAGTGCGGCAGGTAGAAGTGGATTCTAAGATGATCATAGAAGCTGTAGTATAAGAAAAGAAAAAATAAAAGGAATAAAAGAGCTTTAATATCTGAACGATACGAGGGTACTGTGGAAGATATTAAGGCTCTTTTTATGTATAAGGGAAGTAGTAACTGAACCAATGATATTTAGATAACGAATATCATTGACCTTTGAACAGTAACATCTTAATATGTGATGGAAAAAGATTTGATATTTTTAATGATTAAATTGCGAAGATATATTATAATATGAGTGATAGATAATTCTGAGTTATCCGTTATGTTGAGCTATTAGAATTTGAGCAATTTGGATATACAATACAAATGCGAGGAGGCACCCTATGAAACCAGAATATTTTGAAGATTTAATCAGCTTATGTGCAGATATTTCTAATCAAGAAAACAAATTATTACCACTATGTGCTGCTGAAAATGTCGCTTCACCTTTCAGTAAAATTCCTCTTGATACATTTCTGCAAGAAAATACATAATGGGTGGTGTAATGGAATATCAAAATCATAGTAATTTTGTTGGAAGCAAAAAGCTATTCAAAATATATGAATTGTTATCTCGACAATGCAATAAGTTATATGGATGCAAATATGCGGATGCACGAACTCTATCCGGAGTAAATGCAGTCATGACTTTGCTGATGAGTTTATTCTCTGCTGGGGATACGATACTAATTTCTTCTGAAGAGTGTGGCGGACATGGATCTATGCCTAAAATCTGTCAAAGATTAGGAATTAAAACTATTGAAATGCCGTACAATTATGATTTATATGATTTTGATTATTGTCAAATAAATGAAATATTGAACTCACAAAAAATTGAAGGTATACTGATCTGTCTTTCAGATATCATCATTATGCCACAGCTGAATAGAATAAACTTGCCTGAGGATTGTGTGCTAATTTTCGATGCAACGCAGATATTAGGAATTAATAGCAACAAAAAAGTATAAGAAAAATCCGCTGAAATGGTTTAATAATGATCAAAAGTTTATATTAATGGGTGCTACGCATAAAACTTACCGGGACCACCTGCGGCCTAATAATGACAAATAACTTAAAGCTTGCCCAACAATTTGACACGTTGATAAATCCAGACTACCTACGAAATAGTCAATTGCACCATATCTTTAGTTTAATATTAACTTTGATGGAATTGGAAATTTATGGAGAAAAGTATTGTAATGCAGTTATTAATAATGCAAATATACTAGGCAATATTCTTACTACATATGATTTCAAAGTTATAAAAGTATTGCATCAATATACCTATACTCATCAGATTTTTTTATCTATGCCACAGAATTCTGCTGAAAAGTTCTATAATAGGTGCTTAGATTATGGTGTAAGTATCAACTATAGAAACAAATATATATACAAAACATGTGGATTACGGATAGGGACGCAAGAGATTTCAAGATACGGATGGGATAATGCTGAGATGCTAATTATTGCCGAAATATTAAGAGATATCCGTGATAACAATTCGTTTCCCAAGATATCTCTGATAGGATTAATATTCTTTCAACAAAGAAACAACTGTGCTATACCATCGAAAAGAGTACTTTGATATTATATATAATGCGTTACATTACAGTTAATTTTATATTGCATTTCTCAGATTCGCTTTTTGATGACATAGAAAATAAATCTGAGAAATGCATTTTTCTCCAGTAAGTTACAAGCCCTTCTGGAAAATCTTCATTGCGTATAAGGTGTTGTACATATAGGGCATAATTGTAATTAATGTTTAACCCTAGACTGTATGTTTCTGAAATAATTGTTCTCAGTATGTCATTATCAATTTCTTTTTCATGCTTTATACCTAAAAGCATGATTCCTAATTGTGAATTGCTATATAAATTAAAATCGTTGTACTCGTTCCGCAAATTGCACCGCTCTAATAATATTTTGACTCTTTTCATAGTTATCTAATTCTGTATCCATAAGTCTGTAGACTTCACCTAATTCAAAATATATATCATATTTGATACGCAATGGCGTTACTTCTAGTAAATCTATTGTTTCCAGTAAAATTTTTTTCTGCCATCTTAAAGTTTTTTTCGTATCTTATATTCGTAGATCGCTTTGTGCCTAGCAACATACGGTTTCCAGATTTCATTCGCTGTATTATTGCATATAATATGTTCTATGTCATCAAACGCTTTTTTATATGGATAGTTAATATTGCATTGAAACATCCTGATAGATGCAGCAGAGTAAATAGAACGTATCCTAATTTTATCATCATTATTGTCGGCGTCATTTATTAAATCCTCAAAAACGGTATACGCCTGTTCTAAATCTTCCCCCAAGATGTCTCAAGCAATGGGCATATAGGTATCGACATTTCACTATTTGTGCTTTCGTTGAAGCTTTTTCTAACAAGGTATATGAAAAGGTAACTGCGTCTTTTAAATAATTTGTGAGATGATCTAAATCGACTAATAAATACTGATATTCAAATTCCACCATCACTATTTATGCTTAATAGGTTGATTCCACCTCGAATTTGATAATCATAACTATCAACGACTTCTCTTGCTCTATCATATAATCCCAGTTCAAGAAGTGCCTTCAAATAATAATACCTAACATATATCCAACACTCTCTATTTTCACGTAAATGTGGGTTTATTTGCCCATCAAATTCCAACTCACCAATAGCTATTAGCAAATAAAAGTTATTGTCCGCATACTGTTTGTGCAGAATGTTGCCTATCAAATTATGATCATATTGGAAATTTGATTTGAAGGCTGCGACCAATGCAATGTAAGAAGTATTAGTCATACCCTTATAATAGTGATAGATTTTGTTATAACTTACATTGCTGTATGATCCCAAAAAATCTATACATTTAAGCGAAATCAATTTGTCTATATATATTTTTTCTTTGTACATGTTAATTAATGAATACGTAATCAATCGTTTAATGACTGGTCGTGTTACGGCATTATCGATTCCGTATATAGTTTTTCTTTCAACTCCGTCTTGTAATATCTGGCAAAGGCAAATTATCAATGATAGGGCGCTTTTTTCAAGGTCGCTAAGTGAATTAAGCAATTTTTCAATATAATGCTCAAGATTATTATAGTCTATAATATTAAGTCCTTTAGTATATGCTTCAACGCTGTAACGTGCATACACCGGATACCCGTTCGATAGTTCGGAAATTGCATGTCGTTCAGATGGATTAATCTCTATGTTATAGCTATGTGCAAGTAACTCAATTTCATTTTCACTAAATTGTCCCGGACATATATGAAAAACTTCATCATTACTATCGACTGCAATCACTACTTGATTATTTCTGCTACAGTTTATGAATGCTTTTGCAAATTCTGTACATTCTATCAAATTCATTTCATAAATATTATCGATAAATAATATGCTATTTTTTTGCAAAGTAGAATCATTCAGCTTATTACTTATATCCGTTACAGATGCACTTGGATTTCCACAGAACTTATTTGAAAGAGCTTGAGTAATCGTTTTGGTATAGTTGTTGTTATAATAAAATGCAGCATATGATTTCCATCTATTCTTATCAGTGTAATTAATTCGATCACAAGACATTTTTCATGAACGATGTTTTTCCCATACCAAATTTGCCTTTGATATATATTATCCTATCGGACTCATTTTTTATTAAATTGGACAATTTTATATATTCAATATCTCTATCCACAAAATGCTCATCATTTAAGTATCGCTCTATTAATATACCTTTTCGTATTTTGGTGATTATATAGGAGCAAAGTGAAATAATTAATGGAATGATTATACCAATTAGTGTGGCATAAATACCTGCCATATCGGAGTCATGATTATATAAATAATAAAATGTATATACAGAAAATGTTACACAAACAAATACTGATATAACAACCATGCTTATTTGTAAATATAATTTGCATTTTTTCATACAAAGTCCTCTTTTGATATTATTCATAAAACGATTAGTAGATAATCAACGGATAACTCAGAATTATCTATCACTTATTTAGCATACATTTCAGGAAAAGAAAAATTCTGCCTTGGATGTTTTGTGGTAAGGATGTCTTTTTGTTTAGAAAGCGTAACGTGTGTATAAATTTCAGTCACTGTAATGGAACTGTGTCCAAGCATTTCCTGAATATATCGGGTATCAACATCAGCTTCTAACAGGCTTGTAGCAAAGGTGTGTCGGAACATATGTGGTGTTATATGTAATTCAATTGCTGCGAGTGAGCAGTATTTATTAATCATTCGCCTAACCGCTTGATCGGAGAGTGGTGTTGCATTTTGGTTTGTAAAAAAATAACCGCAATTTTGTATTTCTGAAACATAGTTATTTTCATAGCTTTTAAGTAGGTTAATAACATCTTCATTTCCAATCTGAATTATGCGTTCTTTGGCACCTTTGCCATATATTCGAATTACTGCATCATGCATATCAACATCAGAATTTTTTTAAATTACATAGCTCAGAAATTCTCATACCGGTAGAGAATAATGTTTCTAAAACAGCAATATCTAGGAGTGTACGTTTTTTTCGGTAATCAGTATGGGAAAGGGAGTATTCTTTATACACTGTTGATAATAGATTTTCAACCGTATGTAAAGGAATTGTCTTAGGGAGAAGCAATGGTTCTCTAAATTTAGTTTTAATTCTATTGAAAGGGTTTATCTCTATAATACTTTTGTATTCTAAATAGTGAAAAAAGGCTTTTAACGAGGCTAATTTCCTTTTTACTGTTTTAGGTTTGAAATTTTGATGTAAATATCCGATGAAGTTTTCAATATCGGCTGCAGATAAAGTGTGTATATCTGTATTGTTGTAAAAGGATGTAAACTGTTTTAAATCAATTCGATAATGCTTTAATTGTCTTATAGTCTAGTCTTTTCTGTGATTTACAGTATTCAAGGTATTTTTCAGTAATGGTAATAAGTGTATTCATGTATAAGTATCTCCTTTTTGTTGTATGTTCTAAATGCAGTTGGATGTTCAATTATAAATGAATGATATTATATTTTTCCACGACAAATAAGCAGATTTTCATCTGCTTCAAAAAATGTTATATTAGAAAAAAATTCGTAGAGTATACAACTCTACGAAAAAATGAAATTAAGTTGAATTTATGGGGTTTTTAAAAGATATGACCAATTATTTGACGGTAAATACAGCGTTTAGCTTATCCATGTTTTGCTGTTTCTGCTCCATAGAAGGATGCACATACCGGTTTAGAGTTGTGTTAATATTGGAGTGTCCTAAAATCTCACTTAATGTCTTCATATCGAATCCAAGTTCTACGCAACGGGTTGCAAAAGTATGTCGCAGACAATGAAAATGAAGTGGTTCGATCTGACATTTTTTCAAAGTTTTTTTGAAATAGTATTCGATAGACCGCGGCTCACGAAAACTCATCTTCTTTCCGGTGAGGATATATGCTTCGGGATCTATCTTGTGAGATTGGACGTATTGCTGCAAGATCTCAAACAGGAAATCTGGAATCGGAATGTTACGGATGGAGCTTTCTGTTTTGGGTGGAGTGATAATGATTTTTGTATTATGTTCGGAATCATCTGTGTGATCCTTAACTCTGTGTAAAGTCTTAGATATATCCAGATATTGTTCCTGAAAATGAATATCTTTCCACTGCATTGCACAAAGTTCTCCCAATCGTACTCCTGTATATAGTGCAATCAGTGTCCCGATGTTTTTATGTGTCAGGTTTCCCAATAAGTAGTCCTGCAAGGCCTGCTGTTCCTTTAAAGAGAGAATCCGAAGCGGTTTTCTGACAGGCTTAACAGGACAAAGTTCCGGGTTACAAAGAGACAGTTCCCCTTCCTTTTCAGCAGTCTTTAGAATTAATTTGACAACAGAACGGATATCGGTAACTGTTTTCGGAGCCAATCCAGAACCATCACTTTTCCATGAAACCAACAACCTGTTCAGAAATACTTCACAATCTTTATTGCTAAACGTATAAACAAGGCGATCACCAATCATAGGACTGATATAGTGACTGAAAAGATAATGGTATCTTACATAAGTAGATTCCTTGCTGGAAGGTTTCAGCCGTTCCAACCAAAGCAGTCCATAAAAGGAAATGTTCTTCTTCATGCGGACACTTTGAAAAAGACGTGGATCCATCTTTCTCTTTGCATCATTTTGCTTTTTTTTAACAGTTAAATAATCTGCTGCATAGATAGAACGGTATCTGGGACTACCATCTTCTTTGAATGAATAAATGTATCTGGCTTCCCAGCGTCCGTCCTTTCTTTTATAAATATTTTCTCCTCTTCGTGGCATGTTTTTCTCCTCCATTTTGACCATTTTTTTGACGGTAAATAAGTCAATAATCACAAAAAATAAGCAGTACTGTGTGATGAAAAAGATTAAATTTGCGTATTATTGATAAGAATACACAAATTTCGACATTTCTGCCTTGACTTGAACTTATAATGAGAGTAAGATATCAATGATTAAAGTCTTTTTAAACCGTAAATTAACTATAAAGGAATTCGTAGAGTTGTATACTCTACGAAATTCAAAAACAGAATAAGGATAGGAATGAGTATGGGAAGAAGACCCAGAGATCTAAGTGGACAGAAGTTTGGACTACTTACTGCCATGTATCCGACAGAACACAGAGACCATAGAGGTTCTGTACTCTGGCATTGTGTCTGTGAATGCGGCAATGAGATTGATGTATCTGCTGGTGCATTGATGGATGGCAATAACAGAAGCTGTGGATGTCTGAAAGACAAGAACCAGAAGCAGATCGCACAGAGAAGACACCTTGTCGATGGAACCTGTGTGGAAGTTCTGGAGAAGAGAAAGAAGCGAAGAGACAACGAAAGTGGTTTCCGAGGTGTCTTTTATCTGAAGAACAGCAACCGTTACCGTGTGGATATCGGATTCAAAGGGAAGCGGTATTATGTCGGACTCTTTGAGGATTATGACGAAGCAGTTCAGGCGCGTCTGGAAGCAGAAAATCTGATCCATAACAGTTTCATTAATATATGGAAAGAATGGAATCAGAAAGATCAGGAAGACCCCCAGTGGGGAAAAGAACATCCGCTTGTATTCAATGTTCGGAAAGTGAACGGAGAATTACAGGTAGAAGCAGGATGTCAGGAAATTAAGACTAGTTGAGATGGACAGAAATGATTCCCTGCAGTTTATCAGAATCAGATGAGCGGCAGGCAGGATTATACAGGAAGAAATCGTCGCGTCGCCGCGTTTCCAGTGTATATGGTCATAGGGAAAGAAGAGAGTCACAGAGAAGGAAATGATACGTTCAATGAATTCTCTGTGATATGGCGAAGCACACTTAAAATCAGGGAAAGTTGAGTGAATAAAGTTATGTGGTATGCAGTATGGGTGCGAAGTGGACAGGAAGACAGAGTTCTGGAGTTATGTAAGACATTCCGTCATTATCATCCAGATGCATACGAGGAATGCTTTATCCCAACGTATGAAAAATATAGAAAAGTAAAAGGCCAGCCGACAAAACAGCTGGCTCACTTATTGCCCGGATACCTCTTCTTTGTCAGTGACCATCCTCAAGAACTCCAGAAACTTCTGAAAAGAATACCGGAGTTCGCAAAAACACTTGGTGATGATGGAGCAATTCCGTTGTATCAGGAGGAAGTAGAATTCCTTCAGAGATATACGGGGGAAGAGCGGATTCTGAAGATGTCCGAAGGATATCTGGTTGGAT
>ENA-OQIO01000831-OQIO01000831.1-human-gut-metagenome-genome-assembly--contig:-NODE-831-length-15902-cov-3.350174_pt1 | contig 15902 bp, 22 predicted proteins | sample MGYA00242573_ERZ504737 | MGnify/ENA primary metagenome ERZ504737 (study PRJEB26092, sample SAMD00036203) | human gut metagenome | host: Homo sapiens | study: EMG produced TPA metagenomics assembly of...
CTTCCGCCCCGCCTCTGCTCGAAGGCAAGCAGTCGCCGCGGCGCGTGCCGCGGCCCTGCGCAGCGGCAAGGATCCCAACGAGGAGCCGAAACAGCCGGAACAGCGCGTCGCGCAGCCATCGTCGGTCCGCGAAGACAATGGCGACCGTGTCAATACCGATACCGGGGAAATTCCGATTGTGCAGAAGCGCAACGGGCGTATTTCCGCCGATCCGAACGATCCGGAAGTCGCCAAGGCGATTCGCAACGAACATATCGAGGAACGTAAGACGAAACGGTCGCGCAAATTCCGCAACCGCATCATCACCATACTCATCATCATTCTGGTGCTGCTTGGCGTTGCCGGCGTGGGCGTGGGCACCTACCGTTGGAGCCAAACCAAGTACTACATCGGCGACAACAACGGCAAAGTGGCGATTTTCCAAGGCGTGCCGACGAGCATCTTCGGTGCCAAACTGTCACATGCCGTCACCGACACCAATATGAAGACCAGCGATCTGCCGCCAAGCTGGCGCGAACAGCTTGACCAGGGCATCTCCTTCGACACGTACGGCGAAGCGAAAAGCCATACCCGTCTGATCAAAAAGCAGCTGAACGATGCGAAGCGCAAGCAAGAGGCGAGGCAGCAGGAGAAGGCCGAAGCCGAGCAGAAGGCGAAGGACGAAGCAGCCGCCAAGCAGAAGCAGCAGGACGAAGCGGCGAAAAAGGCCGCCGATCAGGCCGCGCAGACCAACAAGTCGGACGGTGACAAGTCATGATCGCAACACGCTTGAGACAGCTTGGCATGCTGCTGTTCAGCATGCTGCTGTGCGCGGTGGCGTTCTTCCAGATGTTTGAACGCACCACGAACGGCTTCCCGCAAAACTATGTGTGGATGCTCGCGTTCGTAAGCGCGCTGTTCCTGACCGCCTGGGGTCTGCTGCTGCGATTCCAGCCGCACGCCGACCAATCGGTCATGTGCTGCGTGCTGGTATTGACGGGCATCGGCGTCACGATGATCGCACGCCTCGACCAAGACACCAAAACCACAGTGGCGTTCCGACAGTTGCTTTGGTTGGCGATCGCACTGGTGTTTGCCAACCTGCTGGTGGTGTTCATGAGGGATTACCGCGTATTGCGGCGATTCTCGTACGTCAGCATGGTGATCGGCATCGTGCTGTTGCTGTCGCCAATGCTGCCGGTGGTCGGTTCCGAACAGTACGGCGCACGCATCTGGGTGAAGATTCCCGGCTTGGGATCGTTCCAGCCGAGCGAATTCGCCAAACTGTTCCTGGCGTTCTTCTTCGCTTCGTATCTGTTCGACCATCGCGACCAGCTTGCCGTCGGCGGAAAGAAGATTCTCGGCATCCAACTGCCACGCATCAAGGATATGGGACCGATCATCGTGGTGTGGATCGTCTCCATGGGCGTTCTGGTCCTGCAGCATGATCTGGCACGTCACTGATGTTCTTCGCCATGTTCGTGTCCATGCTGTACGTGGCCACCGGGCGTAAAAGCTGGATCGTCATCGGATTCATCGCCTTCGCCGCCGGCGCGGTGGCGGCGGCAAGCATCTTCAGCCACGTCGGCTCGCGTGTGGACGCCTGGCTCCACCCGTTCTCCGCGGCTCAATACAACAAGGAATACGGCGGCTCATACCAGCTCGTCACCGGCATTTTCGGCTTGGCTTCCGGCGGTCTGATGGGCACCGGCCTCGGTCAGGGCCACCCGTCGATCACCCCGATCGCAAATTCCGACTACATTTACGCGGCATTGGGCGAGGAGCTGGGATTGACCGGCCTGATGGCCATTCTCATGCTGTATCTGCTGATCATCGCAGCCGGCATGATCACCGCGGTGAAAATCAAGGACGGCTTCGGCAAGCTGCTTGCGTCCGGCTTGGTGTTCACCATGGCCTTCCAGGTGTTCACCGTGGTCGGCGGTATCACGCTGGTCATTCCGCTGACCGGTCTGACGCTTCCCTACATGGCGGCCGGCGGTTCGTCGCTGATCGCAAACTACATGCTGGCCGCGCTGCTGATCGTCATCTCCAATTCCGCGAACAGGCCGGAATCCGAGATCGACAGCGACACATTCCAGCAGGAAGCCGTCAGGGTGTTGCGCGAACGCGAGCGGAACCGTCGTACCGAAATCGCCGGCAATACGCGTTCGGGTGCGGCGAAGGCTTCGGCCATCCCGGCCGTGCGGGCAAGCCATGCGGGCGCAGCCGGACAAGCAGGTCATGCCGTGCCCGCCAATCAAACCAGCCAAGCCGGCCAGACCGATCAATCCAATCCGACGATTCCGATAACCGGAGTCCTGCCGACGATCGACCAGCAAGGAGCATCGCATGAATAAGTCGCTCCGCCAGCTGTTCACCATCGTGGTGGCCTTGTTCGTCATTCTGGCATGTCCACCACCATCATCATGGCCATCCGAGCCAACCAGCTCACCAACGACGCACGTAACGTCCGCGCGCTGTACCACGAATACGGCGCACCGCGCGGGTCCATTCTCGCCGCGGACGGATCGGTCATCGCAAAATCCGATCCTTCCAACGATTCGTTCTCGTACCAGCGTTCCTATTCCGCCGGCGAACTGTATGCGCCGGTCACCGGATTCTTCTCCATCAGCAGCGTGGCTGGAGCGGCGTCGAAGCGTCCCGCAGCTCGCTGCTGTCGGGCCAGTCGGAGCAGCTGCTCTGGCAGCGGTTCAATCGCTGTTCACCGGGCAGGAGAACAAGGGCGCCAATATCGAAACGTCCATCAATCCGAAGATTCAGCAGGCCGCATACAACAGCTCGGCAGCACGGATGGCGCCGCAGTGGCCATCGAGCCGAAAACCGGCCGTATCCTCGCCATGGTCAGCACGCCCAGCTACGACCCGAACCAGCTGGCCAGCCATGACATGAGCCAGGCGAACAGCAACTACGGCGTGCTGTCCCAGGACGCCACCAATCCGATGCTCAACCGAGCCACTTCGCAGCTGTATCCTCCGGGGTCCACGTTCAAAACGGTGGTGGCCGCCGCGGCTTTGGAAACCGGCCAATACCAGCCGGATACGCAGATTCCGGCAGGAGCAAGCTACACGCTTCCCGGCACCGTCACGCAACTGACCAACGCCGTACCGCAGGCCGACGGCGCTGACGGCAAGATCTCCATGGAGGACGCGCTGGCATATTCGTCGAACACCGCGTTCGCCCAGTTGGGCGTGTCGTTGGGCGACAACGCCGTCTCGTCCATGGCCAAGAAACTTGGTTTTGACAGCCCGATCACCGTGGACGTTCCGATTACACCGGAACCCCGTGGGTGTCGGTCACGTCGAAGTTCCCCACCGACATCAACGACGACAAGCTCGCATTGGCGTCTATCGGCCAGGGAGACACCGTGGTGACACCGTTGCAGAATGCTATGGTGGCCGCCGCCATAGCCAATGACGGCAAGCTTATGCAGCCCACGCTGGTCGACCGCGTGCGTTCCGCCGACTTGTCGGTCATTTCGCAGACCAAGCCCACGGTCATGTCCCATGCGTTCAGTGCGGATACGGCCAACAAGCTCACCCAGATGATGGAGGCCGTGGTCACCAAGGAGAACACGAATCTGGCCATCAACGGCGTGCAGGTGGCCGTCAAGACGGGTACGCGCAGATTGGAAACGGCAATACGTCCATCGACGGCTGGGTGATCGGATTCGCACCGGCGGACGATCCGAAGATCGCGGTGGCGGTCGTGGTGCATAACGTGGACCTGTACGGCTCGTTCGCGGCAGGACCGATTATGAAAGCAATGATGCAGGAGGCGCTGGCAGAATGAAACTGGTTGAAGGACAGCTCATCCACCGACGCTACAGGTTGGATTCCCGCCTGGCCCAAGGTGGTATGGGTGAAGTGTGGAAAGGCTATGACATCCAACTTGGACGTCCGGTGGCCATCAAGGCGCTACGTGGCGATTTGGGCGTCACCCAGGAGGCCAAACTGCTTCGTCTGCGCGCGGAAGCCCATAATTCCGCCAATCTTGCGCATCCGAACATCGCTGCGCTGTTCGAATATTACGAGCATGACGGCATCGGATTCCTCATCATGGAATACGTGCCGAGCAAGTCGCTTGCAGACCTGTACCACGAGCAGAACGGCCCGATGGACCCGATCAAGCTGCTGCCGATTCTCATTCAGACCGCACGCGGCCTGTTCGTCGCGCATTCCCATGGCGTGATCCACCGTGACGTGAAGCCGGCGAACATCATGGTGTCCGATTCCGGCGAGGTGAAGATCACCGACTTCGGCGTCTCCTACTCCACCAACCAGGAGCAGATCACGCAGGACGGCATGGTCGTGGGCACCGCGCAGTACATTTCCCCGGAGCAGGCGCAGCAAGCATGCCACGCCGCAATCCGATATCTATTCGCTTGGCGTCGTCGCCTATGAGGGCCTGTGCGGACACCGTCCGTTCACGGGCGCCACACCGGTCGACATCGCCGCAGCACATGTCAATAATCCGGTTCCGCCGCTGCCCGACACCGTCGATGTGCAGTTGCGTGAATTCGTCATGTCGATGTTGGCCAAGGACCCGCTGGACCGTCCGAAGGACGCGCTGGTGGTGTCACGCACCCTGTCCCGCATCGAACGCCGTCTGCTCGACCAGCAGACGCAGCTGGCCGACACGATGGTCGTCTCTTCGGGAGGAAGGCTTCCCCGACGTGTGGTCAGCAAACCCCATATCTCCGTGAGCAATGATTGGAAGGAACAGATGAACATCAACATGCCTACCTCTCTGGCCGGGGGCCGTTATCAGCTCGGCCAACTCGTCGGCCGTGGCGGCATGGCCGAAGTGCATGTGGCGACCGACACGCGTCTGGGGCGTACCGTCGCCGTCAAGATCATGCGCGCCGATTTCGCCACTGACAGCATCTTCCTTGAGCGTTTCCGCCGTGAAGCCCATTCCGTCGCGCAGATGAACAACCCGAACATCGTGAACATCTACGATTCGGGCGAGGAAACCGTCACCACGGAAACCGGCGAGATCGAGCATCTGCCGTATCTGGTGATGGAGTACGTCAAGGGTCAGACCCTGCGTGACATCCTCAAGGTGAATGGCGCGCTGAGCCAGCGCGACGCCGAGCAGGTGATGATGGGCGTGCTCAACGCGCTCGAATACTCGCACCGCATGGGCATCATCCACCGCGACATCAAGCCCGGCAACATCATGATTTCCGAGCAGGGCGTGGTCAAGGTCATGGACTTCGGCATCGCCGCGCGATCGACGATTCCGCGGCCACGATGACGCAGTCGCAGCGTCGTCGGCACCGCGCAATACCTGTCTCCGGAGCAGCGCGCGGCGAAAGCGTCGACATGCGTTCCGACCTGTATTCCGCCGGCTGCGTGCTGTACGAAATGCTCACCGGCCGGCCGCCGTTCACCGGTGATTCGGCGGTGGCGATCGCCTACCAGCATGTGTCGGAAGTCGCCACTCCCCCAAGCACGATCGTGCCGGGCCTGCCGAAGATGTGGGATTCGATCTGCGCGAAGGCGATGGCCAAGGATCGGCAGAACCGGTACGCCACCGCTTCCGAGTTCAAGAACGATCTGCTGACGTTCATGAACGGCGGTGTGCCGATGGCTGCCGCGTTCAACCCGTTGACCGACCTGACCAACATGAAGGCCCGCAAGCAGGCCGAAATGGATGCCGCCACCGTGCCCATGGCGCCGGCGACGGATGCGCCGACGCAGGCGTTCAATCCGGTCACCGGCCAGTTCGAGGCCGTGCCGAATCCGAATGGCGGAGTCGAAACGAAGACCCGTGCGGAACAGCGTGCCAAGCGCGCAGGAGCGCAAGAAGAAGCAGATCATCATCGCTTCCGTAATCGGCAGCATCGTTGTTTTGCTGGCCGTCATCGGTATTTTCTTCGCGTTGAACGGGCATAAGAACACTGCGGATCTGGTGTCCGTGCCGGACTTCACCGACACGTCGAACATTTCCCAGGCGCGTGTGGAAGAACAGCTTAAGGCCCTTGGTCTGAAGCTTGACGCCCGTGACGATTCCACGTCCAGCCAACCGAAGGGCACCATCACCAAACAGAACCCGAAGGGCGGCAAGAAGGTGGCGAAGGGCTCCACCGTCTCCGTATGGTTCTCCACCGGCCCGCAGGCGGTCAGCGTGCCTGACGTGTCCGGCAAGACGCAGGAGGAAGCGAAGGGCATTCTTGAGGCGGCAGGCTTCAAGATCGGCAATGTCATGACCGTGGACAGTGCTCCATCGAGAAAGACAAGGTGGTGAACACCAATCCGGCCGCGCATTCGAAGCAGACCAAGGGCACCATCATCACGCTGTATATTTCGTCCGGTATGACCAAGATTCCGGATGGTCTAGTAGCCAGGCCAAGGATTCGGTCATCACGCAGCTCAAGCAGGCTGGTCTGACGCAGATCACCATCGAAAGCGAGTATTCCGATTCGGTGCAGTCCGGTGCAGTCACCCGCATCGATCCGGGTTCCGGCAGCACCGTCGAGGCGGGAACGGCCGTGACCATCTGGGTGTCCACCGGCAAGCAGCAGGTGAGCGTGCCGTTCGTTGCCAACTCCACACTTGCCGAAGCAAAGAGCATTTTGGAGGCCGCCGGATTCCAGGTAAGTGTCAACGGGCCACAGGATGATGACGCGACCGTCGTGTCGATGTCGCCGAATGGCGGCAGCCAGGCCGACAGCGGATCGACCATCACGCTGACCACCAAGAAATCGTCCAGCGACACGAACAACACCGACACGAACAACAACGGCAACACCAACAACCAGCAAGGCAACTAATAATTCAGGGGGAAGCGGCTCGACGCCCCCCTCTTTCCCTCAAAAACCAAAAGCAGCCAAAGGCAGCACAAAAAGCCAAAGGAGCTTTGCTTCCCGCAGGTCTGTTCACGACCGTAAGCTTGGCCGAACGGCCTTGAGTGTGTCGTGAACAGGACCTGCGGGAAGCAAAGCGGCGCCGCAAGCAAGCAACGCTGCGAGCCAAACAGCAGCCATCACCCATCACTCATTCATCGCAAAAAATCGCAATTCAGCAAGCTCAAAAAAGAAAACTACTCGCTCACCTTAGGCTGCAATCCAATCGACTTCTCTACCGCCGACTCCTGCCCGCACACCTTCAGCCAGTTGGCCAACAGCCGATACCCGTCCTGGGTCATGACGGACTCCGGATGGAACTGCACCGCGTACATCGGCTTGCTGCGGTGTTGATTCCCTGCACGATGTGGTCGCCCTGCGTCCACGCGGTCACCACCAGCTCTTCTGGCACGGAATCAGGTTCCACGGCCAGCGAATGGTAGCGAGTGGCGGTCATCGGATTGGCCACGCCGTCGAAGATCTCATCGTCGATATGCTCAACCTGGCTGGTTTTGCCATGCATGATGGTCGGCGCGTGGCTCACGGTGGCACCGAACACTTCGGCGAGCGCCTGCATGCCGAGGCATACGCCGAACATCGGCTTGTCGAGCTTCGCGCACAGGCGGATCATGTCCTCGCTGGCGCCGGATTCGGCCGGAGCGCCGGGGCCGGGAGAAATCAGCACGCCGTCGTATTCGTCGATCACGCCCGGCTGGGACGGGTCGATCGCGTCGTTGCGCACCACGGTCACCGTGGCGCCGAGCGTCTTGAGATAGCCGACGATCGTATAGACGAATGAATCGTAATTATCTACACCAGAATGCGTGCGGAATCGGTCATCATGCTCCAATCAACGTTTGAACAGCAGTGTACGTGCGTTCCGTGCCGCAGCAACGTCCGCGTCTCACGCAGCGGCAGCCTTTAGATGGCCGTGTAGTTCGACATCTCCTGCAACATCGGAATAGTCGACGCGGCCCACGGGAACAGCCATTCGAAGCACGATGCGGCCGCTGCGAAAACCAGCAGCAGCACCAGCAGCAGGCGGATCGGCAGCACGCCCGGCTGCAGTCGCACCAGGCTGCCGTACAGGCTGAAATCGGCCTTCTTTCGTCTTCCTGCGCGCACGTCGGCGAGATACGGCCATCGCCAGGCGACGGCGGCGGAAATAAATATGATCACGTATGCGGCGAGCGCGCCGAAGATCCACGGTTTCAGCGTATCGATCGACGACAGGAACGACGACTGTTCGTTGTTGACGAATTTGACTGTGCCGTTGGCGTTTTGGGAGGCCAGTTCCTGTGGGATGCCGTCGGCGATCTTCGCCCAGTAGGAGAATTCGGCGTAGCTGATCCAGCGGTGCGTCGGCGTGGAGTATTTCGGTTCGCAGGTGGTCATGGTCAGCATGCGTTTGGTCGGTGCTGCGCCGGGGTTTTCGGGGTTGGCCGCCACCACTTCGGTCTGTGTCGGCAGCACGATTTTGTAGCTGGTGTAGTGGTACACGTACCAGTAATCCTGCGTGCGGACGATGATCGGGTCGCCTTCCTGCAGTTTGTCGACGTCGCCGAGCGGCTGCCCGTAGCCGTTGCGATGGCCGGCGAAGGCGAAGTTGCCGACCTGGCCGGGCATCTGCGAATCCGTGTAATGGCCCAATCCGTGCTTGTTGAGCTGTGTCAGGTCCGTGCCTTCCACCAGGTTGCGCTGCCATTGGCTGCCGAATCGCGGTATGTAGATTTGGGCGATGAGTTCGCCTTCCGTGGCGCTTTGCGGCTGTACAGGCGGGTCACCCTGCTGTGCCTTCGCCACGGTGACGTTGCCGGACTTTCCTGGATCAGACCAGGATACGGATTGGCGGGTTTCGATCTGGTTATGCTCCGACTGCACGCCCGTCCACCACATCTGCCATGCGATGTACAGCGCGCAGATGGCGGCGGCGGTCAGCATGAGTTCGGCGAGGATGCCGAGTATCGTCACAGCGCGCTTTTGGTGCGTCCGCCACGGCTTGTCACATGTTTCATCGACTGTTATTTCCCCTCTTGCGATTCGCCGTTCTTGTCGTTTTCGAGCGCTTTCGCATACTGCAACGGCTGCTGCAACGCGTCGGTCGCGTCGAAATGCAGTTTCGTTTTCTCGTCGACCTGCCATCCCAGGCCGAACGCGCTCACGTACTGCTTGTAGATGGACACTTCCTCGGAATCGTCGAGCGCTTTTCTCATGCCCTCCACTGGTCCGATCGCCGAGATTTTGAACGGCGGCGAATACTTCTTGCCTTGCAGCAGCAGCACGTTGCCGGAGCAGCGTACGGCGGAGTTGAACAATACGCGCTGGTCCATGATCTGCATGGATTCGGCGCTCCCGCCCACAGCGCGTTGACCACGGCTTCGATGTCCTGCTGGTGCACCACGTAATCGTTGATGTTGGCGCTGGATCCGTTGGCGTCGACCATGTTCTCCCATAGCGGCGAATCGTCGAGCGTCACCACCAGTCCCGGGCCTTCCACGGCGGGGAGCATGGTGCCGTTGCCGGCGCTTTCGCTGTCTTGCGATCCGTCGGCGTTCTGGCTGTCGAGTGTTTTGCTCAGATCGTTGACTCTGGTGCTCAGCGCATCGATTTCGGACCGTAGCGAGTTCACTTTTTTCACGCGCTGTTCCACGAGTTCGGCGGTATCGTTGCTCACCACCACGGAACGGTTGACGCGCAGGTTGGTGGACAGCAGGAATCCGGAGAACAGCAGCACGAGGAACGCCGCGACGCCGGCCGCCTTCGACCGTTTCGCGCTGTGCTTTCCGGTATGCTTCGCCATACGCGCCTTTCCAAACCTGCCTGAATCCGCCGGGTTTCACTGAACAATTGTCCTGATTTTGAACAGTTTTACGCCGTGAGTTCGCCGCTTTCGAGTCTACCCACTATTATGACTTTTAGCCTATTAAAGGAGACTATGCTGATGGCTGACGAAGAGCTGCACGAAACCACCGCGGATGACCAGAAGGATCTGCAGTCCGCCGACGACACCGCTGCCGTCGAGGAAACCACCGAAGATGTCGTCGACAAGACTTCCGTTGACGAGGACCAGTCCGACGATGACGATCTCGATATTCCTATGGACCGTGTCGAAGCGGTGCTGAACGCCACCGTTGATAAGGATTCGCTGTCACCGCAGATGCAACGCATGATGAACCGTCAGGCGGAGAACACCCGCCGTGTGGAGGAAAGCATCAAGGCACCAAGTCCAACCCGCGCTGGTTCGTGCCGCTGTTCTGCGCGCTGATGATCATCGGTCTGGTGTGGGCCGTGGTCTACTACCTGACCACCGATTATCCGATTCCGCACATCGCGCTTGGAACCTGGCCATCGCGTTCGCAATCATCATGGTCGGTTTCATTATGACCATGTGGTGGCGCTGAGTCGGTTTTCTCCGTTTCGCCTATTCCATCGAAGCTTATGTAAGAGACGCCGGGTTCTTTGCGATCCGGCGTCTTTTTTTCATCCGCTTCATCCACTTCATCCACTTTGCTTACCGCGTCTGCATCGCCCCGCTTCAGCTTTAGGAAAAGCGGTTGCCCGTGGGCCGGAAAGCCGCCGCTTGCCCGTCGATTATTTGATACTTACCCGCCGATTATCTGCTGATTTTCGCCGTCCGAATCAGCACGTGGTCGCCGCCTTGCATGGTGGTGCCGAACAGGTAGGCGTCGCCGCCGTCGGCGAGCTTGAGTTTCTTGCGCAATTGCGGCGCGGTGAGTGGGAAATTACGCACGGCGATGTTGGCACGGTCCAAGCCGGACAGCAATCGCTTCAGCTCCTTCTTGCCCATACCGCCGATCGTTTCGATCGCAAAACCGCGCCCCGGAAAGCCATCGACCGGCTCGTCCGATACGAACAGGTGGCTGCTCGGGCCGATCTGCACCGCCCCGAATCGCGCTTCCACCACGTCGAAGCAGCCGGCCTTCATGATCGACGCGTTCGGCTCGTACAGGTAGCGCAGCTCGTGCGGCAGCGGCGCGTCCCCGATGCGCAGGCCGCGCGTATAGGCGGCCGCATCGTAGTCGAGCCGCTGATCGTCGTTCACGCAGTACACGTGCGGCGCACGCGTGTCTGCCGCTGCGACATCGGACGTTGCCCCGGCAGCCTTGCCGTCCAGCACCAGAAGCAGTTCCTTGCATTCGTTGCCGGTGGAGACGATGTGCACTTCGGCCACAGTGCCCGCGAAATCGTCGACCGCCTTGCGCCAGTCAAGCATCGGCGACAGTTTGATCATCACATATCGTGCCTTAGCCAGCAGCAGATCGCGCAGCGCCAGCGCGTCGGGCGTGCAGTCCTCGATCGCGTAGGTGCGGGCGCCGTGCTCGTCGCGGCGGGCCGGGTCGATGTAGATCAGCTGCGCCGGCTCCATCGCACGTAGGTATTCGACGCCGTCGCCGCACACCACCTGTGCTTGCGTGAGGCCCAGCGCCGCCATATTGTGCGCGCCAGCTCGCACAGGTGCGATTGGCGTTCCACGTACGTGGCGTGACCGAATCCGCGGGCGAGATATGAGAAATCGACGCCGAATCCGCCTGTCAGGTCCGTCATGGTCACGTCGTTGGCCGTCTGTCCCGCCGATTGCGGCAGAGATCGCAACAGACGCCGGGCGATTTCGGCCTTGTATTGCGCCGTGAACTGCGATGAGCACTGTTCCATGGAAATATGCGCGGGATAGACGATATCCGCGCAGGCGGCCCATTGCGGCAGTTTGTTGCGGGCGATTTGCAGCCCGCGATCTGGTCGAGCGCGGCCGGCAGGTCGAGGTCCGCCGTCCGTTTGGTTTTGAGCGCCAGGTCACGCACGTCTTCATTGCGATGCGCCTCGGCGAAGGCGCGCGTCACGTCGTTGAGCAGTGGTCCGTCACTCATGGTTCCTCTCCCCTTCTTCGCGAGTATCTGCCATGTCGCACGCATATCGTCGCACGCGTATCCTGCGTCCGTGGCGCATCGGTATTGCGTCCTTGTCGATTGCCTTCGTCATCTTATCTTTCCTGTGGATAACAAGTGGACAAATGTGGATGAATGTGGATAACGCCCATATTTTGTGCCTGAGTCAACGTCGCACCACGAAATATCGGCGGCGATTTTCCCCATTTTTGTGGGGTGTGGATATCGGTTATCCACAATTTTCACATAGGAAATTCCTTATGTTCCGCCATTTTGTGAATATCCTTGTGGATAATCCACCACGTTATCCCCGACTTACCCACAGGTCTGACCTCACTTATCCACAAAGTTATCCACGGATGTGGAAAACTACATGTGTGTAGTTCCCGCATTACTGGTACAGAAGTGACATATGCATCAGCGGATTGCCGGCGTTGCATCCCACGATGATCGCCACGACCACCACGAACACCGTGATGCCGTACACCGTGGTGCGCCACGTCAGGCTTTTGCCGCGGAACGCATGCAGGCCGGTGACCAGCAGCCACGCAAGCACGCCGCCGACGATGAATCCGCCGACATGCGCCTGCCATGCAATGCCCGGCGTGATCACCGGCATCAGGAAGTTGATCAGCATCCAAATCAGCATCGAACGAATATCGATGCCTATTCTCCTGTACACCACCAGAATCGCGGCGAACAGGCCGAACAGCGCGCCGGACGCGCCATATGCGGCGGTCATCCATCCCGACGGCGAGCACACGGCCCACACCATCAGTCCGGCGCCGCCGCCCAATCCGGACAGCAGGTACAGCGCAAGATACGGCCAATGCCCCATCATGCGTTCCAGCACGGGCCCCACGCACCACAAAGTAAGCATGTTGAACAGGATGTGCCACAGCGAGGTCGGCTGGTGCAGGAACATCGAGGTGATGAAGGTCCACGGGTGCCGGACGGCCGTGGCGGGCAGCAGCATGCCGGCGTTCACGAACGCGTTGCCGCCTTCGGGCCAGACGAGGAAGAGAACCGCTTCGATGGCCCACACCACGATGCAGATCGCCATGATGGCGGTGGTGATGACCGGGTCGCCGTTGCGCCACCGGTATCGCAGCGATCGGGCGGAGAACAGATCCTTGAACGATGGGGAATCGGGAAACAGACTGAATCGTTGGTATGCCATAGCTCAACACTACCGGCACATGCGGTATTTTCCGGCGCGTAAATCCACCCAATCGACACATTCCACGAATTAAGATAGGGAACAGAGCTGGCTTGAACGAGCAGGTCAGCCAGTGTTTGGAAACCTTGAAAGGAGCCGTCATGGAGAACAAGTCTTCTAACGGTTGGAAGTTCTTCGCACTGCTCTTCGGAGCTTTGCTTGCTGGCGTCGTCGGTCTGTACATCTACAAGCAGCAGAATCCCGACTATGACCCGTGGGAGGAACCGTGGGAGAACAGCTCCTCGCCGGTCGACCTGGGCCTGACCAAGGACGCCGAGCCGGAGGCCGACGCCACTGCCGCCGCTCCTGCCGCTGAGCCGGAAGCCGCCTGATTTCGCCTTTTCCGGCGCACCTATGCCGCGTTGGGTTTGTTGCTTCGCCCTGTATCTTGCGATACAGGGTTTTTCTTTTGCTTTTGCGATTGCGATTGGCTTGCGGCTTCCGTCGTACTGTCGCTGTATTGCCACGTACGTCCGGCACGTACGTTCGGGCACTACCGGCATACGCAATCGGACATGCGAAAAACATACGAAAAGGCCCTTGGAAAATCCCAAGGGCCTTCGTCGTCATCACTTATCCGCCCATTGCGAAACGGACGGAACGGAAGCGATCATGCGTACGTCGCGATGCCGGCGACGTTTCATGACCGCTTCATAATCACTTGAGCGGACCGGTGTGCCAGATGCGCTCGAGGTAATCCTCGATGGAGCGGTCGGAGCTGAAGTAGCCGGAGTTGGCCACGTTGAGCACGGCCATGCGGCTCCACTTCATCGGATCGCGGTAGGTTTCCTCGATCTGGGCCTGGATGTCCATGTACGCGCGGAAGTCGGCGAGCGTCATGAAGTAATCCTTGTTCAGCCAATCGTTGACGAGGTCCTTGTAGGTGTCCTTGTCGCCGTCGGAGAAGGTGCCGTCGGCAACCATATCGATGGCGGCCTTGAGCTGCGGGTCCTTCTCGTAGTACTCGCGGGACAGACCCTTGGTGTCGTAGCCCTTGGCGTACAGCGCGGAGACTTCCGGCTCAGTCATGCCGAACAGGAAGAAGTTCTCGCGCCCACGCGCTCACGGATCTCGACGTTGGCGCCATCGAGGGTGCCGACGGTCAGAGCGCCGTTGAGGGCGAACTTCATGTTGCCGGTGCCGGAGGCTTCCTTGCCGGCTGGGAGATCTGCTCGTCGAGGTCGGTGGCCGGGATGAGGTTCATGGCCAGCTCGATGTTGTAGTTCCACGGGAAGTAGACGTTCAGCTTGCCCTTGCGTCCGGGTCGTTGTTGATGACGCGGGGCGACGTTGTTGATCAGCTGGATGGTCTGCTTGGCAGGTAGTAGCCCGGAGCGGCCTTGGCGCCGAACACGATGGTGCGCGGCATGATGTCGTCGGCGGAGACCTTGCCGGACTTGATGTCGGCGTAGTCGGCGATGACGGACAGGATCTTCAGGGCCTGGCGCTTGTACTCGTGCAGACGCTTGACCATGGTGTTGATCATGGTGTTCGGGTCGATGTCGAAGCCGTACTTGCGCTTGGCGAAGTTGGAGAAGTCGACCTTGTTGGCCTGCTTGACGGCGGCGAACTTCTTGACGAACTCGTCATCGTCGGCCAGCGGGATGAGGCCCTTGAGCAGCTCGAGGTCGGACAGCCACTTGTCGGTGCCGAGGCCCTCGGTGATGACGTCGGACAGACGCGGGTTGGCCAGCTTGATGAAGCGGCGAGGGGTCACGCCGTTGGTCACGTTGGTGAACTTGTCCGGGTAGACGTCGGAGAAGTTCTTCAGGGTGACGTCCTTGAGCAGCTGGGAGTGCAGCTCGGCCACGCCGTTGACGTGGGAGCCGCCGTAGGAGGCCAGGAACGCCATGCGCACGGAGTCGCCGGTGTAGATGGCCATGTCCTTGATGGTGGCCTCGTCAACGCCCTTGGCCTTGAGCTCGGCCTCGAACTGGTCGTTGATCTTCTCGATGATCTCGAGGTGACGCGGCAGCAGTTCGCCGATGAGCTTGGACGCCACACTTCCAGGGCTTCCGGAAGCAGGGTGTGGCAGGTGTAGTTGAAGGTCTTGTTGGTGATCTTCCAAGCGGTGTCCCAATCGTAGCCGTACTCGTCCATGAGGACGCGCATGAGCTCCGGGATGCCGATGACCGGGTGGGTGTCGTTGAGCTGGAAAGTGATCTTGTCCGCGAAGGTGGTCAGATCCGGCTTGTCCTGGCCCGGGTAGAAGACGCGGATGGCGTCGTGGATGGAGGCGGACACGAAGAAGTACTGCTGCTCGAGGCGCAGAGCCTTGCCTGCGGGGTGGAGTCTTCCGGATACAGGATCTTGGAGATGTTCTCAGCTTCAACCTGCGGCTTGACGGCGTCAAGGTACTCGGACTTGTTGAAGGTGAGCAGGTCGAACTCGTCGTAGCTCTTGGCGGTCCACAGACGCAGGGTGTTCACACGGCCGGAGGCGTAGCCCGGAACCATGTAGTCGACCGGCACCGCACGCACGGACCAAGCCGGCTTCCATACCTTCTTGCCATCTTCCTCAACGACTTCGCCGCCGAAGGAACCTTCTGGTCGCGGTTGTAATCGATGTGTCCCCACGGCTCTTCATTGGTCAGCCAGTAGTCCGGGGTTTCGATCTGCTTGCCGTTTTCATCGAACTTCTGCTCGAAGATGCCGTACTTGTACTGAATGCCATAACCGAATGCCGGCACGCCCAGCGAGGCGAGCGAATCGATGAAGCAGGCGGCCAGACGGCCGAGGCCGCCGTTGCCGAGGCCCGGCTCGTGCTCGGCGTCGACGACGTCCTGCACGGAGAAGCCGAGTTCCTTGACCGCGGCGTCGAACTGCTCGGTCAGACCGGCGTTGAGCAGCGCGTTGCGCAGCTGCTTACCCATCAGGAATTCTGCGGACAGGTAGCCGACGGCCTTGGTGTTGCCGTTGACCATGTCGGACTGG
>ENA-OQIO01000832-OQIO01000832.1-human-gut-metagenome-genome-assembly--contig:-NODE-832-length-15899-cov-2.062009_pt1 | contig 15899 bp, 21 predicted proteins | sample MGYA00242573_ERZ504737 | MGnify/ENA primary metagenome ERZ504737 (study PRJEB26092, sample SAMD00036203) | human gut metagenome | host: Homo sapiens | study: EMG produced TPA metagenomics assembly of...
CATTGCTATTCTTTTAGGGTGCGTCCTGGCGATGTTTTATGTAACAACATGTTTTCATGCGCTGGACAGGGGAAAGATATCATCAATGAATTTTACGCTGGGCGATATGCTGTTGTATTTTTTTCAGGGGAAAAGAAATATACAATCCGATAAACGGTGCAGAGTTTATGATTCCGACAGAATATATGATGTTACAGCTCTATCTTTCTTATATGATAGGGGATTACATTTTAAAAGACTTACTGGGGGTTGGAAAAAATATTCTCGTGCGGACACAGAAAAGAGTATTCTGGTGGCTGAGTAAATGTGTGTGGTGTGTCATTACAGTTATTGGATTTTATGCAGCAGTTTATCTTTCGGCGGTTCTTATCTGTATGATTACCGGCGGTTCACTGACAACGGCGCTTACACCGGAGATTGTACAGACGGTCTGTGGAATCCCGGCGGCGGTCAATGATGTACCGGTAGATTTACAGGTACTGCGGCATACCGTCTGCTGGCTTCCGCTGGTTACGTCTGTAGGAATGGCATTATTCCAGATGATGCTGGCGCTGGTTATTAGTCCGGTTATTGCATATATTGTAAATGTTGCACTGCTCACGGCAGCGGCATATTATACAGTACCGTTTTTGCAGGGGAATTCATTTATGATGTTAAGAAATGCCTGTTGTGTGGACGGGGGTGTCAATACAGGACTTTCGATAGGAATTTCTGTGGCAGTGGCGGTTATTTCGATTATTATCGGTAAGATTTATTTTGATAGAATGGATATTTTAAAAAAGAGATGATGCGGCAGATGGGATGCCGGAAATGGAGGAGCAGAATGAAAATTGAAATACAAAATTTATGCAAGACAATTAAAAAGGTGCCGATTTTACAGGATATTACGGTTACATTTGAAAGCGGAAAAATTTACGGATTAAAGGGTAAGAACGGTTCCGGTAAAACCATGCTGATGCGTGCCATATCGGGCTGATTATTCCAAACAGCGGAACGATTAATATTGATGGTGAAATTCTTGGCAAGGATATTTCATTTCCGAGAAGTATCGGGATTTTAATTGAAAATCCGTCCTTTTTGGGAAATTATACAGGTTATAAGAATCTGGAAATGCTTGCTTCAATTCAAAAACGGATTGGTGAAGATGAAATCCGTGAAACACTGGCGGAGGTCGGACTCGACCCGGATGATAAGCGTACATACCGTAAATATTCTCTCGGTATGAAGCAAAGGCTTGGTATTGCAGCGGCAATTATGGAAAAGCCGGATATTGTGATTTTAGATGAGCCGATTAACGCCCTCGATGAATCCGGGGCTTTAAAGGTGCGGGAGATTTTGTGGAAGCTGCGTGATAGCGGTTCAATCATTATTCTTGCCTGTCATGATGCAGAGGAGTTGAATCTCCTGTCTGATGAGATTTATCATATTGCCGAGGGAAAAATCACAGGACATGAAGTAGCGGAACACAATGAAAATACAGAAAATCAGAAAAAAGCAGAACTGCAGTAGCTGTTGTATTAGTGAAAAAGTTGTATACATTTCATACCGGAAAGTGGTATAATCTCATGTATAATTATTACATGTATGGGGAGGTTTGTGTGAACAATCTTTAAATCAAAGATTGTTCACACAGATATTTGTGCCGCGGCAGCACAAATATCTTTTTTATTGCAGAACTGAATTGCATCAGTTCGCGATTTCTCCGGCATTAAAATGTTCGCAGAATGAGGATTAGTATGATAGTATCAGAGAAAATGTATGAACTTGGCAGTAAGCGTTCTGCTATCAGAGAATTATTTGAATACGGAAAAAAGAGAGCGGCGGAAATCGGCGCGGAAAATGTTTATGATTTCAGCCTCGGCAATCCGACTGTTCCGGCACCGGAATGTGTCAATGAAACAATCCGGGAGCTGACAAAGGAATTAGACAGTGTACATCTGCACGGCTATACGTCTGCACAGGGCGATTTAGAAACCAGACAGGCAATTGCAGACTATACTGAATAAAACGTATCAGACAGCATTTAAAGCAGATAATTTTTATATGACAATGGGAGCGGCGGCATCACTCTCACTGTGTTTTAAGGCACTTACAACGGATAGTGAAGACGAATTTATCACGATTGCACCGTTCTTCCCTGAATATCAGGTATTTGTGCAGGCGGCAGGCGCAAAGCTTACAATTGTACCGCCGGATACAAAGAATTTCCAGATTGATTTTGATGCGTTAGAAGCACGTTTAAATATACATACAAAAGGTGTAATTATTAATTCTCCAAACAATCCATCCGGTGCGGTTTATTCTGAGCAGACCATACAGAAGCTGGCAGAGCTGCTTACGAAAAAATCCAAGGAATTCGGAACACACATTTTTATTATTACGGATGAACCGTATCGTGAAATTGTATATGACGGTGTAGAAGTGCCATATGTGACAAAGTATTATAATGATACACTGGTATGCTATTCTTACAGCAAATCCCTGTCACTTCCGGGTGAGCGAATTGGATTTGTGCTGGTGCCGGACGAAGCATACGAAAGTCGTGAAGTGTATGCGGCAATCTGCGGAGCGGGCAGGGCTTTAGGTTATGTGTGTGCACCAAGTCTGTTCCAGAAAATGCTTGTGAAGTGTATCGGCAATACAGGTGATGTGAATCTGTATAAGAAGAACCGTGATTTATTGTATCAGGGACTGACAGAATTAGGATATGAGTGCTTAAAGCCGGACGGCGCATTTTATATGTTTGTAAAAGCGCTGGAAGACGATGCCGATGCTTTTTGTGAAAAGGCAAAGAAAGAAGATTTACTGCTTGTATCGGCAACAGATTTTGGCTGTCCGGGATTTGTAAGAATTTCGTACTGTGTGGATGAAGCAATGATTCATCGCTCATTTAAGGCATTTGAAAAGCTGAAGGCACGGTATTAAAAATCTGTGCAGTTGTACAAGAAAAGTTGTCGAAAGTAACATTGTGTAAAAAAATATCCTGTCTTATAATTTGCTCAAAGAAATGAAGAAAAGACGGGAGGAAAAGATATGGCGGCAAAATTTACAATACCGGGAACGACATATATCGGGGACGGTGCTTTGGCGGGGGCAGTCCGCTTGATTCGGCTAAAGCGATTGGCGCAATGGTGACAAATCCGGGGAAAATATCAGATTATAACGGCAAAGTCATTCAGAATCCGATTCCACCGTTGGCAGCCATTCCGTCAACGGCAGGAACCGGTTCGGAGGTCACGCAGTTTACAATTATTTCCGATACAAAGAATCAGATTAAAATGTTATTAAAGGGAAGTGTGCTGCTCCCGGATATTGCAGTGGTAGACCCGCAGTTTACAATGAGTACGCCAAAGAGTGTCACGGCGGCAACGGGACTGGATGCACTCACACATGCAGTTGAAGCATATACCTCTAAAAAGGCAACCGCACAGACCGATTTGTATGCGGTTTCTGCAGTAAAAAAGATTTTTACCTATCTGCCGAGAGTTTATGCAGACGGCAGTGATAAAGAAGCGAGGGAAGCTATGTCAGCAGCGGCATATGAAGCCGGTATCTGCATTAACAATTCATCTGTTACGATTGTACATGGTATGAGTCGTCCAATCGGCGTATTGTTTCATGTACCGCACGGTCTGTCGAATGCCATGCTGTTAAAGGATTGTCTGGAATTTGCGGCAGATGGAACTTATGAGCGTTTTGCAGCACTTGGAAGGGCAGTCGGCAGGGCAGAATCCTCCGATTCCGATGAAACTGCGGCAAAAAAATTTATTGAGGCTTTGGGAGAAATCTGTAAAATCTGCGAAGTGCCGACACTGGAAGAATACGGTGTTGACAGAGAAGAATTTTTCAAAGTTATCGGAAAGATGGCGCAGGATGCCTATGACAGCGGAAGCCCAGGCAATACAAGAAAAGCAGTTACTATTGAAGATATGGAAATGATTTACAGGAAGCTGTGGGAAAAATAAAGTATTGACAATTGAATAAAACAGGTCTTATGATATATGAAATATATATCAGCAAAGGGGCTGTCAGCAGCCGTTGTACGAAAATGTCTGATTCGTACATCGGTGCAGACAGCCCCTTTTATTTTGGGCAGTTATTACGTCCACACGGAATTAAGAGTGGAATAAGAAAAAATATAAGAGCATCATTTGTAAGGGGCGGAAAGGAGCAGCCTATGGCAGTAACCGTAAGAAGATTATGCAGATTTGCAGGGCACTACATTAATGCCGGGATTTGTGGAAGCACATTCTCACTTTATGCTGAATGCGATTTTGTTGAATGAAATTGTAATACCGATTGATTATACAATCTGTAAATCAATTAAAGATATTCAGAAAATTATACAGAAAACTGTTCCAAAAAGAAAAAAGGGTGAATGGATTATACTTCAGGGATATGATCAGAACAAATTGAAGGAGCAAAGACATCCGCATTTTAGTGAATTAGATGCTGTGTCACCGGAAAATCCGGTATGGTGTGTGCGGGCAGATCTTCATACAGGGGTATGTAATTCCATGGCAATGAAAATTGCAGGCTGGACAAAAGAAAGTGCGAAGAATTTTCAGCCGGGAGAGTTGGATTTAGATGAAATGGTGAATTGACAGGACTTGTAAAAGAAGAAGGTTTTGGTTATCTGAATTCCATGATTACTTATGATGATGAAAAGTTATTAGAGGCTTATAAGCTGTGCGATAAAATGTTTTTAAGTAAGGGAATTACCAGTGTGCATGATGCAGGTGCTTACGGCGGACAATTTGTAAAAGTATTACAGACAGCATGTATGAACAGGGATGTGCATATTCGTGTATATGAAATGATTTACAGAATGCTGGGAAAGCAGTCGATTAAAGATTTCATTTATGAGCATATCAAAACAGGACTGCATACAGGAATCGGAGATGCACATTACAAATTAGGACCGGCAAAAATGCTGATAGACGGAAGCAGCAGTGCACCGTCCTGTTCTACAAGGGAACCGTACAGCCATGACCCGTCACTGCCGCAAATTATAAATTGGACTCAGGAGGAGATGAATCAGGTATTTGAAGATGCACATTTAGCGGGATTTCAAATTACAGCACACTGCATCGGTGATAATGCAGTGGAAAAAATGATCCATACGATTGAATATGTTACAACAAAATATCCGCGAAAGAATTGCAGACCGCGTATTGAACACTGCGCAATGATTGATAAAGAAATGTTACAGCAGATAAAAAAGCTTGGAATTATTCCAATCAGTAATCCGGGACTTGTTGCATTTAATGCAAAAGATTATAACCGATATTATGGAGACAGAGTCAATATGATGTTTGCAAATCGTTCATATATTGAGGAAGGAATTATTGCGGCCGCAGGAGCAGACGCACCTTGTATGGATGTTAATCCGATGCTTGGAATATGGGGTGCGGTAGAACGAAAAGATATTGTAAATGGCGAGGAATGTGGAACATGCCAATGCATTGATGCATTAGATGCAATCAGAATGTTTACCATAAACGGAGCATATGCCAGTTTTGATGAGCAGATAAAAGGAAGCATTGAAGTCGGAAAACTGGCGGATTTAATTGTGCTGGATGAGGATATTTTAAAAAGCAGTAAAGCACATTTAAAGGATATTTTGGTAAATAAAACATACATTGATGGAAAACTGGTATATCAAAGATAAAATCAGATTCAGTTGGAAAGGAGAACACGATGTATACATGTAATTTAGAAGTATGGAAAATAAAATTAAAACGTTTTCAAAATTTGGAGATGCCGGGCATGGTGGTATTACAAGATATTCTCTTTCTAAGGAAGCTATTATGGCAAGAAAAGAGTTTCAGAAACGCATGGAGAATATCGGTGCAGTGATTGAGGTCGATGATTTGGCCAATATGTATGCAACGATTCCGGGAACTGATGCAGAGGCACCGCGGATTGTAATGGGTTCTCATGCCGACTCAGTAAAAAACGGAGGCAATTATGACGGCATTCTGGGCGTATTATCGGCAATGGAAGTCTTAGAAACCGTAGTAAATCAAAAATTCCGCACCGCCATCCGCTGACGGCAATGATTTGGACAAATGAAGAAGGCTCATGTATCCTCCGGCAATGATGAGTTCAGGCATTGTATGTCATGATTATCTGCCAGAAGATATCCGGGTGAATTTTGAATATGAGGATATGATGCAGTCTAAAAGTATGATAGACCATAAGAGTACATTTTATGAAGCACTAGAAAAGTCAGGTTATAAAGGTAAAAAAGAATTTCGGTTAAATCCTGAAAAGTATCTATGCATGTTTGAAACGCATATTGAGCAAGGACCTATTTTGGAGGAAGCAGGCAACGATATCGGTGTAGTTGATTGCGTGTTGGGAATGTTTAATTACAGAATACATTTTTCGGGTCAGACAACACATGCAGGAACATTTCCGATGGTAAAAAGAAAAGATGCATTATTTGCCGCATCAAAAGCAATATGTTATTTACACGAAGCGATAGATGCCTTACAGATTGAAGATTTAGTTTATACAACTGGAGAAATTATATGTCATCCGTGTGTACATAGCTGTGTTCCCGACGAAGTTGAGATTTCTATAGATGTGCGCCATAAAGATGCAGAGAGTTTGCAAAAGGCAGAAAATGTAGTAAAATCTTTGGCAGAACGAACATGGGCAGGGTGTGCCTGTACAATACAGCAGGCGTGGAATCGTGATACGGTATACTGGAATAAAGAATTGGTAGATTATGTTGAGCAGGCAGCAAAAGAAGCTGGAATTAAATATCAGTATATTCATTCAGGAGCTGGACATGATGCGCAGTTTGCGGCATATATGCTTCCGACGACAATGATTTTGTTCAGTCTAAAGGTGGATTATCCCATTGTGAACAAGAGTATTCTACACCAAAGCATTGCACAGAAGGTGCTACGGTAATGTTAAATGCAGTTTTGAAAGCAGATAAAGAATTTAAAAAATAATGTAAGTTGTATAAAAGAATTTGAAGGGAGAAAACAATGCGAAGAACACAAAATGAAATGAAAAGTATCGAAGAAATCTGTGCCGTATTAGACCAATGTAAGGTTTGCCGCCTTGCAATGAATCACAACGGATATCCGTATCTTGTACCGATGAATTTCGGATATGAAAGAGAAGGAAATAAAATCTATTTGTATTTTCACGGGGCAAATGCGGGAACGAAAAAAGAACTCATAGAAAAAGACGGCAGGGTTGCTTTTGAAATGGACGTCCATGAGGAAGCAAGGATCAGTTCTGTTGCCTGCAACAGTTACATGGATTATGAAAGCGTCTGCGGTACGGGAAATGCAGAAATTGCAGATGATACACAAAAGCGGGCGTATCTGGAAAAAATCATGAGACATTACACAGATATTCCATTTGAAATGCTTGAAAAAGCCATTGAAAAGACAATGGTAATCCGCGTGGAAGTAGTAACGATTACGGGGAAATTCCATAAGACGGGGAAGGGGGAATAATTATAGAATGTCACAGTTTGTCCGGTGTATAAAATAAACTAAAAAATGGAATACTTGAAAGGGCTGTCTGAATATGCTATAATAGCGATAGCTAAAAGGATATAGGTGTCAAATTGACACAGATAGCGCATGAGTACAAAAAGCCCCTTAGTAATGGCCGTTACTAAGGGGCTTTCTCATTTTATACGGTTGAGTTCCGTTTAGGCTAGTTGTCACGGGTATTTCTGTCTAACCATTTGCAAATAAAGTAACTAACAATAGCTGCCATGACAGAAACATAAAAGGATATAATAGTTTGCATGAGTACACCCCCCTTTCTGTTGCCAGAATGGGTGCGACAACATAAAAAAATTATAACAAAGAATTAAACCAAATACTAGGAAAGACTACTCTATTTTGTACTATATCCAAAATATTTTTTACAATAAAATAGCTGTTTGAATACAGAAAAACATCATAGTCGCAAAATTTTCCGATATATGCTATACTTTCCTCATGAAAATAATCAGCCGGACTGCGGTATGGCTGGGAAGTGGGGATTTGCATGAAGTATAAACACAACTACCAGATAGGTCTTGAAGACGTTGATATCAAAGGCAATGCAACGAACAGGGCATTGATGACAATGATGGAGGATATTGGCGGGTTACATTCGGATTCGGTTGGATACGGTCTGGATTCGGTAGAACAGACAGGACAGGCGTGGGTAGTGCTTGACTGGAAAATTGAGATTATCAAGCGTCCGCATTACCGGGATGAAATCACGGCATACACATGGTCAAGAAATCACAATATCGCCTGTGCGTACAGGGATTTTGAACTGTTTGATGCGCAGGGGGAAAAAATTGCAAGGGCAACGTCGCGCTGGGTGCTGATTGATATTTTAAAACGCAGACCACAGCGGCTTACGCAGGAATTGATTGAAAAATATCAGGGGGAGCCGCAGAGTCAGGCGTTTGAAGAAGAGCTCGAAAATATGTCATATCCAAAAGATTTTTTTGATACGGAAAATGCAGTAAAACAACGCTATACAGTACTGCGCCGGGATATTGATTCCAATATGCATATGCACAACTTAGCTTATTTAGATGCCGCCGGAGAGCTTCTACCGCAGCAGATTTATGAAGAAGGCGAAAAGAATCATATCCGCATTTCATATAAGAAGGAAATTCTTTACGGAGAAGAAATTACCGGCGTGTATATCCAGCATGAAGACAGACACGTTGTCGGTCTTACAGATACCAATAAAGGTGTGCGTGCCATTGTAGAACTTTGGTAAATATCAGTATTATCAGTATAGAACCTTTTATCGTACCAAATTCACAATTGAAAAGTGTGTCTGAATTGTATATAATATAATACAGTGCGAAAAAGAGGAAGGGGGTTGTATCTGAAATGCCAGATTCTAATATTACCAAGAAAGCGCTTGCAATGGCAATGAAAGAATTAATGGAGCAGATACCGTTTTCTAAAATCAGTGTTTCCGACATTTGTGAAAAATGCGGCATGAACCGGAAAAGCTTTTACTATCATTTTAAAGATAAATATGATTTGGTGAACTGGATTTTGATGTGGAATTTTTTCAGGCTGTCCATGTCCGGGATTACAATCTGCCAAACTGGTCGTGGCGTTTTTTGGAGGACAGCTGTCAGTATTTTTACGAAAACCAGTCATTTTACAGAAAGGCACTGCAGATTGAAGGGCAGAATTCTTTTGTAGAACATTTCAGGGAAACGTTAAAGCCATTGTTAAAAATGGTTGTAAAAGATATTCTGGCAGACCCGCAATATGAAGAATTCTGCATCAATTTTTATTCGGATGCATTTATTGCGGCGTTGGAGCGCTGGCTGTCGGAAAAAGAATGTACAGAGCCGGAATTATTTATTAAAATGTTGCAGTCGAGCATCGGCGCATTAATAAAATATGTAGAAACGGATAACGGGTAGCTGTTATCCGTTTTTTAAGTTCATTTTTACCCAATCCATTTAATTTTGAAATATACTTGTGCCGGGAACGTTTATAGAAAAGCCACACATTTCCAAAAATGTCCCAAAATGTAACAATTTTTAAATTTGTCCTAAATTGTTACAAAAATGTCGTTGTGTCTAATGTAAATTGTTCCATTTCACAGTAAAATTTAACGCATATCGACACTGAAGAAATGGAGAGATTACTATGGCGAACAAATTACAAAAAGGAATGCAGGATTTTGGTATCAAACAGGCATTAAAATATCTGGAAAAAGACCCGGAAGAAAATATTCCAAAGCTGATGGAAATGGTTGACCGGTTCGCACCACAGGGCTGGTACGAAGGACAGCGTAATATGATTCGTAAGGTAATACAGGAAAAGGCAACTGGTATGAGTTGATTTTACGACTTTATGAATTAGACCCGGGTGTAAGGAAGGCATTCTTTCAGAACTTCATATTTAATGCAAGTTTAAACGGAAGTGCGCTTCAGGACCAGCTTTCACAGGAAAATAACTGTAATATTCCGTGGGCAATTCTGCTTGATCCGACATCAGCCTGCAATCTGCATTGTACAGGCTGCTGGGCTGCGGAGTATGGACATCAGTTGAATTTAAGTCTTGAAACAATTGATTCCATTGTAAAGCAGGGCAAGAAACTTGGTACTTATATGTACATTTATACCGGTGGTGAACCGCTGGTTCGTAAACAGGATTTAATCAAGATTTGTGAAATGAACCCGGATTGTGAGTTCCTTTCATTTACAAACGGTACATTAATTGATGAAGAATTTTGTCAGGAAATGCTTCGTGTAAAGAATTTTGTACCGGCAATCAGTCTGGAAGCTTTGAAGATGCCAATGACGGACGCCGTGGTGACGGTGTATTCCAGAAGGTTCAGCACGCAATGAAACTGTTAAAGTCCCACAAACTGCCGTTTGGTATTTCAACCTGCTACACAAGCAGGAATTTTGAAGATATCAGCAGCGAAGCTTTTTATGATATGATGATTGAAAGCGGCGCGTTATTTGTATGGTATTTCCATTATATGCCGGTTGGCAATTCCGCAGTGCCGGAATTACTGCCGACACCACAGCAGCGTGAGGAAATGTATAAGAGAATCCGTCATTTCCGTGAAACAAAGGCAATTTTCGGGATGGATTTCCAGAATGACGGTCAGTTTGTTGGCGGCTGTATTGCAGGCGGCAGACGGTACTTACATATCAATGCAAAGGGCGATGTAGAGCATGTGTATTTATTCATTATTCAAATGTAAATATTCATGACTGCACACTGCTTGAAGCATTAAAGAGTCCGATTTTCCAGGCATATCATGACAACCAGCCGTTTAATGACAATCATCTGCGCCCATGTCCGATGCTTGAAAATCCGGAAAAACTCCGTCAGATGGTTAAAGAAACAGGAGCTGTCAACACCGATTATCAGGATATGGAATCCGTAGACCATTTGTGTGATAAATGCGAATCTTATGCGGAAAACTGGAAGCCGACAGCAGAACGTTTGTGGAATCAGAAGAAATAGAAGCAATAGAGCAAAGCCATAAAGAATAAAATATAAAGAATTGCGTAATATGAAAAGACTGCCGCCGGAACGTGAGGATATATTGAATGCCTTCAATAAATCGGAAAGCGGCAGTCTGATTTTATATCTTTAATATATATGATAAGTTAAATATAAAAGTTAAAAGAATTAAAAATTGCAAAGTACGTCATATATCTGCAAAGTAGGACATGACTATTGTATATCCGGTAACAAAATGATAAAATAAAGAAAAAGTTCGTGATTTGCGGAGGGGATAGTGCGAAAAATCACACTGATGTGCTGATTTTTCACACAGATGTTTGCTTCCGAACGAAAGCAAACACCTATGATAGCAGATGAGAAATCGCTTCTTCGCAAAAAGTCGCTCAGGAATGGAGATTAGCGTGTTTAATATTGCAGTTTGCGATGATATGAAAGAAATTACAGCACAGCTTGTTCAAATTGCGGAACAGCAGTCCATGAAACAGATACAGACAGTAAAGGGATTTTATTCCGGTGGACAGTTGATGGAATATATGGCAAAAAATAATGTGGATTTACTATTTTTGGATATTGAACTGGGGGATATGACAGGAATAGATATCAGCAGGAAAATCCGGAAAGAAGATCATAATGATACGATGCAGATTGTATATATGACCGGAAAAGAAGGATATGAGCGCGAATTGTTTGATTTTCAGCCGCTAAATTTTTTAGCAAAGCCGTTAAATGAAGCAAAGGTGCGGGAATGTATTGCAATGGCATATGGAAAATGGACTGTCCGTAAACATAAATTTTATTACAGAAAATATTATGAGATATATGCAGTCAGCGTTGGTAAGAATTATTTCCTTTGAAACTGATAAAAGATATATTCTCATGACAACAACAGAGGGCGAAGAACGGTTCAGAGCAACAATGGAGCAGATAGAAGAACAGGTCAGACATCACGGATTTTTAAAGATAAATCAGGCAGTTATCCTCAATATGGAATATATCCGGCAGTTTCATAAAGACAGGATACAGATGAGTAACGGAAAGATATATTATACAAGCCGGAGTTATCAGAAAGAGGCGCAGAGAACGTATTTAAAATTTATGGATTAGGGACAGGATATGGGAACAGCAGGATATTTGATTACCAATATATTCAGAGTGTATTTAATATATCGGTTTTATAATATATTTTTTACCCAATATAAAATTAATAAGAAATATGTATTTTTTATATATCTGATATATTATGTAATAAATTCAGTCGTATATATTCAAATTTGTATACCGGTTGTTACATTAGCGGTAAATATTGTCAGTTTAATGGCGGTTACATACATATATCAGGCAACATTCCGTAAAAGAATGTTTTATGTCATGGTACAGTTGGGTTTATCAATCTGTACAGAGGCAATAGCAGTGCTTGTATCGGTAAATGTCATGCCGGAGCTTACCAGTCAGAATATGGAAGATTACACGATGATTCAGTATTTTATTGCAAATATTTCCTGTTTTCCGATTGTACTTGGAACCGAGAAAATAAAACGGACCGGTCAGGGAGAAGAAATACCGGGAATGTATTGGGTATTGCTGCTGTTACTGCCTGTATTTTCAATTTATATTGCGGCGGTGCTTTGTATGCTGCCGGAAAAATATAATCTGATTACGGGTGTGAGTTTTGTATTGTTACTGTTGATGAATCTTATTGTTTTTATCTATATGATGTATTGTCGCAGTTCATGGCTGAAAAGATAAAGGAAAATAAAATAGAAGAGCAGAACAGGAATTACGAACAGCAGCTTTACCATTATGAGGAGTGCATTTTGAAATACACGGGCTAATTAAGACATGATTTGAAAAATCATTTTGGGGTTATATACCTTTTGGCGGAACAAAATCAGGATAAAGAAGTCATAAACTATGTACAACGTTTTTTAGATATGTCCGATAACGGGGGGTATCAGATTTCAACGGGAAATGTATCATTGGATGCGCTGATTTCTTATAAATATGAAGAAGCTAAAAGACAGGGAATTTGTATAAATACAGAAGTTGCAATCGCAAAAAACACCCGGTGGAATGATGTCGATTTGTGTACCATTACCGGAAATTTACTGGATAATGCCATTCGGGCAGCCAAAGATATTGAAAATGCATCGATTGAATTTGTTATGCGCCAGCATGAAAATAAAATGGTCATAAAGGTGAAGAATCCATATCGCGGCGTTTTAAAGAGGAGGGAAGATGTATTTGAAACAACAAAACAGAATAAAAGTCGGCATGGAATCGGACTGGAGCATATTAAAAAAATTGTAGAACAATATCATGGGGTAATAGATTTTGATACGCAAAATGGGGAATTTGTTGTCAGATTAATTCTTTATTAATGTAAAAATTTTACCGAATAAACCAACATTTTGCAGAATAAACCAACATTGCTTGATTTTGAAAAATCCCATGTTAATGTAAGGATAGAAACAGGGGAAAGTAACAGAAAGGGTTAAGCAGTTAAAAAAGTATCAGGGAAGTAAACGTGATTAGGGGAAAAACAGTTAGCGACATTTTGGTTGAATATGAGATTATTTTACCGGAAGAAAGGGAAATAGTAACTTACGGAATTAAGCAGACAGTTATATCATTAGGACATATTGCATTATTTCTGATAATTGGATTTGGAATGCATATGTTTTGTGAAACGGCAGTATATTTTGTATAGTACATCTATGTATCATGTGTGGCATGATTATTTGGTTATCACCGGTGCAGAATGGTAATAATCCGTTAAACGAACATGAAAAAGGGCATATCGTTGCAAAAGCGCCGTATACAGTATCATAGGGGTGATACTGTCATGTCTTTTTGCATGGATGAAATTACCCGTCATATAGATACAGTATCAATATGGCGATGATGAGCGTGTTCATTCTGCAAATGGCGGGAATGGTTAAGTATAGTCAAATGAAGGGGAGAAATGGATTTCGGTTTTGACAGTGCATACGCAAACTGCAATGCATGGGACGATGACGGTAATCACAGTGCAATTACGTTATATGAATAGAAAGAACTTTTAAATACAAAGGTGTTTTTTTGTGGCTGTAAAATGAATATGGAATATGAGTTTTACAGCCATAAAGAGGGGTGGGTATATGAGAAAAAAATTAATAGGTCTAGTGTTCACAGTATGTCTTATGTGCAGTGCGTGTACTGCAAAAAATCAAAGTGAACAGCCGCAAAGCAGTGATTTAAATCAGGCAAAGCAGCTTGAAATTCAGACCGTGCAGGAAACAGAAAATGATTCGCAGAGCTATTGGGGAACGGTGGCACATAATTTTGCAAAAGGCGAAGGTGGTTACTATTATATGGACAATGGTGACAGTTACTTGATGTTTTTGATGAAGAAACACAGGAAAGCTATCCGTTATGTGCCTTGCCGAATTGTCAGCATAATACGACAGACTGCAATGCGTATGTTGGAACACAAAAAGGTACCGGATATTTGATGCAGACGGTTTATTATTATAAAGATTCATTATATTTATTAAACAGTGAAGGATTTTTGGTACGTTTTCACCCGATGGCGCACAGCGGGAAAAGATAGTACAAGTATACCAGTATGGGCAGGGAGATACAGGAACAAATCTTGTATTTCATAATGATTATGTTTATGTATACAATATGAATCAACATTTGGGAATGGAAGAAGAATATGCAGAAACGATTACCAGATACTCCTTAGACGGAAAAGAACGGGCGGTCGTTGCACAGTATACGGGAGCAAGCTGTGCCATTATGCAGGCAAAATGCTATGGAAATCAGTTGTTTTTTATTATATCGGATGTACAGAAACAAAACGTAAATGATAAGGTGGTATTAAATCAGGCATATAAGGGACTGTATGTATACCGGACGGATACAATGGAAGCGGGCAGAGTGCTGGAACAGGAAGTTACGGGGTATTGCATAGATGAAAATACAAACAAGCTTTTTTATTTTGTAAAAGAGAAGGGATTGTATAGTTATGATATTAATACTAAAGAACAGAAGCTGCTTGTAGAGGCAGATGAAAAGAATCAAATGCCGGAAATTTCATTTGACGGACAATACGTTTATATGGATAACAGTGCGTGGGCATCAATTTCAAAAAGAATGGGAAAAGAAGTTGAAAAACAGTGTTTTGTAATTGATACAAACGGTAATATGATTCAGCAAATTTCAGGGGAAAAGACACAGCGGATTTATTTTGGTGACGGCAATTATTTATTTGCGCAGACGGTCATTCAAAAAATAAGCGGGGGAAATTCAGAATACAGTTATATTAATAAATCATTGCCGGGTGAGTGGGAATGGAAGGCAATGGAGTAAGAACTGTGCCGTTATAGTGGAGGTGGAATTATGAAAAAAATATATATCATTGGAATAGTGCTGGCATTGGTATTTTCTATAACAGGGTGTGGGATACGGGAAACGAAAAATGCAGATAAGCAGGAGAGTACAGTATCGACAGAAACAAAAAGACAGGAACCGCTGAGAATAGAAAAAACACATAAAGACGGGATAACTTACATACAGGAACAATATTTACAATATCAGATAAAATATCTGGCAATGGATAAAAAAGTCATATCCGAAGAAAAAGTAAAAGAATTTATGTTAAAAGGCTATAAAGCTTCTTATGACAAAAAAGTAACTGATGAAAATGAAATTACAACAGAGTATTTAATTTGCGGCAATAATATTCAAATACCTGAAATTATTGAAAAAAATACCACTCAGAAGGTTGTGTATACACTGTATAACTTTGCTGGCGGATTATCAAAAAATGAATTTTCATTTTCAACAGATGAGTTAGAAGCGATGTATCAACCGTCTGTTGAAATTGAAGGAGAATCAGAGACAGACTGTTTATTTATT
>ENA-OQIO01000833-OQIO01000833.1-human-gut-metagenome-genome-assembly--contig:-NODE-833-length-15897-cov-8.109892_pt1 | contig 15897 bp, 19 predicted proteins | sample MGYA00242573_ERZ504737 | MGnify/ENA primary metagenome ERZ504737 (study PRJEB26092, sample SAMD00036203) | human gut metagenome | host: Homo sapiens | study: EMG produced TPA metagenomics assembly of...
CGGATTCCGCTGCGGCGCCTTGCGGTGCCACGATGTCGAGCGCAATCGGTGCAAAGGCGATTTCTTCCAGATAGGCCTCAATGGTCGGCTGATGCTTTTTGAGCTGCGCGATGGCAAAGCGCGAGGGGGCTCGATCGTGAGCGTATCTTCGGTCAGGCTTATGGCGCGCGATTGCCCCAGCATGCTGATGAGGCGTGCATCTTGGCCGTCGCGCTGGCAAAAGGCGATGGCATCCCCCAGGATGATGCTTGCTTCCTCGTCCACTGTCTCTCCCGTTCTTTAGCTCTGAGCTCGCACGCGAGCGGCGCCGAGTTCGGTCAGATGGTATTTCTGGCCATGCTTGATGACCAAGCCGGCCTGCGCCAAGTCATTGAGCGTGCGTGACCAAGTGGGGGCCGAGTTTCCAAACGCCCTCGCCAGATCGGTAGCACCGCACGCTTGATTTTGCGCCAGATAGCCCAGCGCGGCGTTGCCGCGATCGCTTACGAACACGTCCGGTTGTGGCTGCGCATACTGATTTGCTGCATTAGGATACATCATTTGAGCTGCTGGTTGTTGAGAACTCTGCATCGGCGGCATTTGCTGTTGAAAACTTTGAGGCCACTGTTGGTAAGGCTGCGGAGGCATCTGCTGGCCCAGGGGTTGTACTGCTGCTGCGGCATCTGCTGGTACGGCTGTTGATATCCCTGCTGGTACTGCTGCGGGAACTGCTGGCCATACCTCAGTGGCGGCATCTGCTGATATGGATATCCCTGTTGGTACGGCTGATAGCCCATTTGCTGGCCACCCGGTGCCTCCGTCGCCTGCTGCATTGCTGCTGTATCCTGATCCGCCAGCGGCATGGCCTCTGGCACGTTTGGCGGCATCGACATCGACGCCGCCTGGGGCTCTTGTGTAGGAAGCATTCCGGGCTGCTGCATCTGTCCCACGCGGGGCTGCATCTGTTGCGTTGCCATGGGCTGCTGCGCAAAAGCTCCCGGCAGGATATGCGGGCTGCTCCGTCTCGGGCCGCACGGCGGCACCGCGCCCGCCGGCGCGTTCGATTTCCTGCACGCGTTTAGGGTCCAGGCTTACCGTAACCACGGTGCCGTTGCCCATATTGTCCTCGATGGACACGGCCCCGCCGGCGTTTTCCAAATACTCCTGCACCATGGGAAACCCTGCTCCGGTTCCACGGATATAGCGCTTCATCTTGCTGTTTGCGCTGGTAACGCCAAAGTCGAAAGCGCGCTCCTTGTCGTCGATGCCGGGTCCTTGATCAGCAAAGCGGATGGTGTCTCCGCCGTCCAGAATCGAGATGATGGGCTCGGCAAAGTGTGCGTGGATAAAGTTTTCGACAATCTCGCGGATGACCATGAGCGAGATGTGGCCACCTTGCTCTTTCATACACTGGTAGACGGTGTTGGTCGTCTCTTCCAAATACGTGCGGACATCTTGCGGATCAATGACGATCACACGCGGTGTCGACAGCATGTCGTCATAGACGGCGATGCGCGCGGCGTACATGGCTTTTGGCGCCTGCGTGGTCGTCTGCTCGCCTTCCTTACGCTCTTCGCGCACGCCGGTGATGTGCTCGTTGTCGGGTGCCGGGTCTCCGGAATCGACCATGGTGTAAAAGTCGTCAGACATGCCGCTCGCAATCTTTCAAAAGGTTTCGAACAAATAGTAGCTCACCGTGCAATGTTTCTCATCTTTCGACAACTTTTCAAAACCTGTTGAAAACTTTGGAAAACGGACGAAAAGTTCTCAACATTGCCAACATGACCTGTTGAAAACTCGATGAAATATCGTGAAAAGTTGCCATGCACCGCTAAATCGAGCTCGGCTTATGGGGGAACCGTGTGAACTGCGCAACCTTTTACCTTTGATTTCTTGACATTTGAACATTGATTTCCCTACAATCTTCAAGCTCACGTGTCTATATCTGCGTCCGCGCCCCCGCGGACACTCGAAATGCAGCAGGAGGAACTTAAGATGAAGCGTACGTATCAGCCTAATAAGCGTAAGCGTGCCAAGACCCATGGCTTCCGTGCCCGTATGGCCACTAAGGGTGGTCGTGCCGTGCTCGCCCGTCGTCGCGCCAAGGGCCGCAAGCGTCTCACTGTCTAGCAGCGATACACACATCTCGCATGAAGACTATTAAGTCTCGGCAAGATTTCGAGCATGTGTTCAGTCAGGGGCGTCGTTTCAATCACCCTCTGATTCGAATGACCATATGTGAATCGGTTGGCGAAGGCGACTCCGGAAGGGTCGCCTTCGTTGGTGCTAAACGGCTCGGTTGTGCAGTCGTGCGCAACCGTTCTAAGCGTGTGATGCGCGAGGCCGCCCGCAGCTGCGGATTTCCCGTTGCGGGTTATGACATCATCTTGTTCGCGACTCCCAAGACGAGGGTTTCCTCGCCGCAGGAGATGGACAAGGCATTGCGTTCGCTTATGAAACGCGCCGGCGTTGCCGGGGAGGAGCGATGAGCAATCACGTTTTGCGACGTGTTGCCATCGCTCCTATTCGCATATATCAACAGGTTATTTCGCCCTTATTACCTGACGCCTGCATTTATTACCCAACGTGCTCGCAATACGCCGTTCAGGCGATTGAGAAGTACGGTGTTTTGAGAGGCTGCTGGCTTGCCGTGAGGCGCATCGCTCGCTGCAATCCCCTGCACGTCGGCGGTTATGACCCTGTGCCCTAGCGGGCACTCGCTATCGGAGGAAAACTTACATGTGGGATTGGATCGTTAACATCCTTTTCGAGCTGCTCAAGCTCATCCAGACCTTTGCGGTCGACTGGGGCCTGTCCATCATCATCCTGGTGGTCATCATCCGTCTGCTGCTGACGCCGCTCATGCTCAAGTCGACCAAGTCGACGGCTCGCATGCAGGTGCTGCAGCCCAAGATGCTCGAGATTCAGGAGCGCTACGCCGACGACCCCCAGCGTCAGGCCGAGGAGATGCAGAAGTTCTACAGCGAGAACAAGTTCAACCCGATGGCTGGTTGTCTGCCGCTGTTGATTCAGATGCCTGTCCTGTTCGCCCTCTTTACGCTGCTGCGTAACCTGCCGGACTACTTTAACGACGGCACGTTCTCGTTCTTCAACATCCTGCCCGACCTGACTACCACGCCGAGTGCCTCCTTTGCCGATGGCTTTATGGTCGCGTTGCCTGCGCTGGTCTGCCTGATCCTGTTCGCCGTCCTGACCCTGATTCCGCAGCTCTATATGTCGCGCAACCAGACCGGCCAGCAGGCTCAGAGCATGCGCATGATGGCCGTTGTCATGACCGTCATGATGCTTTGGATGGGCTGGAGCCTGCCCGTCGGCGTTCTGCTGTACTACGATGTTTCCTCTGCCTGGCAGGTTATCCAGCAGATCTTCGTGACGCAGAAGGTTATTGACAAGGCTAAGGCCGAAGAGGAGGAGCGTCTTAAGAACGCCCCGCTGCAGGTCGAGGTCACTCGTCGCGAGAAGAAGCCGCGCCCGCACAAGAAGAAGTAGTGGGATAGTATTCTTATTTAGGTACCTAACTTTTGGAGTTCGTTATGTCTGAAGAGATCGTCGAGGATATGCTTGAGGAGGTTGCCCCGCGGGTCGCGGGCGATTATCCCGAGATTGCACAGCGTTACAAGGCTGGTGAAGAGCTGACCGATGAGGAGCTCGACACCATTGCCGATGTGGCTATTTCCATTCTGCGTTCCATCCTTTCGCACTTCGATGCGGCGAACTCACCCATCGATGAGTATGAGGGTGACGAGGGCGAGTTGATCCTGGACGTAACTGCTCCTGATCTTGCTGTTCTCATTGGCCGCCATGGACGTACCCTCGATGCTCTTCAAGTTATGTTCTCCCTGTTGGTGAGTCGCAAGCTTGGCTTTAGGTATCCGGTCGTCGTCGACGTCGAAGGTTATAAGAGCCGTCGACAGGACAAGGTTGCTTCTATGGCCCAGTCCGCTGCCGAGCGCGCTATTCGCACTCATAATAGTGTTTCCTTGCCGCCTATGAATGCCTACGAACGTCGACTGGTTCATATTGCCCTTCGTGGTAACGATGCTGTCGACACGCATTCTGAGGGCTCTGACCCCGATCGCCATGTTGTGATTGTTGCTCGATAATCTTCTCGAGTCTATGCTAAGGGGACGTGGTTTCCACGTCCCCTTTTTTGTCAAAAGTTCTCGATACACTGATTTTTGTCAGAAAGGAGTCGTCTTGTTTGTTTTAACTGATGAGCAGGCAAGCCAAATGCTGGGCCGTCTTATTTCGTATCGCAAAGACTATTCTTTGAAGGTCTCCGACGAGAGCCTTCGTGTCTGTATCCAGCATCTTGATCTTGTTCTGGAGGCCAATAAGACTACTAATCTAACGCGCATCCTGAATGTTGATGATGCAGCCGTCCTTCATATTCTGGACTCACTTGTTTTACTGCCCTATATTGATAAAGCTCCTGAAGGTGCTTTGCTTGATATGGGTACCGGTGCTGGATTTCCAGGTATTCCGTTGACTATTGCAAGTGGGCGAAAGGCTACCTATATCGATTCCGTTGGCAAGAAAGTAGATGCTGTTAACTCCTTTGTTAGTGCGCTTAGACTCAAGCATGCTTATGCCGTTCACGATCGTCTTGAGGAATATGCTCGATCCCATAAGAAGCAATTTGCAGTTGTGACCGCCCGTGCGCTCGCACCATTACCGGTTCTCGTTGAATATGCTTCTCCTTTTCTAAAAGATGGTGGTCTCTTTGTTATTACGAAGGGGAATCCATCTGATGAAGAGTTTCAATCTGGTATTGCCGCTGCAAAGATATGCGGCTTTACCACGCTTATGACGGACGACCTTGATTTGCCGAATGGTCTGGGTCACCGTGAATTTATTATCCTTAAAAAGACTCGTCAGGCATCTGTTTCCCTTCCGCGTGCTAATGGCATGGCAAAAAAGAATCCGCTTGCCTAGATGTTCACGTGAAACATAATGGATAGTGTCGATTGTTATGTTTCACGTGAAACATAACAATCGATGTCGAATCGGATTGTTTCACGTGAAACATCCTCCATTCAACAGCTTTAAATACACCAGGAGGGACCGTGGGATTTCGCGACGTTAAGCGTTCTAAGAGTGCAAAAGACACGCGTGTCATTGCTATCATCAACCAAAAAGGCGGCGTAGGTAAGTCCACCACGGCTGTAAATCTTGCAGCAGCGTTGGGTGAACTGGGCCGAAAGACGTTAATTGTCGATTTTGACCCGCAGGGTAATAGTACGAGTGGTTTTGGAATCGAAAAAGAAGAACTCGATCACTGCATCTATGATGCATTGCTGAACGATGTTCCGGCGGAATCGCTCGTTCTTGATACAAATTGCAATAAGGTATTTGTAATCCCGGCAACTATCCAGCTTGCGGGTGCGGAAATCGAACTTGTCAGTGCGATTGCCCGTGAGACTCGCTTAAAGGATCTGCTTGAGCCTGTTCAGGATGAGTTTGATTTTATATTCATCGATTGCCCGCCATCGCTTGGTTTGCTGACCATCAATGCGTTAACAGCAGCAGACAGTGTTTTGATTCCTATTCAATGCGAATATTACGCACTTGAAGGTGTCACAAAGCTGCTTGAATCGATGAAGATGGTTAAAACACGCCTTAATAAGAGCCTTGATACTTATGGCGTGCTCATGACTATGTACGATTCGCGCACATCGCTTTCGAACCAGGTTGTGGAAGAGGTTCAATCGTATTTTGGTGACAAGGCATTCAAGACCTTGATTCCACGCACAGTTAAAATTTCAGAAGCACCCTCGTTCGGTGAGCCAGTAATTACCTATGCGCCACAGAACAAGGGCGCAAAGGCGTATATGAACCTTGCTAAAGAGGTGATTAAGCGTGCCTAGTCCTAAGAAGCGCGGCGGCTTGGGTCGTGGTCTCAATGCACTGGTCTCAGAAGCTGAATATGAGACTGGTGGATCTGCAGCGTCAGCATCAAATGCCGTTTCGGAAACTAAGCTTCCAATCGAAGACATCGTTCCGAACCCAAATCAGCCACGAATTCACTTCAACGAGACCGAGCTTCGAGAGTTGAGTGAGTCAATTCAGGAGTATGGCGTTCTTCAGCCGCTTCTTGTGCGCAAGCACGGTAATGGCTATGAGATTATCGCGGGTGAGCGCCGTTATCAGGCTTCGAAACTTGCGGGTCTTGAGGAGCTCCCCGTCATCATTAAAGATGTTGATGATGAGCAGATGCTTGCACTCGCGCTGATTGAAAACCTTCAGCGCTCTGACCTTAACCCCGTCGAAGAGGCAAAGGGATATCGACAGCTCATTGATGCGAGCGGTATGACTCAAGAAGCCTTGTCAAAGGCTGTCAGCAAGTCTCGTTCCGCAATCACCAATTCGTTGCGCCTGCTTGATCTTCCAGAGGTAGTTCAGCAGATGATCTTCGAAGGCAAGCTGACTGCTGGTCATGCGCGTGCAATTCTTGCGGTTCCGTATGAAGATGCGCGCATTAATCTTGCTGAGAAGGTTGTTGCAGAGGGATTGTCTGTCCGTGCGACAGAAAATCTTGCCCCACTGTTTTCTGCCGGAGAGACGCCTAAAACACCTCGCCCTGCAACGCCTCAGTCTTTTAAGAAGGCTGCACGCGTTCTGCGTCAGGTGTTTAACACGAACGTTCGCGTCAAGAGCTCGCGCGGCAAGAATAAAATCGAGATCGAGTTTAAGGATGAGGAAGAGCTGTCTCGCATTCTTGGCGAGATGATTCAATTTGACCAGGGAGATCAGGATGAAGAATAAAGTTCTGACTGCTCTTGCTTTGGCTGCAACTGTAGCGGTTGGTGCGTTTGCGGGATTTAAGATCGCAACAGACGATGAATTGCGTGGTCGTCTGCTTCGCGGAGCGCAAGATATCGTCGATACGTCCAAAAAGAAAATGGATGTTATGACTGAGGATGTCGCTATGCGTACAGCTCAGGTAACTAAGAATCCCAAGATTAATCAAGATTGGGTTAACCATCAATGGGAAAATGTAGGCTTTTAGGTACCTAACAATTACTAGCCTTTTTTAAGGGGTCCTTGTCTGAACGCCAGAACAAGGACCCCTTATTTCTTTCGAAAAAGTTGTTGAACAATCGCTCGATGCGAATTAGCGATAGATATGAAACAGCCCCGGTTGCAATTAAGCAACCGGGGCTGTTCGATGTTTCACATGAAACGTTTAGGTTGGTCTCCCCTACGCGTTCTTCTGAACCTTGAAGCGCTGCTTGAGCTGGCCGCAAGCAGCGTCGATATCGTTGCCGCGAGAGTTACGGATCGTGGTCTCAATGCCACGGGACTCAAGACGACGCTGAAGGTCTTCAACCTTATGAATCGGTGACGGTTTGAGAGGACTGCCCTCGATATCGTTGAGCTGGATTAGGTTGACGTGGCACAGCGTGCCCTCGCAGAAGTCGCAGAGCGCCTGCATCTCGGGGTTGGTGTCATTGACGCCCTCGATCATGGCGTATTCGTATGTCGGACGGCGGCCGGTCTTTTCGGTGTAGAGCTGAAGGGCCTCGTGAAGGCGCAAAAGCGTGTACTTCTTAACGCCCGGCATGAGCTTATTGCGCGTGGACTGAATGGCAGAGTGCAGCGAGACGGCGAGCGTGAACTGCTCGGGAATGTCGGCAAACTTGCGAATACCAGGAATGACGCCGCTGGTGGAGACAGTGAGATGACGTGCTCCAATACCGATTCCATCGGGGTCATTAAGAATACGCAGTGCCTTGAGGACCTCGTCGTAGTTGGCGAAAGGCTCACCCTGGCCCATGAACACGACGCTCGTCGCGCGCTCACCAAAGTCGTTGGAAACATGCAGTACCTGGTCAACGATCTCTTGAGCGGTCAGTGAGCGCTTGAGGCCGTTCAGACCGGTAGCGCAAAAAGCGCAGCCCATACACAGCCGGCTTGGGTAGATACGCAGACAGACAGCTTGTTGCGACGAGGCATGCCGACGGTCTCGACGGAGATACCGTCGTGGTACTCGAGTAGGTATTTACGAGAGCCATCCTTAGACACCTGCTTGGCGAGCTCGGTCGGCGTGTCGAAGGCAAATGCCTCCTTCAGCTGCTCGCGGAAGGCCTTGGAAGGTTGGTCATGTCATCAAACGAACAAACGTTCTTCTCAAAAACCCATTCGATGAGCTGCTTTGCGCGAAAAGCGGGTTGGCCGAGTTCGGCGACAAGTTCGCGAATATCGTTTTGGCTCAAGTCGCGAATGTCTTGAGATTTAGTCCTGGGATTCATGGAAGCCTTTCGATTTTGGGGAAACGTAGAGGGTATCGCTACAATATGGTATCAGCTGCAGGAATTATAGAGGAGGAGTCTGCCCATGCCGGGTAAAAGCCTAGAGAACATGCACGTAGCGGTCTTGGCGGGCGGCCATTCCGCCGAACGCGAGATTTCGCTCAATTCTGGAAAGAATGTCGTGGTGGCACTGAAGGAGGCCGGCTACACCTCGGTGGAGCTGCTCGACACCGCCGCCGATGACTTTATGGTGACTATGGCGACCGGTGGCTTCGACGTGGCGTTTATCGCCATGCACGGCGCCGGCGGCGAGGATGGCGCCATGCAGGGGGCCATGGAGACGCTGGGTATCCCCTACACGGCGTCAGGCGTGCTCGCCAGCGCATGTGGCGCCGATAAAGAGGTTTCAAAGCTTCTGTATGCCAAGGCGGGCATCCCCATTGCCCCCGGCCTGCGCTTGAGGCGGGCGACGAGGTCGATATTGATCGTATCGTCGAGATTTGTGGCGAGCGTTGCTTTGTAAAGCCCGCCGTCAACGGCTCCAGCTACGGCATTTCGCTCGTCCACGAGCCTCAGAGCTGCCGGCGGCAATCGCCAAGGCTTTTGAGTACGGCGATAAAGTGCTGGTCGAAAAGTGCATCGAGGGAACCGAGATCACTGTGGGCGTGTACGGCGAGGACGACGTGCGCGCGCTGCCGATTGTGGAGATTCGCAAGTCTGAGGACTGCGAGTTCTACGACCTGGATGTAAAGTACGTCGACCCCACAGACATCCACCGCATTCCGGCGCAGATTTCGCCCGAAAACTATGCGCGTGCCCAGGAACTTGCCTGTGCGGCCCATAAGGCCCTCGGCTGTCTGGGCGTTTCGCGCAGCGATTTTATCGTGAGCGAGGACGGCCCTGTCATTCTCGAGACCAACACCATTCCCGGCATGACCGATACGTCGCTGTATCCCGATGAGATTCGCCATACCGACGACATGACGTTCCCGCAGGTGTGCGACAGCCTGATCCGTATGGGTCTCCGCCGGGCGGGCGTTGCATGCTAATCGAGGACGCGTATCTCCTGGAACGCCGCAGTTCGTCATCGATTCTTACGCCACGCTCGCCGAGCGCGCTAAGACGCAATCGTTTGGCCTCATCGAGGAGGACGTAATCGTCCTCGATACCGAGACCACGGGTCTTTCGGTGCAGGACAATGAGTTAATTGAGATTTCCGCGGCCCGCCTTTCGGGCCGCGAGGTCATTGACCGCTTTGATACGTTCGTGCATCCCAAGCAGCTGATTCCTGCAGAGATTACCGAGCTCACGAGCATTACGAACGCCGATGTGGCAGATGCTCCGTCGGCCGTCGAGGCCGTCGCGGCACTCGCCGACTTTGTGGGCGGCTGTCCTGTTATCGCGCATAACGCCACGTTTGACCGGTCGTTTATCGAGTCGGTCAAGGGCGGTGTCAACGTCAGCGACATCTGGATCGATTCGCTGGCACTGTCGCGCATCGCACTTCCGCGCCTGGCCTCGCACAAGCTGTCTTTTATGGCCGACTTGTTTGGGTGCGATTCAGTATCGCACCGTGCGAACGCCGACGTTGATGCCCTGTGCGGTGTGTGGCGCGTGCTGTTGGTCGCACTTACCGACCTGCCTTCGGGCCTTATGGCGCGCTTGGCGGACATGCACGCGGACGTGCCTTGGTCATATCGCCCCATTTTTTCTTTTTTGGCTGGACAGAACCCGGGTTCGATATTTTCGCTCAGCGCCGCTCGTGCCGATGTGCTCAAGGCCGATCGCGCAGACGATCGCGTTGATGCGGACGAGCTGCCGGTCCTTAAGATGCCGAGTCGTGAAGAGATCGAGGCAGATTACGCCCCCGGCGGCCTGGTCAATCGCATGTACCCCACCTATGAGCCGCGCGACGAGCAGATCGCGATGGCGGTTGAGGTTCGCGATGCGCTGGTCACGGGCACCCATCGCGTGATCGAGGCGGGCACGGGCGTCGGTAAGTCGATGGCCTATCTCGTGCCCTTCGCCGAGGCCGCCCGCCGAAACAACATTACCGTCGGCATTGCGACCAAATCGAATAATCTTGCCGACCAGCTTATGTACCATGAGCTACCAAAGCTCGCCGAGCAGCTGGACGGGGGCCTGTCGTTTTGTGCACTCAAGGGCTATGACCACTATCCGTGTCTGCGCAAGCTCGAGCGCATGAGCCGTGGTCAGGTTGAGATCACCACCAAGCGCGATCCTGCTGACACGCTCACGGCGGTTGCGGTGATCATGGCGTATGTGTGCCAATCTGCCGATGGCGACCTCGATTCACTCGGCATTCGCTGGCGCAGCGTCAACCGTCCCGACTTTACGACGGCTTCGCGCGAGTGTGCTCGTCGTCTGTGTCCGTTCTTCCCTGACAAATGCCTGGTCCACGGGGCGCGCCGTCGTGCGGCACATGCCGACGTGGTGGTCACCAACCATTCTCTGTTGTTCCGCAACGTGGCCGCCGAGGGGAGGATTTTGCCCCCGATTCGTCACTGGGTGGTCGACGAGGCCCATTCCATCGAGCGCGAGGCCCGTCGCCAATGGGCGCGCGTGGTTTCGGCAGATGAGTCGCGCGTGCTGTTTGAGCGCTTGGGTGGGTCGAGTGCCGGCGCGCTGAGTCAGGTTTCCCGTGATTTGGCCACTTCCGAGGCTCCACGCTCTACCTGGGACTCACCGCCAAAGCGACGTCGACGGTTGCCGCGCGAGCATGGCGATTGCCGATGTGTTCGATGGTGTGCGCGAGCTCGGCCGTCGCGCCCGTGGGAGCTACGATAACGCGAATCTGTGGATTGGCCCCGAGCTGCGCGAGTCGGATGACTGGCACGATTTTTTGCAGTCGGCCCATACCGCAATTGATGCGCTGGACCAGGCGGATAAAAGCGTAGACGCGCTGGTGCAGACCGTCGCCGCCGATAAGCCCGAGGTCGTTGTCGACCTAGGCGACATTTCGCGCCGTCTGCACGAGCTGGCCGAGAATCTCAAGCTCATCATTGAGGGTACGGACGAGCACTATGTGTACTCGCTGCAGGTTAACCGCCGGCTGCGTGCGGGCGGGGAGTCTATGACCGCCGAGCGCATCGATATCGGCGAGGCCTTGGCGAACGAGTGGCTGCCCGAAGTGCACACGGCCATCTTCGCTTCGGCGACCATGACGGTGTCCAAGAGCTTTGAGCATTTCAACCATGCTGTCGGCCTCGATCGCATCGGTGCGTCGACATCCTCATCGCTGCACCTGGATTCGAGCTATGACTTTGACTCGAATATGGCCGTGGTCGTGGCGGGGGACATTCCCGATCCGCGCGATCGCGAGCGCTATCTCTCGGCGCTCGAGTGCGTGCTGGTCGATGCCCATCTCGCCATGGGTGGATCGGTGCTCACGCTTTTCACCAACAGGCGCGATATGGAGGACCTGTATGCCCGTGTCGAGCCCAAATTGGCGCGAGCGGGCCTGGAGCTCAATTGCCAGCAACGCAACTCGTCCCCGCGTCGCCTGCGCGATCGGTTTATCAACGAGCCGACCTCATCGCTCTTTGCGCTTAAGGCCTTTTGGGAGGGCTTTGACGCCAGCGGCGAGACGCTGCGTTGCGTCATTATCCCCAAGCTGCCGTTCTCGAGCCCCACGGATCCCCTTTCGTGTGAGCGCAATCTGCGTGAGGACCGCGCCTGGGCGCGCTACTCGCTGCCCGAGGCGGTGCTCGAGGTCAAACAGGCCGCCGGCCGTCTTATCCGCTCATCGACCGATTGCGGCGTGCTCATCTTGGCAGATCCGCGCTTGGTGACAAAGGGCTACGGCAAGAAGTTCTTGACGTCGCTGCCCACGACTTCCTACCAGCGTATCGAGTCGGCGCAGATCGGTCATTATTTGCAGCTGTGGCGTGCGCGCCACGAGCGACGCCGTTAAAGCGGGCAGGTCAGGCTCTTCGCCATATCGCATAGACGCAATGCCTGGGCGGGGTCATCCAGTATGCGGATGGCTCCGCCCGCTGCGATTACCTGGCAGAACAGCCAGTGCTCTGACCCATAACGCACGGTCACCGTTGCCATGTCTGCCCCGTTTGGCTCAATCGACATGATGCCGGCCCAGTCTAGGCGCTCTGCCATGTCGAGCGGCATGAGGAGTTTTGCGCTCTGCTCCGCTTTGGAAAGGGATTCGTGGAGGGATGCGGACGCGGGCGCGTGGCGCTCCACAGAATCGTCGGTAAGGGCAAGGCCTTCGATTTTGTCCATGCGGTAGGAGCGCTGCGCATCAACTTCGACATCCCAGGCAATCAGATATGTTTGGTCGCCATGCGTCGCGATGCGCAGGGGGTCGATGAGACGCTCACGCGGCCGTGTGTCGTCCATCGAACGGTAGATGATGCGGCATCGAACGCCGTCTTGAATCGCGCAGTTCAGCTGTTGCCAGTGCGATCCTCGGGCAACGGTATCGACGACGCGCTGGTTGTAGCCGAGTTTCTCGGGTAGGAGGCGTGTCGGATACGCTCTGCTGCCCGAGAGTCGATTCCCATCGATTCGAGTTCGTGGTTGAGCACGGCACCTTCGGCGGCACTTAGGCGCAAGGGCAGCACACGCCCCGCATCGCCTGTCAGGATGATGCACTCGCCGTGGCGTTCGCAGATGATGCGTGCGCCCGACTCACGGTCAGCGAGGGTCGAGACGATATCGATAATTTCGTCGAGCGCCGCACCCGTGATATCAAAACGGCTGCAGATATCCCCTCGTGTCATACCGGTCCCACCGGCAGCGTAGAGGGCCTCCATGATGTCAATCGCACGCGAGAGCCTTTGCTCGCTGGTGAGTTTACGCGCGGGCATGCTCGTGCACCGTCCTTTCGATGAGGTGGTTCCACGCCAGTTTAAGTGCATCGGGGGCAACGGGTCTCATGCCGTCCATGGCGTGCTCCATACAAAACGAGGCAGCGGCATTAAGGTCGCGCACGCCGACGGTCCAGGTCCAACCCTCTTCGGTGTGCGTGAGCTCCCCGCGACCGCGCGTTAGGCCGCTGACCATGTCGGCCTGGGCTTGCGGGGCAAACGAAAAGGTCGCCATAACGGGCTTGCAATCGGCAAAATCAAACTCAAAGAACAGGCGATCGTTCAGGTTAAAGTCGGCGGGGATGGAGTAGGCCTTCGAGGGGCGCCATGCGCGAACGATACGGTCGCAGCGAAACGTCCTGATTTCATCGGTGGCGTTGTCGAGTCCGCAAAAATACGCCACACCCTCGTGCTCAAACATGCCGTATACGCAGACGGTGCGCTCTTTTTGCTCCCCGTGCCCGTTTTGATACAAAAAGCGCAGTGCGCAGCGTTCGGCGAAAGCGCTCCACACCGCATCGACGGCGGGTAAGCGACGGGCGGGAGGCTCTTCTGCGGTCGATGCGCCGGTGAGGTAGGCGATCTTGGAGCGTATGTCTGCAAGCGGCGTGGCAAACGCGGCCGAACCGGTCGCAAGGGTCTGGTCGATAGCGTCGAGCAAGATGTCCGCGTCGTCTGCGGTGATGAGGCCACCGGCCGCAAACGTGTGCTCGCGATCGATGGTCCACGCGCTTTCTTCGGTTTCTTGGGCGCCTGCTGCGCGAACTTCCTTGATCGTGATTCCGCGTTCGAGGAGTTTTTCGCGATCGCGGCGAAACTTGCGCTTGTCCGAGTCGATATTGCCCGACCCATAGCCAAGATCGGAATCCAGGACAATTTGCTCTGTGGTCAATGGCTCGGGAGAGCTGTTGAGGACAAAGAACAGATTGAGGATGCGCTGGGCGGTCTTGTCGAAACCGGGTTCCGGCACCCCATTTTTATTCGTTACGGTTGTATCGCTTGCCGTCATAGAATCCTCGCATGGGAAGGTGTTTGATGCCATGATTTTAGTCCGATATGGAGATTAGGCTATATCCTTGTCCGCTTGGGGCGTTAAGATGCCCAGAATTCGGCCGTTTGCGCCCGCTCGGGGTATACTTTCGACTATATACGGTTCTAATGTGCATACATTGGGCCTATTTGTCGGATTATGGATGTGGAGCGCATATGGCGAACACCCAGAACTATATTAACCACCTGTTGCAGAACACTGGCATCACGCCGGCGTGCAGCGAAGAAGAGCGCTTGGCTGCCGAAGATATCGCTCAAATTTTCCGCAACCACGGCTTTGATCCCGAGGTGCAGGAGTTTAATGCTCCCGCGCCGAGCAGGATGGCGTTTGCCGTTACGGGCATTCTGGCATTTGCCGGTGCCCTGCTTATGGGCATCGGTGGCGGTATCGGCTTAGTCGGCACCCTGTTGGCCATTGTCGGAGCCGTGCTCTATGTGCTCGAGCGAACCGGGCGCCCGTGATCTCGCGCCTGGGCAAGACGGGCGTGAGCCAAAATGTCATCGCCTATCACAAGGCCTCTGGTCCGCTTGCCTCTCCGCGCAATCGCCCGGTTGTCGTCGTCGCGCACTATGACTCCCCGCGCGCCGAACTGCTCGCTCGCGAGCCCTATGCGCCGTACCGAGCGCTGATCGCCAAATTGCTCCCGATTGCCACGATTGCTCCCGCGGCTATTGCCATCCTGCGCATCTTGCCGCTTCCCGGCGCGTTGAAGGTCCTGCTGTGGATTGTCGCGATCCTTGCCTCCCTCGTGGCGCTCGCCAATGCCGCCAATATCATTTCCAATCGTTTTGTCCTTCCCTACACGTCCGGCTCGGTTTGCAACAAGTCCTCTGTTGCCGCCATGCTGGGTGTCATGGATAACGTCGCCCCCTATCAGGGCGAGAACGAGTTCCCTGACGATATTCCGTTTGACACGTATTTTGGCGAGCAGAAGCGTCGCGCCGAGGAGATAGCGCGCGCGGCAGCCGAGTACGCCGCGGCCCAGCAGCAAAACGATTACGGCAATACCATCGAGTACGAAGAGCCTGCCTATACCGAGGATGAGTATGGCCAGCCGGTCGCTCCCGAGGGTGAGCAGGGCGAGGCTTTTGATGAGCAAATCGATGGATTCGAAGGTGCTTCTGCCGACGAGACCCTGATTGGCGTCATTGCACCCGAGTCCCAGGTCCAAGATATTTCGGCCGAGGAGCCCGTTGCAGACGAGTCCGCTGCCGAGTCGGCAGAGGAGCCTGCCGCGGCCGAGCAGGCCGAGCCCGAGCCCAAGCTTTATCGCAATGCCGCCGGCAACATCCGGTTTGGCTCGGATGCCATCCGTGCCCTGGGAATGCTTCCCGAGTCCTGTACACTCGATTACGAAGAGGGCGAGGAGCCGACGTTCGAGCCCGCGCCCCAGCCCGATCCGGTCGTGGCTGCGCAGCCCGATGAGCCAATGCCGTCGAGACGGAAGCCGATGCGGAGACTGCTATCGATCCCGCAGCCGGTCTGGACGTCATGGCGCCTGCCCCGGCGCCCGAGGAGCTCGATAATACCGAGGACGACTACGATGCGTATCCGCAGCGTGTGTCCTACGAGAGCGACACCGATTTTTCTGCCGAGCTTCCGGTGACGACGCCCCATGCCGATATCGCTTCCGCGTTTTCTTCGATCGGTGCCAGCGCCTCCCATTTCTTTAAGGGGGCATTCGAAAAGGGCAAGAAACTCGTTGACGACTTTGAGGAAAAGCGCGCCGCTGCCCGCGAGGCAGCCG
>ENA-OQIO01000834-OQIO01000834.1-human-gut-metagenome-genome-assembly--contig:-NODE-834-length-15892-cov-4.807295_pt1 | contig 15892 bp, 19 predicted proteins | sample MGYA00242573_ERZ504737 | MGnify/ENA primary metagenome ERZ504737 (study PRJEB26092, sample SAMD00036203) | human gut metagenome | host: Homo sapiens | study: EMG produced TPA metagenomics assembly of...
ATATAATTTGAGCAAGATCAGAAAAAGGAGAAAAGGATGGAATATACATATAATAAAGAATATTTAATGAGAGATAACAAACCCTGGTTCCCGGTCATGGGAGAGTTTCACTACAGTCGTTACCGGGATGATCTTTGGGAGGAATCATTGCGGAAGATGAAAGCAGGCGGAGTTACGGTAGTTGCCACCTATGCATTCTGGATCCACCATGAGGAAGAGGAAAGCGTATATGATTTTACCGGATGCCGGAATGTTGGAAAGTTTCTGGCTATCTGTAAGAAACTGGATCTTCCGGTGTTCCTGCGGATCGGACCATGGTGCCATGGAGAAGTGCGAAACGGTGGATTTCCGGACTGGCTGCTGGAAAAGCAGATCCCGCTTCGCTGCGATGATCCGGCGTATCTTACGCTGGCGAGACGGTACTGGGAGGCGCTGTATCAGCAGGTAAAAGGGCAGATGTATGAGGACGGCGGACCGGTCATCGGGATCCAGATTGAAAATGAATATGGTCATGTAGGCGGTCAGACCGGAGAAGCCGGTGAGCAGCATATGCGGACCTTACAGAAGATGGCAAAAGAGATTGGCTTTTGCGTGCCATTGTATACAGCGACCGGCTGGGGCGGTGCGGTGACGGGCGGTATGCTTCCGGTGATGGCGGGGTACTGTGAGGCACCGTGGGACAGCCGGTTGACGGAACTGGAAGCAAATGAGAACTATGTATTTACCGGCAACCGAAACGATACACTGGTGGCAAATGATCATCATGTTTCGGAACAGCTGACCTTTGATCCGGCAGAATTTCCTTATCTTACGGCAGAACTTGGCGGCGGACTGCAGCCTACGGAGCACCGAAGACCGTTCCGGTAGGAACCGATATCGGAGCAATGTCACTGACAAAACTTGGTTCCGGGGTGGCGATGCTTGGGTACTATATGTATCACGGAGGAACGAATCCCAAAGGAAAATTCTCTACGCTGGAAGAAAGTAAGGCTACAGGATATCCGAATAATGTATCGGTACTGAGTTATGATTTCCGTGCACCGATCCGACAGTTCGGGCAGGTCTCAGATACTTATAAAGAGATTAAGCTGCTGGCACTGTTTGCGAAAGACTTTGGACAGGATCTGGTGACACTTCCGGCGGAAATCGATCTGGTGGGTGTGGACCCGGAAGATATGCACACGCTGCGTCTGTCCTGGCGGCATGATGACGATCATGGGTATGTGTTCTTTAATAACTATCAGAGAAAACGCCGGATGGATGCGCATAACGGTGTGACACTGGAAGGTAGATGCAAAGAAGCACCGGTGGAGTTTCCGAAGCTGGATCTTTTGCCGGGAAGCTATGGATTTTTCCCGTATCATTTCCGGGAAGGAGACGGGGAACTGCTCTCGGCAAATGCAACACCGCTTTGCAGACTGCGGGGAGAAGACGGAACATCGTGCGTGGTATTTTACGGTGATTGGGATCCTGCATTTGTGTGGAAGGATGAAAAGCATTTTCCGGTGCTTCATCTGGACCGGGAACGTGCACTGCAGGCGTGGAAAGTGACGCTGGATCGGGAGTATCTGATCCTTTCGGATGACTATGTGTGGGAGGAAGAAGGAAAGCTACACATAGAAGGAGGGAAGGAGACGGTGATCCGGTGTTATCCGAAACTGAAAGATTTTTCGGTTCTTCCGGATGGTTTCGAAGCGTGTGGTCTGGATCACGAGTTTACCCTGTATCGGAGAAGAGAAAAAGCGGAGGATACCAGGGTAAGCGTGACAGAAGGAACTGTTGGCGAGGATTCACGGATCTACAACCTGAAAATAACTTCACCGGAAACCTGGCGAGATACGATACTCTCTCTGGACTTCGGCGGAGACAAAATAGAGATTTTCCGGGATGGCGAGATGCTCACCGACAGCTACTACACCGGCGAGCCGGTACAGATCAGCCTGCGCTACTTTGATTTCCCACAAGAATTGCAGGTAAAGATCTACCCCCTGAAAGAAGACGCCCCAAGATTCCTGGAACGCTGGCCACAGATGAAAGACGGGTGTGCGTGTGAGTTGTATGGAGTTGGAGTGAAGAATCTGGTGTGGTAAATGTAAAGATGTAAACTGAAAAAAAGGAAAGTTGTTGATAATATTCTTGTGGCACAACTTTCCTTTTTTGCTACAGTGCATATCAATAATTGGTCCAGTGGACCAATTTTGATTATTATATCCTTGCACAGAAAACAGATTTGAGATAAAATGTTTAAAAGGTTTAAAATAAACCGTTGTCAACTGAACTATAAAAACTGTTGTGATGAACAGACAGGGGGCTTCTACATGAATGTAAAATCCATAGATATCGCCAGGGCACTTGGCATCTCTAAATCCACTGTATCTCTGGCATTGAATGGAAAACCGGGCGTGAGTGAACAGACACGGCAGGAAGTCCTCGCATGTAAGAAACAGCTGGAAGAGCATGGGGTAGTGCCGCCGGGAATGTTTTCGAGACAGCCGGAACAAAGAAAAAGACAGCAGATCAAGATTGTCAAAATTACAAATGGAATGAAAAATATACAGGGAGCTGAGCTGGATCTCTGGACAGATGTGAATCAGGTATTTGAGAAAAATCTGCAAGCAAATGGATATTCGCTTGGATTACTGTATGCAGATTTCAGGGAGGAAGATCAGTCCCGCATGATTGCCGAATGTAATGCGGATGATGTGGCGGGTGTAATTATTTTCGGAACGGAATTAAAACAGGAAAACAGTCCGTTGCTTGACGGAATCCGAAAACCGTTGGTGATTTACGATGCGGCGCCGGACATTGAAAAATATCCGGTGATTCTGATCGATAACCGTCAGGGAGTAGAACTTGCGGTGAACGAACTTCTGGCGAAAGGAAATACAGATATTCAGTATCTGTGTAATCCATTACCGATGTATAATTATCTGAGCCGGCGCAGAGGTTTTCAGGAAATTATGAAACAGAAGGGGCTGGGAGATACTTCTGATCGTATCATCAATACGGGAAGCAGTATAGAAGAAGTTCATCAGATGATGCGAGAGTATCTAAAGACAGCAAAGCTGCCTCAGGCATATATTATGGAGAGTTATCATGTTTCCATGGGAACGATTATGGCAATGAATGAATTGAATATTCGTATTCCGGAAGATGTGAGTCTGATCGGTATTGATGCTCTGCCAAGTTTTCTCACCGGAGGCATTGATATGACAAGTATCCGTGTCCCCCATACAGAAAGAGCATACTGGGCAATACAGTTGTTATTGAAGGAAATAGAACACCCGGTAAAAGAAAAATGTAAGTTGTATACAAATTGTGTGTTTGTAGATGGTGAAACAGTTAAGAAAAGATAAAAGAGAACAGCAAGTGAAAAAGTTCAGATTCCGTGTGGGAAGCTGAACTTTTTCTTACTTTACAGGAAATTGCTTTCCTGTAAAATAAGAAACGCTCCGCGAGGATGTACCGAGGCACGTTCTTAGTTCTATGGACAATGAGCAAAGACATATATTTATAGAAAAAAGTTGAAAATAAAAACGAAAAGGTTTGAAATATAAACAAAAATAAACATGAATTTAAATAAAAGAGGAAGAATATGAGAAGATACAATTATGAAAAAAAGGTGGAAAAATGGGATGTTCTGGAAGTGACTGTAGAAGGTCATTCTGATAAGAACCCATTTGTAGATTATGAGATTCAAGGAATCTTTACAGGAAAACATGAGACAGTAACTGTGGACGGATTTTATGACGGAGAAGGTGTGTACAAAGTAAGATATATGCCGTCTTTCGTGGAATTATATACATTCGAAGTGACAGGGAGCGCGATAGACGGGGAAGTGCTCACTGGAAAATTTCAGGTAGCACCGGCGAGCGAGGAAAATCACGGACCGATCCGTGTGGCAAATACCTATCATTTTGCCTACGAAGACGGAACGCCGTATTATTCCATCGGCACAACCTGTTATGTGTGGGCAGAGCGCGGTTTCAGATGCTGCAGTCAAAAGGTATTTTGCCCCTGAAAAAGAGGCGTCATTGCTTTTATGTGAAGAACATCACAGAGAGCAATGGCGCTTTTTGAATTGGCAGGAAAAAGGCCTTTTCTTTGTTATTAAGTATCACATCAGGTATACCAGATGTAGTGACATAGAAAGATGAAACACGATATGTTGATAAAAAATATTGTTACATGAGAAAAGTTCGTTAAAATAACGACAAATAGTACTGAAATAAAATATTTATTGTGCAAAATGATAAAATAAAGTATAATAGTGATAATGACATCTGTATAAAATGCAAAAGTGAACGGCAGCAATATGGAGGTTGAAACTGCGGTTTGCGCAAAACTGTTCAGAGGGGAAACTGAACAGGTACGGAAAGTTATCGAAATCAAAAAAGAAAAGGGCAATGAAGTGAAAGGAGGAAACTACATGCTGGATCAATCTTATTACCAGAAAACGGATGAGATTATCGAACACTACGGCCGCAAGGCAGCTTCCCTGATTCCGATCATGCAGGATATTCAGGCAGAATATCGTTATCTGCCGGGAGAACTGCTTACTTATGTGGCGAAAGAGATCGGAGTCAAAGAGGCAAAAGCCTACAGCGTGGCAACATTCTATGAAAACTTTTCCTTTGAACCGAAAGGAAAGTATGTGATCAAAGTCTGCGACGGAACTGCCTGCCATGTAAGAAAATCCATGCCGGTAAAAGAAGCTCTGATGAAAGAGCTGGGACTCAGTAATAAGAAACACACAACGATGATATGTTATTTACCGTAGAGACCGTATCTTGTCTGGGAGCCTGTGGACTGGCGCCGACTCTGACGGTCAATGATGAAGTACATCCTAAGATGACGCCGGAAAAAGCTATCGAGCTGTTAAATGAATTGAGAGGAGAAAGCGTATGAGTATAAATTGCCGTGAAGATCTGTTGAACAGACAGGCAAAGGTAAATGAAGAAATCAAATCGTATACCTGTCGCGTTCTTGTCTGTTCCGGTACCGGCTGTATCGCATCCGGTGCTCAGAAAATTTATGAAGAAATGGAAATTCTGTGTCGGGATATCGATGGTGTTACCGTAGAGATGCAGAAAGATATTCCGCATATTGGTGTGATCAAAACCGGTTGTCAGGGTCTGTGTGAACTGGGACCTCTGATGCGTATCGAACCATATAACTATCAGTATGTACATGTACAGCCGGAAGACTGTAAAGAGATCGTGGAGCGCACGATCCTGGAAGGACAGCCGGTAGAGAGACTGTTCTACCGTGATCATGAGACCGTCTGTCCGCATCCGGACGATATTCCGTTCCTGAATCAGCAGACACGTATCGTTCTGGAAAACTGTGGAAAGATCGACGCAGAGTCGATTGACGAATATATCGCAGCCGGTGGATATCAGGCATTGGCCAAAGCACTTGGCTCCATGACCCCGCAGGATGTTATCGAAGAAGTTACAAAATCAGGACTTCGCGGACGTGGCGGTGCGGGATTCCCTGCAGGAAAAAAATGGTCACAGGTAGCCCGTCAGAAAGAAAAAGTACGATATGTGGTGTGTAACGGTGATGAGGGTGATCCGGGTGCGTTCATGGATGGCTCTGTAATGGAAGGTGATCCGTATAAGATGATCGAAGGTATGACCATCGCCGCTTATGCAGTAGGTGCAGAAGACGGATATATCTACGTGCGTGCAGAGTATCCATTATCCGTAAAACGTCTGCGCATGGCGATCGAACAGGCAGAGGCAAATGGTCTGTTAGGTGATCATATCCTTGGTTCGGATGTGAACTTCCATCTGCATATCAACCGTGGTGCAGGTGCTTTTGTATGTGGTGAGGGATCGGCTCTGACGGCATCCATCGAAGGAAACAGAGGTATGCCGCGTGTAAAACCACCGCGTACCGTTGAAAAAGGTCTGTGGGAAAAACCGACCGTGCTGAATAACGTAGAAACATATGCCAATGTACCGAAGATCATTCTGGAAGGTGCAGACTGGTTCCGTACCATCGGTACCGAGGGAAGCCCAGGAACAAAGACATTCTCTCTGACCGGTGCCATTGAAAATACCGGTTTGATCGAAGTACCTATGGGAACAACGCTTCGTCATATTATTTATGATATCGGCGGCGGACTCAAGAGTGGTGCTGCTTTCAAGGGCGTACAGATCGGAGGACCGTCCGGCGGATGTCTGATCCTGGATCAGCTGGATGCGCCTCTGGACTTTGATTCGGTAAAGAAACTGGATGCCATCATGGGATCCGGTGGACTGGTAGTCATGGATGAAAACACCTGTATGGTAGAAGTAGCCCGTTTCTTTATGAACTTACCCAGCGTGAAAGCTGTGGAAAATGTGTTCCGTGCCGAGAGGGAACCAAACGTATGCTGGAGATCCTGGAGCGGATCGTAGACGGCAAGGGTGAGATGTCCGATCTCGATGAGCTGGAAGAACTGGCACACATGTACAGAGCATGGCTCTGTGTGGTCTTGGAAAGAGTGCACCGCTTCCGGTCATCAGTACCCTGAACCGGTTCCGCGACGAATACGTTGAACATATCCGTGATAAAAAGTGCCACGCAAAAGTATGTACGGCTCTGCGTCAGTTCCATATCAATTCCGAGTTCTGTATCGGCTGTGGAAAATGTGCGAAGAACTGTCCGGCGGGAGCGATTACCGGAGCTATCAAGCATCCGCATCAGATAGACAATAATCTGTGTATCAAGTGTGGTGCCTGTAAAGATAACTGTAACTTTAATGCAGTATATGTGGAAATGTAGGAAGGAGGGTGTCTTATGAGTCATATGATCATCGATGGAAGAAAAGTTGAATTTACGGATGAGAAAAATGTCCTGTCAGTGATCCGAAAGGCGGGTATCAATATCCCGACACTGTGTTACCACTCCGAGCTTTCCACATTTGGTGCCTGTCGTCTGTGTACCGTGGAAGATGACAGAGGAAGATGTTTGCATCCTGTTCGGAAGAGCCGAGAGACGGCATGGTGATCCATACCAATTCCGGACGTATCAGAAAATACAGAAAACTCATCGTGGAACTGCTTCTGGCAGCACACTGCCGTGACTGTACCACCTGTGTAAAGAGTGGAGAATGTGTTCTGCAGGAACTGGCACATCGTCTGGGGGTTGAAAATGTCCGGTTCCAGAATACGAGAGAACAGAGAGAACTGGATATGAGTTCCCCGTCTCTGGTGAGAGATCCGAATAAATGTATCCTTTGTGGAAACTGTGTCCGCGCCTGTGAAGAACTGCAGAGTATCGGTGCTCTTGGATTTGCATTCCGTGGTACCGAAGCGATGGTTATGCCGGCGTTTGACCGGAAGATTTCCACAACGGACTGTGTAAACTGTGGTCAGTGTAGAGTATTCTGTCCGACCGGAGCTATTTCTATCCGAACCAATATGGATGAAGTGTGGGAAGCTCTGGCAGATCCGAATGTGCGCGTGGTAGCTCAGGTAGCACCGGCTGTCCGTGTTGCAGTGGGAGATCATTATGGTCTGACCAAAGGAAGAAGCGTGATGGGCAAGATCGTCAATGCCCTGCACCTGATGGGATTTGATGAAGTATACGATACTTCCTTCAGTGCGGATCTGACGATCATGGAAGAGAGTGCAGAGTTCCTTGACAGAATCAAAAAAGGAGAAAACTTCCGTTACTGACTTCCTGCTGTCCGGCATGGGTCAAATTCGTAACCGATCAGTACAAAGATTATATTCCGAACCTGTCCACCTGCCGTTCTCCGCAGGGAATGCTTTCCGCAGTCATCAAAGAGTATTTCCGTGATCCGGAGCATGCGAAGGGGAAGAAAACTGTTATGGTTTCCATCATGCCATGTACTGCGAAGAAGGCGGAAGCTGTTCGTCCAAACAGCTTTACCAAGGGAGAACAGGATACAGATATCGTTATCACAACCACAGAGCTGCTTCGTATGATCGACAACTTTGGTATCAAATTCTCGCTTCTCGAACCGGAAGCCTGTGATATGCCGTTTGGATTTGGTTCCGGCGGCGGTGTGATCTTCGGTGTAACCGGTGGTGTGACTGAGGCGGTTCTTCGTCGTCTGACCAATGACCACAGCAAGGAAGCGATGCATGCGATCGCAGAAAGCGGTGTCCGTGGAGAAGAAGGTATCAAAGAGTTCTCTGTAGATTATCAGGGAACCGAAATCAAGATCTGTGTAGCCAGTGGTCTTGCCAATGCGAGAAAAGTTATGGATCAGGTAAAGAACGGAGAAAAAGAATATCATCTGATCGAAATCATGGCCTGTCGTCGTGGCTGTATCATGGGAGGCGGACAGCCGACCAGAGCCGGTGACAGAACAAAATCACTCCGTGCGAAAGGTCTGTACAACGCAGATAATACAACGATCATCAAGAAATCCGATGAGAACCCGCTGGTTCAGGAACTGTACGCCGGATTATTAAAAGGCAAAGAACATGAACTGTTACATAACGAAAGTTATGAATAAATTTTAAAATCATATAACTCCTGGAACTATTCCGTATTTGCATAGGTAGATGCGATCGGAACTGTTGAATTCTGACAGAGCGGATGTTATCATTTTTAAAAAGTACTATCAAAAAGAAAAACTATGAAAAATGTATAACGGAAAATCAGGAGGAAAAATGAGAGGACTGTATTCATCCAAGACAGAAATCAGACACAAAATATTCACGGAGATTGCCCGTATGGCATACGAAGAGCAATCTCCGGAGGAGGTACTGGAAGAACTTCCATATAAGATCATCCCGGGAGAGGTTGCAACTTACAGAGACAGTATTTTTCTGGAGCGGGCAGTCGTTGGTGAGCGTCTGCGTGTGGCAATGGGAATGTCGCTGAGAAAAATCACGGAGCATGCGCCAATCTCCAAAGGTGTGGAACCCAGTATTATAGAAGAAAAATATTACGAACCGCCGCTTATCAATGTGATCAAATTCGCCTGCAATGCCTGTCCGGAGAAGAGAGTCATGACAACAGAAGGATGTCAGGGCTGTCTGGAACATCCATGCGTGGAGGTCTGTCCGAAGAAGGCTGTCCATATGGAAGGTGGAAGATCTCATATTGATGAGTCTTCATGTATCAAATGTGGAAAGTGCGTGGAAGCCTGTCCGTATAATGCGATCATCAAACAGGAGCGTCCATGTACAAAAGCATGCGGAATGAATGCGATTGGTTCCGATGAATATGGAAGAGCGGAGATCGATCAGGAGAAATGTGTATCCTGCGGTCAGTGTCTGGTAAGCTGTCCGTTCAGTGCCATTGTGGATAAGGGGCAGATTTTTCAGACGATCATGGCGATAAAGAGCGAGACACCGGTTTATGCGATTCTTGCACCGGCGATCGCAGGTCAGTTCCAGGATATGAAAAATACAAAGATCCGTGGCGCTTTTCAGGCACTGGGATTTACCGATGTGAGAGAAGTTGCGATCGGAGCTGATCTGTGTACGGTGGAAGAAGCAAAGGATTTTCTGGAAGAAGTTCCGGAAAAGCTGCCGTTCATGGCAACATCCTGTTGCCCGTCCTGGTCTATGATGGCGAAAAAACTGTTCCCGGAACAGGCAAAATGCATTTCCATGGCGCTGACGCCGATGGTTCTGACTGCGCGACTGATCAAACAGAAAGAACCGGACTGCAAGATCGTCTTTGTTGGTCCGTGTGCAGCGAAAAAACTGGAGGCAAGCCGGAAGAGTATCCGCAGTTATGTGGATTTTGTATTGACATTTGAGGAAGTTGCCGGAATGTTTGATGCGAAAGGTGTGGACTGGAAGGATATTCCGGAAGGCGAACCTTTATTCCGTGCAAGTGCAGATGGACGCGGTTTTGCAGTCAGCGGAGGGGTTGCACAGGCTGTCGTACATGCGGTAAAACGGATCGATCCGGAACGGGAAGTCAAAGTGGTCAATGCAGAAGGTCTGCAGAACTGCAAGAAGATGCTCCAGATGGCGAAAGCCGGTAAGTACAATGGCTATCTGCTGGAAGGAATGGCATGTCCTGGAGGATGTGTGGCCGGAGCAGGTACGCTGCAGGTGGTAAAGAAAGCAGCAGCAGCGCTGGAAAAGATGAAAGGTGAAGCGTCCTTTACAGAATCTTCCGACTCCAAATATCAGTCAAGACTGGAGAGTCTGGAAAAGTTTGATGTGGAATAACATACAGATACTACAGCTACAGAGAGCAGAATTTTCTGCTCTCTGTATTGAAAAGAAGCAGGCACAGAAAGTGCAGATATAAGGGAGTGAGTGGAACATGAACAGAATTGCCGTGATTGGAATTATCGTGGAAGAACCACAGGAAGTCGAGAAACTCAACCAGCTGCTTCATGAATATGGAAGTTATATTATAGGAAGAATGGGGATTCCTACCGGGAGAGAAAGATCCATGTGATCAGCATCGCGATGGATGCGCCACAGGATACGATCAATGCCCTGACCGGCAAGATCGGAAGACTGGAAGGAATCTCGGCAAAAGCAGTTTACTCGAAATAGGAGACATGCATGAACAGAGACATACTGAGTAAGATCGAACAAGAGCAGATGATCAGCCGTGAGGAGCTGGAAGAACTGCTGACGACAACCGATCAGGAACTGATCGAGGAACTGTACCGGCGGGCGAGAGCGACAGCCGGGAAATATTATGGAAAAGAGATCTACCTGAGGGGGCTGATCGAATTTACCAATTATTGTAAAAATAACTGCTATTACTGTGGGATCCGCTGTGGCAATGAAAAAGTGCAAAGATATCGGCTGACCGTGGATCAGATTCTTTCGTGCTGCGAAAACGGATGGGAACTGGGTTTTCGGACCTTTGTACTCCAGGGAGGAGAAGATCCTTATTATACCGATGAGCGGATCTGTACGATCACAAAAGAAATCAAGAAACGATATCCGGACTGTGCGGTGACGTTATCGATCGGAGAGAAAGAACGGGCAAGCTATCAGCGTATTTTGACGCGGGGACTGACCGGTATCTGCTTCGTCATGAGACAGCAGATGAGGCGCATTATCAGAAACTTCATCCGTCACAGATGTCGCTGGCACACAGAAAACAGTGTCTGAGGGAACTGAAGGAGATCGGATATCAGACAGGGTGTGGTTTTATGGTAGGATCGCCGGGACAGACGCTGGATACCTTATATGAGGATCTGGTGTTTATCAAAGAACTCCAACCGGAGATGGTGGGAATCGGACCGTTTATTCCCCATCAGGATACCCCCTTTGCAGAAGAAAAGGCAGGAACGCTGGAAGATACCTTACGGCTTCTGGCAATCATCCGGCTGATTCATCCGATGGTACTGTTGCCATCCACACTGCACTCGGAACGATCCATCCGATGGGAAGAGAAAAGGGTATTCTGGCAGGAGCCAACGTGGTGATGCCAAACCTGTCACCGATTCAGGTGAGGGACAAATACCAGCTGTATGACAATAAAATCTGTACGGGCGAAGAAGCGGCAGAGTGCCGCGGCTGTCTGGAACGGCGCATAGCTGCGATTGGTTATCAGTGTGTGACAGATCGCGGAGACAGTGCAATGTGCCGATGAAAAACAAGAAATACTAATTGGGAAGATTGCGGAAATCTGTCTGCGGGATCCGAATGGAATCACAGAAGACCCGGCAGCCTGACCAAAAAGAAAGGAAGAGAGACGTTATGTATAATCCGAAATCGTTAAAAGCCGAGGAATTTATCTCAGATGAAGAGATCAGAGAGACCCTGGCTTATGCAGATGCAAATAAAGATAATATAGAACTGATCGACCAGATCCTTGCGAAAGCAAAGGAATGTAAAGGCCTGACACACAGAGAGGCTTCTGTGCTGCTGGCGTGTGAGATGCCGGACAAGATTCAGGAAATGTATGAACTTGCGGCAGAGATTAAAAAAGAATTTTACGGAAACCGGATCGTGCTTTTTGCACCGTTGTATCTGTCCAATTACTGTATCAACGGCTGTGTATACTGTCCGTATCATAAAAAGAATACACATATCGCCCGGAAAAAACTGACCCAGGAAGAGATTGTAAAAGAAGTGACAGCTCTGCAGGATATGGGACATAAACGACTGGCGATTGAGGCAGGAGAAGATCCGGAAAACAATCCGATCGAATATATTCTGGAATCTATCAAAACGATTTACAGTATCAAACATAAAAACGGAGCCATCCGCCGTGTGAACGTAAATATTGCGGCGACCACCGTGGAAAATTATCGAAAATTAAAAGAAGCCGGAATCGGAACTTATATTCTGTTCCAGGAAACATATCACAAAAAGAGCTACGAAGAACTGCATCCGAAGGGACCGAAACACAACTATGCATATCATACCGAAGCCATGGATCGTGCGATGGAAGGTGGTATCGATGATGTGGGTCTTGGTGTGCTGTTTGGACTGGAGCTTTATCGTTATGAATTTGCGGGGCTTTTGATGCACGCAGAACATCTGGAAGCTGTACACGGTGTGGGACCGCATACGATCAGTGTACCACGTATCAAACATGCGGACGATATCGATCCAACGGTATTTGATAACAGTATCAGTGATGACATTTTTGCAAATCTGCGCGCTGATCCGTATCGCAGTGCCGTATACCGGTATGATCATCTCTACCAGAGAGAGTCAGGCAGTTCGTGAAAAAGTACTTCCGTTGGGTGTCTCTCAGATCAGTGGTGCGTCAAAGACGAGTGTTGGTGGATACGATACACCGGAGACGGAAGATGAAGTGACTTCCGCACAGTTTGATGTCAGTGACCAGAGGACACTGGATGAGATCGTACGGTGGTTAATGGAGATGGGAGATATCCCGAGTTTCTGTACTGCCTGCTACCGCGCCGGAAGAACCGGCGACCGTTTTATGTCCCTGTGCAAGAGCAAACAGATCCTCAACTGTTGTCATCCGAATGCACTGATGACATTGATGGAGTATCTCCAGGATTATGCTTCACCAAAGACAAAAGAAATCGGTATGAAACTGATCGAAAAAGAACTGGACAATATTCCAAATGAAAAAGTCCGTAAAGTCGCAGAAGAGCATCTGCGGGATATCGAAAACGGACAGAGAGATTTTCGGTTCTGACAATAAAAAGCGACTGTTGGAGTACTGAGACAAGAGGGAAATACAGTCGAAAGAAGTGACACAGCGGACAACACCTGCAAAGGCGCAGGGGTTGTCTGTTGTGTCTGTTAGGTTACGGAAACAATGAGTAAAACTCAGATGATTAGAATAGAATTGGTTTACATAAAAACAAGGGAGGAGATTATATGGGTACAACATTACAGGAAACGCCTTCTGGCAACCGGCTTCATATAGGTATATTTGGAAAAACAAACAGCGGAAAGTCTGCCTTTATCAATGCATTTTCCGGACAGTCTGTCTCCATCGTGGCAGACGTAAAGGGAACCACCACCGATCCGGTCTACAAGGCGATGGAGATCGCACCGCTTGGTCCGTGCGTATTGATCGATACGGCGGGATTTGACGATGAGGGAGAACTGGGAGCCATGCGGATGGAAAAGACGGCGCTGGCTGCACAGAAAACGGAACTGGCACTGATAGTATTTGCATCCGAAGACATGGAAAAGGAACTGGAGTGGTTTCGGTATTTTCAGGAAAAAAAGACACCGGTGATTCCGGTGGTAAGTAAAAGCGATCTTCGTTCAGATGAAGAAAATCAGGAATTTGCAGAAAAACTCAGAGAACAGACGAAAGAGAAAGTCTGCATCGTGAGCGCAAAAACCGGTGCGGGAATCGCAGAACTGAAAGAGTGGATGATCCGTATGGTTCCCGAAGGCTTCGCGGCCGGACGATCACCGGGGATCTGGTATCCGAGGGAGAGGTTGTCCTCCTGGTAATGCCCCAGGACATCCAGGCACCCAAAGGTCGCCTGATCCTCCCACAGGTACAGACGATGCGGGAACTGCTGGATAAAAAATGCATTGTTTTAAGTGCCACCACCGACAAACTTGTGGAAGCCATGGACCAGCTGAAAAATCCCCCAAAACTGATCATCACTGACTCCCAGGTCTTCGATTATGTCTACGAACACAAACCTGCAGAAAGCCTGCTGACCTCCTTTTCCGTCCTCTTTGCCGACTACAAAGGCGACCTGGATTACTACAAAGAGGGAGCTAAAAAATTGATGAATCTGTCCGCTAACTCCCGCGTCCTGATCGCCGAATGCTGCACCCATGCACCACTGAAAGAAGACATCGGCAGAGAAAAGATCCCGCGGATGCTGAAGAAAAAATACGGCGAAACCCTGAAAGTAACCGTCGTAAGCGGCACCGACTACCCCAAAGACCTGACCCCATATGACCTGATCATCCAGTGCGGCGCCTGCATGTTCAACCGCAAATACGTCCTCCACCGCATCCAACAGGCAAAAGACCAGGGCGTAGCATGACCAACTACGGTGTAGCAATCGCTCAATTAAAAGGTATCTTGGACAAAATTGTCTGCTAAAGTAAAAACAAAAATACTTTTACAAGTCGATCACTGAAAATTTATTATTATATTACCATGTAGCGTACCTTTTCGTGTTCCAATACACAGCTCGAAGAAGCCGGATGACAGGACGGTCAGAAAGGCGAGCAACACTTTGTGGGCAGTTAGAGGCGATTTTGAGATCCGACACCTACGTAGACTTTCGCGAGTGTCAGCTGACACTCGTGAATATTAGTCGGAGTTGATGGCTAGCTCAAAACGACTCTGCCCACGTTGCCACCTTCTGACTGTCCTGCCATCCGGCTTCTCCGGGCGTCCGGATGCATTTCCCTCCTACTTGTAAATAAGCCCCCTTTTTGATACAATAAATAAAATAAGGCTTTTTATGCCCTTTAATCGGAACAAACAAGGAGAAAAAACATGAAAGTAGTAATACTTGCAGGTGGTTTCGGCACCCGCATCAGCGAAGAAAGTGTACTGAAACCAAAGCCCATGGTAGAAATCGGTGACAAACCGATTCTCTGGCATATCATGAAACTTTATTCCTATTATGGATACAACGAATTCGTGATCTGCTGTGGATACAAACAACATATGATCAAAGAATGGTTTGCAGACTATTATCTGCACAGCTGCGACGTGACATTTGATTTTACCCGGGAAAATAAAATGACTGTGCACAACAACATCTCCGAACCATGGAAAGTAACCCTGGTAGATACCGGATTAAACACAATGACCGGCGGAAGAATCAAACGGGTCAGAGAACATCTGAACGGAGAACCATTCTTCCTGACTATGGGGACGGTGTGGCAGATATCAACATTGCTGAACTGTTAAAATTCCATCAGGAAGGCGGGCGCATGGCAACATTGACTTCCGTACAGCCAATGGGACGATTCGGCGCGCTGGATCTGCGGGAAGATGGAGAAATCACAAACTTCAAAGAGAAAAAACAGGAAGACAGCGGCTGGATCAATGCCGGATTTATGGTACTGGAACCGGAGATCCTGGATCTGATCGAAGGAGACGCGACTGTATTTGAGAAATATCCTCTGGAAGAGGCAGCCAGAAGAGGACAGCTGGATGCATATCGGCATAATGGGTTCTGGCAGTGCATGGATACGATGAATGAGAAGAAGAAACTGGAAGAAATGTGGAGAAGCGGAAATGCTCCATGGAAAGTGTGGGAGTAAGAGACATGAATAACCTGACATTTTTTAAAGGAAAAAAAGTATTTCTCACCGGACATACCGGATTCAAGGGATCCTGGCTTTCCCGGATCCTGATTCTTTCGGGAGCCGAGGTGACCGGATATGCGCTGGAAGCACCGGTGGAGGCGAAACTTTTTGATACCTTACATCTGGAAAAAATATGCACTCCGTGATCGGAGATATCCGCGACCGGGAAAAACTGATCCGTACCATGCAGGAAGCACAGCCGGAGATCG
>ENA-OQIO01000835-OQIO01000835.1-human-gut-metagenome-genome-assembly--contig:-NODE-835-length-15880-cov-2.472291_pt1 | contig 15880 bp, 20 predicted proteins | sample MGYA00242573_ERZ504737 | MGnify/ENA primary metagenome ERZ504737 (study PRJEB26092, sample SAMD00036203) | human gut metagenome | host: Homo sapiens | study: EMG produced TPA metagenomics assembly of...
CGCGCGGCGTCGATCCGCGCAGGCCGCAAGGCCGTGCCATACGGCGGGCCCAATCAATTACGGCTGGCCGAAACGGCACATCCGGCCACGGCTCTTCGTCAACAACGGCGTCGCTTCCACCGAGGGCCAATGGCAAAAGGTCTACGAGGACTTCATCGGCCAGACATTGAAGCAAGTGAAAGGAAAATAATGGCAACAACGAGAATCACCTACACGGACGGTACCAGCGAACTCGTGCCGATCACGATGCGCGCTACATGCAAGGCCGAGGCGCACGCCATCGAGGCCGGCTGGGGTCCCATCACCCAGTCACCCGTTCGTTCCGGCGCTTACGCGGCCTACGCGGCCCTGCGCATGACTGGGCGCACCATGCCTGATTTCGAGCATTGGCTGGACACCGTGGCGTCCTTCGACCTTGCGGCAGCGAAGGAGGAGCCGGAAGAGGGAAACCCTACGGACTAGCCGCGTGGCCTCAAGGCTCGCTCGGCCGTCTCTCGTTCCTCCTGGCAAGCCGTTTCGGCGGCACGCCATGGCAATGGAGGAACGAGGCCGACGAGCTGGATTGGGGCACCGGACTGGCCGAACTGCTCAAGGAAGCGGAAGAAACACGGAAGGAGTGAACCGTGGCGCACAGCGCGATCATGAGCGTGCGCATCACCGGCAACGCCGATGATGCCGTCAAGGCGTTCGAGAAGACCACCACGAAGGCCGCCGCTTTCGGCAGCGCCATCGGCGGACTCGCCGTCAAGGGCGTGACCGCGCTGTGGGACACGGTGAAGGGCTTCGCCAGCGACGTGGTGAACATGTCGGACAGCACCGACAAGTTCATGAACACCATGAGCTTCGCCGGCATCGACACGAAGGCCGTGCAGGCCGCCGCCAAGGAAACCCGCAAATACGCGGACGACACCGTGTACGGGCTCGATGACATCCAGAACACCACCGCGCAGCTGGCCGCCAACGGCATCGGCAACTACATGGAACTGACCGAGGCGGCCGGCAACCTGAACGCAGTGGCCGGCGGCAACGCCGACACGTTCAAAAGCGTCGCGATGATGCTCACGCAGACCGCAGGCGCGGGCAAGCTCACCACCGAGAACTGGAACCAGCTGACCGACGCCATCCCGGGCGCGTCCGGCAAACTCCAGGAGGCCCTGCTGAAGAACGGCGCGTACACGGGCAACTTCCGTGACGCCATGGCCAAGGGCGAGATCACGGCCGACGAGTTCAACAGGCGCTGCTGGACCTCGGCATGACCGACGTGGCGAAACAGGCCGCGACATCGACCAGCACCATCGAGGGAGCCATGGGCAACCTCGAAGCCGCCGTGGTCGGTGGTCTGACCGACGCGTTCAACCTGTTCAAACCTGCCGTGACCGGCGGCATCAACGCGGCATCAACTGCCGTGACCAGTCTGGCCACCACCGGCGTGCAGGGATTGCAGACGTTCTTCGGCCAGGTCAAGGACACCGGAGCGTTCACCGCCTTGCAGTCGGCCCGCGCAGTCGGTCGGCGGCGGACTCCAATCATTGTGGAACGGCATCATGGCGGTCGTGAATGCGATGACCGGAGGACAGCCGGCGGGAACCGCGTTCGGCAACGTGCTCAACACCGTCGCCACGGCCGCGCAGACGGTCGGCGGCTGGCTGAAGACCGCCGGCGACTGGATCAGTCGAAACACGGATCTCGTGACCCCCCTCGTGGCCGCGATCGGCGGAGCGTGGCGGCCGTCACCGCCGTCACCACCGCCATGCGGATTGCCGCCGTCGCTCAAGCGCTGCTCAACGCGGTCATGGCCGCGAACCCGATCATGCTGGTCATCACGCTCATCGCCGCGCTCGTGGCCGGACTCACCTACTTCTTCACCTGCACCAACACCGGCAAGGCCGTGTGGTCGAGCTTCACGGGTTTCCTCTCCGGCTGTGTGCAGGGCATCATCGGCTTCTTCTCCGGTCTCGGCTCCACCATCATCGGCATCTTCAGCTCGGCCGCGAACGGTGCCAGGAACGCGTGGAACGGCGTGGTCGGCTGGTTCCGTGGACTGCCGGGCTCCATCGCCGGGTTCTTCGGCAACGCCGGCAGCATCCTGTACAACGCCGGCGCAAGCATCATCAGCGGTTTCCTCAACGGCCTGAAATCGATGTGGAGCAACGTGACCGGCTGGATCAGCGGCATCGGCGACTGGATCAAGCCCACAAGGGCCCGATCAGCTACGACCGTCGCCTGCTCATCCCCGCCGGCCAGGCCATCATGACCGGCTTCGCACAGGGCCTCAACAACGGGTTCGACAGCAACGTCGAAACCGCCATCGGCCGCGCCAACCGCAGACTAGCGGCCATGCCCCTCAACGTCTCCGCCCAAGGCAACACGGCCACGCCAGCCGTGATCAACACCTGGAACGTGGAGATCAACGGCGAGGTCATCGACAAGGACGGCACCGCAAGGCCATCAAACGGCTTCTGGCCGACTACGACGCAAGGAGGTCGTGATGCAGCAATGCTTCATGTTCATCGACACCGGCAGCGGCTGGACGCCGGTGAACGATTCCGCCAAGGACATCGCGGCCCTGGACTCTTTCACCATCGATTGGGGAAGTGACGGCATCGACGAACAACCCGAGCCGGCCGTCATGTCATTCACCCTCCGCGACCGCACCGGACGGCTCGCAGGCCAGGCATTGACACTGGCCGGCATGAAAGTGGTCGTCCAATTCTCCAACCAGCCTCGATGGATGGACCTGACGCCAGCGATGGGCTGCTGGCGCGATCTGCGCATCCCCATCGACTCGCTCCACAAGATGTATTCGCCAGACTCGCCAGACTCGCCAGACTCGCCATCCGAAACAATGTTCGCCGGCAGCGTGTCCACCGGCGCAGCGTCGAACCGGCCAGCGGCGGCGGGTGCTGCTCAAACTCTCCGCCACATCGAGGATGGCCGTGTGGAAGCGCCTGCAATCCCAAGGACCGACAGACACGGCCGCGAAATGGAACGGCGCGCACTGGATAGGCACGCCATCCGCACGCCTCAAGGAGATGAACCGCAGGGCCTCGGCGCAGGGAGCGCCGGAAGCCCAACTGGACGGGCTCGCCCTGCCGTCAAGCGTCGCACCATACACGCCATCCGACCACCCATCGCAGCTCGACCTGCTGCACCGGCTCACCGTCGGGCCACGACTCCCTCAATGGCACGAAGTCTACGACGGCGCGGCATCCACCATCAGGCCGCTGTTCCTCGCCGACCCAATCGCCGTGCATCTGTCAACCGATGGCCGACTCAACGTCCTCACCGACGGAGAGACACGATACGCACTCTCGGCGGCCGACATCGAGGCATCGACGGATCTGAGCATCACCGAACCTTTGACACAGGTCGTCATCAACGCGAAACGCGTCAAATCGGACAACGGCAAGCTCTCTTTCGACGACGTGGAGATCACGATGGGAGACCAGGACCGTCTGCCACCACAATTGACCGTCATGCAGAAGAGCCTCACCGTCGATTCCGACATGCTCGCAATCGATGACTCAGGCGGCGTGTGGAACAGCGGGGCCACATCGAACGTCAGCGACACCGACCGCGCGAACGTCGCGCAATGGCTCGAATCGCACGACCTGCGCATGGTCCCGGACTCCGTGACGTTCAACAGCACGCGCATCGACCCGGCGCGCCTGCCATGGCTGTACAAGGCGAGCCCGTCCGGCCCGTTCATCATCGTCAAGGCCAAGGCGTCGGCACTGACCGGCTCAGATGGCCGACCGGCCTTCACCGGCCCCATCACGACCATCGGCGGGACGCTCTCATACCGGTGGCGCAACGGCAAGCCGACGCTCACCCAGGAAGCGACGCTGGCCGCGCTCCGGCCGCTGCTGACGAAACAGATCACATGGACCGACCTGCCCACCCTCAGCTGGCAGCAGCTCGACCTGCACATCTGCGACCTCTCGATGATCCAGATCATCGACACTTCTTCGCCCACCGCCGAAAAGGAAGGAACACAATGACAGCAACAACACCAATCTACGGCCTCTCGTATCCCGAAGGCTCCGACCTCGTATCAACCGCGCCGGACTCGTTCAAGAGCATGGCCGACACGTTCGAGAAGGCGCTGGACACCGTCGACAGACGCTCCACCCCAGCCGGTGCGACACCTGTGATCGCCACCACGCTCGAATCGCTGAAGGCACAGACGGCCACGGTCGGCCAGACCGGCTTCGTCACCTCGGACGGCGACAACACCGGCCCGTACATCTGGACGGGACCAGCTGGCATCACGCACACTGGTACACCGCCGATGACAAAGCCAAAACAACGCTCGTCAACAAATCAGGCTGGAAATGCGAATACATGATGAAACATGGATTCATCTACGTCACGGTTAATCTTTCGGACAGTGGCACCAAAGGATGGAGCGAAAGCCAAATGCCAGGCACGCTCCCCGAGGAAGCACGACCGCCGCTCGAACTGAATTTCGCACCGATGTGCTCCAACAACAATTCAATCGGTGTATTCATCGTCAAACCCACCGGAGTCATCGTCTACTCGCGTCGCGGAGGCGAGCAAATCTCCGACAATCGTTATGCAACCATGATGTGGCCGGCCGCATGACGGATCTCATCATCGCCATCGTCGGCGCGGTCGGCGCGGTCGTCGGCGCACTGGTCTCCACCCTCTCGGCCGCCGCCAAGAACAAGATGGAAGCTACAGGCTCGCACAGAAGATGCAGGCCGACAACCAACGCCTCTGGCAATGGAACCGGCAACTCATCGACCACATCTACCGCCGCGCCCCACCACCACCGCCGGAACCACCTGAAGACCTTTTCAACTAAGAACGGAGCCAACATGAGCGACATCATCTGGAAAGGAAGCCCGAACCACTACGTGGGACGCAACGGCTACGGCGTCACCCACATCACTTTGCACATCATGGTCGGATACCTAGCCGGCACCGATGCCACGTTCGCCAACCAGTCAAGCCGCGCCTCGGCCCACTACGGCATTGGCGCGACCGGAGAGATCCACCAATACGTGTCGGAGCTCGACGGCAGTTATTCCGACGCGAACTACGCGTCTAACAATTCGACCATCAGCATCGAGCACGAAGGAGGAATGTCCAACGGCGCGGTCTGCACCCAGGCGTGCATCGACGCAAGCGCGCGCCTCTGCGCCGACATCGCGCTCAGGTACGGGTGGACGAAACTGTGGCACGACGGGCTGAAAGGCAACGTATGGCTACACCGGGAGATCCCAGGCACAGACCACCTCGCCTGCCCCGACCTCGCACCCAACGGCCTGCCATACAAGCAGATCATCGACAAAGCAAATCAGATACTCGAAGGAGGCTCCATGTCAAACGCAGGAGACGAAGTATGGAACTGGGCCTACAAGCCCAACGGGAAGAACGCCACACCGGGCGGCAACATGTACAACCTGCTCGCCTACGAGCTGCCGCAGCGTGTCCGTGACAGCATCATGCAATACAGCTACAAGGGCTCAGCACCGGGCGGCAACATCTACAACACAATCTGCTTCGAGATCCCAGGAATGCTGAAACAGCTCACCAAGACCCTTGAAGCGCAGCAGCAGCAGATCAGCGAACTGTCCGAAAAAATCAGCAAGCTGGCAGGGACCACGAAATGACCGACACAACGGAAAACCGACTACCGACGGCCAACACAACGGAATATGACGCAATGCCAGTCTCGGCGCAGATCATGGCCGCCACCGATGACGACGCCGAGGCAACGACGCCGAGAATCGACAGCGGCACAATATCCAGATTCCTCGTGCTGCTCCTTGCGCTTGTCAACCAGGGACTGACCATGTTCGGCCATCCGGTGCTCAACATCGATGACACGACCATCACGCAGCTCGTGAGCCTCGCATGGACAGCCGGCAGCGCCATCTGGTGCTACTGGAAGGACAACGACGTGACCGCGAAAGCCCGCGTCAAAAAGGCGAGGCTGTCGGCACGTCACGCGGCCTAGATAAGCCGGACGGCCGCCGTGGCTTCTCTCAGACGGCCGTCCGGCATCGCAACGTAATGCTCCGTGGTCTCAACCGATTCATGGCCGAGCAGTTCGGCGACCACGAACAGGTCGTGTGTGGCGGCGTAGGCCGTGGTGGCGAACCGGTGGCGCAGCGTGTGCGCGGCGTATCCGTCCGGCAGCAGATGACTGATGTGGTCCCCGATATAGGACTCCTCACATGGCCGACGAACCGGCCAGGGAACAGGTAGCCCCGAGCGTCCATGATGATGTCGGCCAGATCATCCGGCAACGGCACTATGCGCTGCTTGTCGCCTTTGCCGCGCACGATCAATGACCGGCCGGCGCTGTCGGCCACGACGTCATCGCTGTGGACCCGCGCGATCTCGCCACGCCGCAGTCCGCACTCCGCACCGAGCCGGATCATGAGTTTTTCCGACGACGTGGCTTCTCCATCGCCGCAGCGATGTAACGGTCCGGGCATGGTCTGGGATGCGCGTGCGGCTTCTTCACGCGTGGCACGTCCAGGCTCGGGTCGTCGCTTCTCCGGCCGCTTTTGTGCAACCATCGGAAGAACGACGAAATGGTGTTCCGGTACGCTTTGCGCGTCTCGGGTTTCCATTGCTGCCGTGCGAACGCCTGCACGATCTGCTCCGTGGTCACGTCTTTGGGCCTGACGGCATGAGCAGCGCCGCGAGATGCACCATCTTGTATCGTCGGCTTTTGATTGTCTGTGCTGATAGGCCGGCCGCCTTGAGGGTGTCAGTCCACCCTTCGATGCTTCTGCGCCATGGGACCGGTGCGCTGATCTTGTTTCTCATGATCCATCATGCACCCCATCATGCACCCCTGGCTTTAAGCGGTTAAAATGAGCTCGGATAAGCTCAGAAGCCCCATGGATTTGAACCTTGGACCTCTGGTATCCCCAGAGGTCCAAGGTTCAAATCCATGCCCCGCTACCAATTGAAACCGGAAACCTTTTGGTTTCCGGTTTTTTGTTTTCCCCAGGACGTTTCGCTCCTTTTATATAAAGTCCCCATACATATCGAACGCAACCGGCACACACAACGTATGGTCATGCCGCCGCAGCCTTCATAATCGAACATAATCGCAAACCATGTATTAAAACGCTTTACCAAAAGTATTTGAAGAAAGTACTTGTAGCCGCATCGCCGTAATCGTTACGAAAAAGGGAAATCACAAAAAGAACACAACTACCTCTATAATCGGCTATATGAATGAAGCAACATCATCAAGCGCGACACCGCGCACAAAGGCAACAGCAAAGACAACAGCCAAGGCAGCGGCCACAAAGACAACGAGGACAGCCGCGAAATCAACCGCAAAGACGACAACCAAAAAACCAACCACCAAGCGCACTTCCAAGCCGAAAACCGCAACGAAGCGAACCGTCGGCGAAACTCCAGCACCTATCATCAACCGCACCAGCCCGGAACAGTTCGGCCGCGTAAACGTTCTTGGCATCACTCCGTCCGCCGAAAACGGCCTGTACCCGGCTCGCGTGGAGCTTGGCGAGGCATTCAAGGTCACCGCGCAGGTGTTCATCGAAGGCCGCACCAAGGCCGTGCCACCGTGTCCGTGCGCAACACGCGCGGCACCGAGAAGGCCCGCTTCCCCATGACCTGCACCAACCCGGCCTGGACCGCTGGGAAGCGATGGTCAAGATCGGCGACCACAGCGACCTGAAGCCGTGGGAAGATGGCTATGCCGACGTCAAGAAGCAGCTCGGCGAATGCACATCGTGTCGAAGGCTGGGAAGATACGTACGCTTCCTGGCTGCACGACGCGCAAATCAAGGTCGAGGTCGGCGACGATGTGGAGAACGCGCTGGAATCCGGCGCGCAGCTGCTGGAACGTTGGGCTGGCGCACGCGATTCCAGCTGACCGCCGATGACAAGAAGACGCTGCGCGAAGCCGCGAAGACCGTTGCCGACAAGTCGCTCGACGCGACCGCGCGTCTTGCCGCAGCGACCACCGACGCAATCGCAAGCCTGCATGAAACCAATCCGCTGCGCGACGGCCTGAGCGCGTCGAATCCGCAGCGCTTCCGCGTGGAGCTCCGAAGTCGAGCTTCGCCGCATGGTACCAGTTCTTCCCGCGTTCCGAAGGCGCGTATTTCGACGCCGACGGCAAGATCGTGCAGGGCACGCTGAAGACGGCGCTGTCCGGCCTCGACCGCGCGAAGGCCGAAGGCTTCGACATCGTGTACCTGCCGCCGATCTTCCCGATTGGCGTGACCAACCGCAAGGGCCGCAACAACACGCTGATTGCCGGACCGCACGATCCGGGCTCCCCGTTCGGCATCGGCTCCGAGCTGGGCGGCCACGACACCGTCGACCCGCTGCTCGGCACCATGGACGATTTCAAGGCGTTCTGCGCGCACGCGCATGAGCTGGGTATCGAAGTGGCGCTCGACTTCGCGCTGCAGTGCTCGCCTGACCACCCGTGGGTCAAACAGCATCCGAACTGGTTCCGCACCAAGCCGGACGGAACGATCGCATTCGCCGAGAATCCGCCGAAGAAGTACCAGGACATCTATCCGATCGATTTCAACGCCGACATGGAAGGCATCGAAGCGGAAACCGAACGCATCATGGACCTGTGGATCAAGGCCGGCGTGACGATCTTCCGCGTGGACAACCCGCATACCAAGCCGGTGCGTTTCTGGCAGGACGTGATCGCCGCCGTGACGAAGAAGCATCCGGAGACGCTGTTCCTGGCCGAGGCGTTCACCCGTCCGGGCATGATGCGCGCGCTGAGCTATGCCGGCTTCACGCAGTCGCACTGCTACTTCCCGTGGCGCAACACCAAGGAGGAGCTTGAGGAGTATTTGGAGGAGACCAACGGCGACGGTGGTTTCTACCAGCACAACACCTTCTGGCCGTCCACGCCGGACATCATGACCGCCTACCTGCGCGACAACGGTATCGCCGGTCACGCGGTGCGCGCGGTGCTCGCCGCGATGGGCTCTCCGAGCTGGGGCATCTACAACGGCTATGAGCTCATCGAGAACAAGCAGCGTCCGGGATTCGAAGAGCAGATCGACAACGAGAAGTACGAAGTCAAGGTGCGCGATTGGGACGAGGCCGACAAGTACGGCATCTCCGAGCTGCTCACCTCGCTCAACAAAATCCGTTCCGAGCATCCGGCATGCCGCAGCTACCACAACCTGCACGTCCTGCCGAGCGACGATGCGGGCGTGGTGGCGTTCCTGCGCCAGACCCCGGCCGAGCTTACCGGTACCGGCAAGCCGGATACGGTGATCGTGGTGGTGAACCTCGACGGCCACAACACGCACCAGTCCATCGTGCACATCGAACTGCCCGACTTCGGTTTCGCCACCGACAAGCCGCTCAAGGTGCGCGACGAGCTGACCGGACGCGAGTTCGATTGGGGCTGGGACAACTACGTCTCACTGGCACCGTGGGCCGACGTGGCGCACGTGCTGACGGTGGTCGAGGACTGAGTGAGTTTGGGTGTAGGCACTCTGCCTAGCACCCAGCCAGCACAAAACACATAGATCAAGGGCGTTGAAGACGTTTCTCACGTTTTCAACCCGGCTTTGTGCACTCCGTAGGTGGTTTTTTTGATTCCGTAGGTGCTCTCCGGTCAATCCACGCAAACAGAATGGCTGAAATCAAGCCTTTTTGCCGCAGGGATACCAGAGCCAACCACCTACGGAAGAGCAAAACCACCTACGGAATTGTTCTTCCAACGTTCCAAGGCAGGATAGTCAATCACAATCGGCCAAAAAGATGTTGACCAGCGAGCGCATCACGCCTTATCTCCCCAGCACTGAGCACCATTCATATAGGTATCCGGAAAATGGTGCCGACATGGCGTGAAAGCGGGTATCCTAAGTAACGAACTACTGCTGATCATATCGATCAAGGAGAAAACAATGGCAGAAACCTTCAACGTCGTGGTGGAGATCCCGCGCGGTTCCAAGAACAAGTACGAAGTGGACCACGAGACCGGTCGCGTGTTCCTGGACCGCACCCTGTTCACCTCCATGGGCTACCCGGATGACTACGGCTACATCGACGGCACCCTGGGCGAGGACGGCGATCCGCTCGACGCTCTCGTCATGATCCCGAACTCCGTGTTCCCGGGCTGCGTGGTGGAATGCCGCGCCGTCGGCCTGTACCACATGGTCGACGAGGCCGGCGGAGACGACAAGGTGCTGTGCGTGCCGGCTGATGTGCGTTTCGACGACATCAAGGATGTCGAAGACGTTTCCGAGTACCACAAGGCTGAAATCAAGCACTTCTTCGAGCAGTACAAGGCTCTGGAGCCGGGCAAGGAAGTCCTGCCGGGCGATTACTGGACTGGCGCCGCCAAGGCCGAGGAGGAAATCGTCGCAGCCCGCAAGCGCCTCGCTGATAGCGAGAAGTGATCGCTTCTCCCCTTTTTATGTCAAAGCCCACTGCCCCCGACAGTGGGCTTTTTCTCTTTTCCAGCCAGTGGAGGCCAGGTGCCGTTGCGGGGAGTCCAACGGACCAAAGCGTCCGATTTCTTCGTACCGCGGTATAGTGGTCTCTTGTAATTTTCGGCATGCGAACAGTATTCGCTGAATTCAAAGCCCGCTGGACGTCACATATCACATCCGCGTGCGGCAGTTCTGTGTCGGTGCTCCTAGGCGTAGGCGGAACGCAATCCGTCGAGGCCCATCCCGTGGGGAGACCGGCGGGATGAACCTTTTCACCAGCTATGCTCATTCAGATTCTGCTTATTGGCGTGTCCGTGTCCATGGACGCGTTCGCTGTCTCCATTGGCAAAGGCCTGACCGTCAAGAAGCTTCGCGGCGTCGATGCGTTCAAAACCGCCCTGTGGTTCGGCGGATTCCAGGCGCTTTTCCCTCTGTTCGGCTATTTCGCGGCCAGCACGTTCAGCAAATACGTGACCGCCGTGGACCATTGGATCATTTTCGGCCTACTCGCTCTGATCGGCGGCAATATGGTACGCGAGGCGTTCGAAGAGGACGAGGAGAACGCCAAGGAAACCCCTGAATTCGATTGGAAGCACATGCTGCCGCTCGCCGTGGCCTGCAGCATCGACGCATTCGCGGTCGGCGTGAGCTTCGCGTTCATGACGCTCAACATCTGGCTGTCGGTGGTCATCATCGGCATCACCACCGGCCTGTTCTCCGCCGCCGGCCTGTATATCGGCCGCGCGTTCGGCTCGCGGTGGCAGAAGCCCGCGCAGATCGCCGGCGGCATCGTGCTGATTCTTATCGGCGTGAAGGTGCTGTTCGAGCATCTCGGATTCCTCGGTTGACTGCCAATCCAACATAATAAAAGCCGTAATCATTGCGATTACGGGCTTTGTCATTAGAACAGCCGTTTACAGCACGACGATGGCGAGCACCGCCAGACCGACTGCGAGACCGGTCAGCATGACCGGCAGCAGTGCGAGGCCGATCCACGGCGAACGCGCATCCGGCTCGGGGTCGGCGTCGCGGTGCCAGAAGTACGAGCACACGGTGAGCGCCACGGCCACCAATACCGTCACGATCGCGGCGACGACCCATGTCGTGGTCACGTTGCTGAACATGTCCACCGTGGCTCCGGAGGCAGCGGACATGGCGGCGGCCCTGGAATGCGTTGTCGGCAGGAGCACCGGCAGGAAGCACCAGCCCGCGCTGGCGATCATGGCGACGCCTTCGACCACGCTGTGCGACAGCGAGCGGATCAGGTGCGTGCGGTTTTCGCGGGCCATCTGCCGGCCGAAGGATACGATGATCAGCACGATCAGCAGTCCGCCCACGCCGGCGATCCACGCTTCCTCCATGGAGAAGCTTTTGCCGCCATCCAGGCCGGCGGGGAAGATCACATTGCCCAGCATCACGGTCGTGGCGCAGATCGCCGACAGCAGGCCTGCGATCGCGGCGATCACATGGCCGGCGACGCCGTCGCGGAACGGACTGAACACCACCAGCAGCACGACCATCGCCAGCGAGGCGATGATCGTGAACGGAACCGCGGCCGGTTTGGCGGCGTCGCCGTACATCATGCCGGGAACCAATGCGAGCGCCACCAGCACCACGTATGCGATGATCTGAATCGCCAGGACCTTGGCAAAAGCGACTTTCCGCGTGGCTTCCTGGGCGGTGGCCTTCTCAGCGGTCATCTCGGACCCCCTTTTCATATTGTGGTCATTCCGTATGCAATATGAATAAATGTAGCCGTAAGTGTCCACATACTTCGGTTACAATCGAGGAAACGCCGATAACACATACCGAGTGTACAATCGCGGCATCAGTTATAGGGAACATGAGGGAGCTGACGTGACGGATCTTACGCTTATGACGTTCGCTAGCGACCCGGCCACCGTTCTTCCCTCGCTGGCGTTGCTGTCCCACCGCGTGCGCGTTCTGCCGATGGATGCGGCGAGCTTGGTGAAGATGCCGGAGAACACCATTCTGTTTCTTGATGCGCGTGACGATTTGGCCACCGCGAAAACGCTGTGCCGTCTGATTCACGCGTCGGGACTGTCCACGCCGATCGTGCTCATTCTCACCGAGGGTGGTTTCACCGTGGTGAATTCGCAGTGGGGCATCGCCGATGTGGTGGTGGCCTCCGCTTCCCCCGCCGAAGTGGAGGGGCGTCTGCGTCTGGTGTCCGAACGGGGCAATGCGCCGGCCAGCACGGCCGCTAGCACCGGCGAGCAGGGCGTGCAGAACGAGGATGGCCTGATCCGTTCCGGCGATTTGGTGGTGGATACGAATGGCTATACGCCAGTCTGCACGCCATCCGATCGACTTGGCGTACAAGGAGTTCGAGCTGCTCAAGTATCTGGTGCAGCATCCGGGCCGCGTGTTCACGCGTGCGCAGCTGCTGCAGGAGGTGTGGGGCTACGACTATTACGGCGGCACCCGCACTGTGGACGTGCATATCCGTCGTCTGCGCGCCAAGCTGGGCGGCGAGTACGAGCATCTCATCGGCACCGTGCGCAACGTCGGCTATCGTTTCGATCCGCCGGAAGAGGATGAGCATGAGGCCGCGGCCAAGGATGCGGCTCACGGCGAGTCCGGCGAAAGCTGACTTTTTTCTTGCGATCATTCCGTTGATGTTCGACGGGTTTCGTTTGTTTTCGTTGGCCTTTCGCTGATTTTCTGTTGTTTTTTGCTGATTTTCTGTCGTTTTTTGCTGATTTTCTGTCGTTTTTTCGATGGATTTTCGCTGTTTTTGCCGATTGCGACGTTTCCGCAGGTTTTCCGCGTTCGTCCGCATGCGAGGGGTAGGCTGGAGGCATGCCTCGGGAATCGAAGAAGGCGCGGATCGCGCGCATGCATCAGGAATACGAGCAGTTGTGCGTGGAGATTCCCGATCCGAAATGCGCGTTGAACTTCAATTCTCCTTTCGAACTGCTGGTGGCTACGGTGTTGAGCGCGCAGACCACCGACAAGCGCGTGAACATGGTCACGCCGGAACTGTTCGGCGAATATCCCGGTCCGGCGGAGCTTGCCGCCGCGAATCCCGAGCACGTCGAGGACATCATCCGCACCATCGGCTTCTTCCGTACGAAAGCGCGCAACATCATCGGGCTGTCGCATGAGTTGTGCGTGCGATTCGGGGGCGAGGTGCCAGCCGATATGGCTTCGCTGGTCAGCCTGCCGGGCGTGGGCCGCAAAACCGCGAACGTGGTGTTGGGCAACGCGTTCGGCGTGCCCGGTTTTCCTGTGGACACGCATGTGATTCGTGTGACTGGGCGATTGCGGTGGCGGTCCGACTGGGCGAGCCCCTCCCCTGACCCGGTGGCCATCGAACGTGAGGTCACCGCCTGCTTCCCTCCCGAAGAATGGACCGATCTGTCTCACCGTTTGATATTGCATGGCCGCGCCATCTGCCATGCGCGAAAACCGGATTGCGCCGACTGCCCCCTCAACGACACGTGTCCGAGCGCGTTCGCCGCGTGATTCCGACGCATGCCAGCCGCTGCGCCGGCACTCCGTCGAATCGCACCCGGCCATCGGGCGTGTAGCACGCGTCAACTAGACTCGGGTGCATGGATGAAAACGGGCGGAAACGTAATCTGAAAGCCGAGGCGACGCGCTGGCTGATCTTCTTCGGCGTCGCGATCGTGCTCAGTGTGCTGCTGTGGCTGGGACTGTCGCTGACAGGCCGCAAGAATCCCATCACATCCTTCGGCACGCTCGTCTCCGACTCGTCGGTGACCGTCGGCATCGAAGGCAATGCGCCGAAATCGCTTGACATCCGCACCGAACAAGGCACCGCCGTGGAGCAAGCGCTGCTCGGCAACGTATACGAAACGCTGGTGTCACGCAGCGAAGCCAACAAACTGCAGCCGGGAATCGCCAGCTCCTGGCAGGCTTCCGACGACGGTCTCACGTACACGTTCACGTTGAACGGCGGCATGACGTTCGCCAATGGGCACAAACTCGACTCGTCCGACGTGGTCTGGTCACTGCAGAACGCCGTCAACAACCATTACGTGGGAGCCGACCAGCTTGGTGATCTGAAGGAAATCACCAATCCCAATGCGAATACGGTGGTCATCACGCTCGCCAAGCCGAATCCGCGGCTGTTGCGCGCGCTGGCCGGCCGTGCAGGCGTCGTGTACGACGCGGAAAGCAAAACCAACTATGCGAAATCGGCGGTCGGATCGGGACCATTCACCGTGTCAACCGCGGACCAATCGCAAATCGTGCTGCAACGCAACGACTCGTATTGGGGCAAAAAAGCCGCATCATCGCAAGTGACGCTCTACTACTACGCCAACGAGGAATCCATGGCCGATGCCATGAAAGCCGACAAAATCAGCATGACGCTGCCGCTGAGCGCTTCAACCGCCTCGGAACTGGGCAAAACCAACGGTATTACCGCGGACAGCGGCATCAGCTTCGACAAGGTGATGCTCGCGTTCAACAACGACAACAACAGCCCCTTCTCCGACGAGCAGATCCGCAAGATGACGCGATACGCCATCGATGCGAAGACCATCGCCAAGAACGCGCCCGACGCGTACGCGCCGCTAGGAGGGCCGATCAGCCGCTGGAAGACGGGTATGAGGACCTGAGCGGACTGTACCCCTACAACCTCGAACAGGGGCAACGGATGCGCACGTATTTCGGAGTGAACTACATCGCGCCAATCGACATTCTGGTGCCGAAGAAATACGAAAGCATCGGCAACGACGTGAAAACCGCCATCGAAAACCTCAATATCAACACCAATCTGGAAGTGCTCGATTCCGCCGCGGACGTGACGGAACGCATGAACGCCGGCACCTATAACATCGCGCTGACCACCATGAGCGACGAAGGTGACGCAAGCGTCTTCGACAACGGCCAGTCCGTGTTCCATTTCGAGAACGGCGACGCGCAGCAGGCTTACGCCAATGCCATGGCCGCGACCAACGACAACGATTATCAGGCCCGCATGCGCGATTACGCGCGCGCCGTCAGCGAGAACGCGGCCAGCGACTGGCTGTACACACGCAAGAACTTCCTTGCCGTTTCCGATGGGCTGCGGGGGTATCCGAAGAATCTGACCGACCGTCTGCTGCCGTTGAACAGATTGACGCTGCACTGATTTTTCCACGGTTTTTTATGTGGCTTTTCCGCGATTTGCCTGCGATTCCGGCATTCGGTTCGATAGGCGCTGATACGACGGCAGTTGTCACATTCGCTTTCTAGACTAGCGACTATGACTGAAAGCAAGATAACACCATCAACGCGAACCTCACGCCGCTGCCCGACAAGGTCGGCGTGGACGGTCTCGAAGACAAGTGGCGTGGCGTCTGGGACGAGAGCGGAGTCTACAAGTTCCAGGCACCCGCGACCGCAAGGCCGTCTATTCCATCGATACCCCGCCGCCCACCGTTTCGGGCCACCTGCATGTGGGCCACGTG
>ENA-OQIO01000836-OQIO01000836.1-human-gut-metagenome-genome-assembly--contig:-NODE-836-length-15868-cov-3.137539_pt1 | contig 15868 bp, 12 predicted proteins | sample MGYA00242573_ERZ504737 | MGnify/ENA primary metagenome ERZ504737 (study PRJEB26092, sample SAMD00036203) | human gut metagenome | host: Homo sapiens | study: EMG produced TPA metagenomics assembly of...
TATTTTGTGAAAAAAAAGAACAAATTATGTAAAAGAATGTATAAAAATGAACAAAATTAATTGACGAGATCAGGTGTGCATACTATAATTTGTTTAATACTAAATGACATATGTCTTGGTTTTGAACGAACCGTTTTACTATAAGAATCGTAAATCAGGACAAAGGAGTCGAGGATCTAATATGAAGAACGATTTGAAGCATCTAAGAAGAAGCGAATTGATCGATCTGATCTATGAGATGAAGAAGCGGGAGATAGAGCTTCAGACCAGGCTAGATGAGGCAGAGGCAAAGCTTCAGGCCAGAGAGATCACGATGGAGAAAGCAGGAACGATCGCTGATGCGGCAGTGGAGCTAAGTGGCGTATTCCAGGCGGCACAGGAAGCTGCTGACACCTATCTTAAATCGATAAAAGCAAAGGAAAAAGAATTGGCACGCCTGACAAAGCAGGTCAAGAAGAACATGCGAGATTAGAGTAGTGAAGAAGAAGGAAAAACTTTCAGTTGATATCCCTACAATAGAAGAAATTGAGAACGAACAGAAGAGGCTGAGACACCGGGCGGTATATCAAAGAACACTCCGCGGTACGATCGCAGTGCTGCTTGTAGTTGCGGCAATTTCTGTTCTTGTGGCAACCTTGTGGATGCCGGTTCTGCAGATTTACGGTTCTTCCATGTCGCCGACATTGGAAGCAGGGCAGATCGTAGTATCGGTGAAGACCAATCAGTAAAAACCGGAGAGGTGGTTGCATTCTGGCAGGGGAATAAACTCCTTGTAAAGCGTGTGATCGCAGGTCCGGGACAGTGGGTTGATATTGATATGGACGGAAATGTGACGGTTGACGGAAAAGAACTGACAGAAAGACTATTTAGATGTGAAAGCACTGGGAAATTGTGATGTAGATCTTCCACATCAGGTAGAGGAATCACGTTGGTTTCTTATGGGAGATAACCGAGACGTATCCGTAGATTCAAGAAGTGCTGCGATTGGTGATGTTTCAAAAGATCAGATTGAAGGAAAGATTGTATTTCGAATCTGGCCGTTGAATAAAATAGGAAGCATACAGTGAAATAATAGTAACTGTTCAGAGCCAACCTCCAAAATGCTACGCATTTCGGAGGTGTGGCGTATCCGCCAAATAAATTTCAAAAACAGTCTAAAAAATGCAAGCATTTTATACCTTTTTTGAAATTTTGCTTGGCTCTGAACAGTTACAAATAATTAGTTTAGTATATAAGGTATCGAAGGGAAGACTAACACAGGAAGGCAGCAGATACACACCAGAAAAAAGAAGGTGGATTTGTGCAGAGTAAAGGAACGGATTATATCAGAAGATTATTAAAAGACAAAACCCGGTTAAAACGGTGGAGAAAGATGATTTTGTGTCTGTCCTGTGTAGTTGTTTTCTGTACGGTCTATGCGCTGATTCTCCCGGCAATCACGCTGGAGAGAAAGACAGTCTGTGGTCAGGAAGAGCATAGCCATACAGAAGAATGCTATTCAAGTGACGGACAGCTGGCTTGCGGAAAAACAGAACATACACATACCGAATCGTGTTATGCAGATGATAAGACATCGGAAGATCAATCAGGGGAAGATTCACAGCAGACACTGGGGCAGAACCAGACAGAAGGACAGGAACAGAATGAGAGTCAAAGTCAGAATCAGGTTCAGACATCGGATGATGGAAATGTAGCTCAGAACGGAGAAAATGGAGATACAGCAGGAACCACAGCGGATGAGACATCTGGGGTGACAAGTAGGTATCTGCTGAATGATCATGCGAATAATATTCAGTATGTTAAATTGACATACAAAGAGAATGGTACTGAAAAAGAAGTTCCAAGTGGAGGAACTGCTATTCGACCAGACGATTCGAGCATGATGATTAAAGTTGGTTTTGAAGGAATTCCAGTAACAGATTTGAAGAATTCCGGTGGATCATTTACTTATCAGCTTCCGGATGTTTTCCGCATTAAGAATACAACTATAAGTGATATGAAAAATAATTCGGATAAAGTGATTGGAACTATTACTGTTTCTACAGATGGAAAAGTGGTCGTTAAATATAACGCAGAAGATTTAAAATCTCTGGGTGAAAATCAAACGATTGATGGGGAATTTTTTGTGTCTGCTCAACTTAAATTGAGTTCAGTAGATTCTAAAACTAATCAAACAACAGTTAAGACACCAAAAGGTGATATTACAGTAAAATTAGATCCTGATTATTATGAACGTTACGGAAATGTTACAGTAGACAAGCAGTGCAGTAAAGACGATAAGAATAGTGAATACATTAAATATACAATCACAGTTACAGCCGGTGAAGATGGATGTAAGAACGTCTATGTAGTAGATCAATTTACACAGAATAAAGATTTAGTAACATATGTTGGCATTGATAAAAAAGAAACACAACTTACCACTACTGAGAATGCTCAAAATCCATATGAAACAATTACTGGTAATTTAAGTCCGGTAGCCGGAAAGATTTATTTGACGAATGCATTGCCAGAGCAAGCGATTCCGAATCCAATTACAGATTCTACTACTCTTAATGAACCAGGAAGTTTTGTCTGGAATATTGCTAAAATGGAAGCAGGAGAGAGTCGTACATTAACTTATTATGTAAAGTTAAAAGAGAATGCTACATTTAGCAATAAAGATCTTACTAATGAAGCGAAAGCATATACAAGAAAAGATACAGAATCTACAACGTATTTAAAAGGCAAAGACGAGGCTACATTTAACGTGCGTATGGGTTATGACATGCTTCCGAAAGCAATAACCGCGCAAAATAAAAAGGATGACGGAAGTTATGAGATAGAATATAAAATAAAGTTTGACGTGAAGTCGGATAGTAATTATCCTATACAAAAATTTGAATTTAGGGATTATTTAGATTATCCAGATAAATTTAATACAGATTCGAAGATGCGCCCATATATTTCTTATGATCGTACTTCTGTACAACTTCATGTGAAAAAAGCGGGTGAAGCAGAGACAGTTTATGACTACACCAAACTAACAATATCATGGGCAAATGGTAATGATGATTATCAGGAGAATTGGACGGATACAAATAGCAATCCTACACGATTCAAAGTAAGCAAACTGAATGAAAGGCCGATCACAATCTATCCGGGAGATTCTTATTATGTAACATACAAGATAACGGTTAAACCGGAAGTGTATGCGGCAATGCAGTCGGACAAGGTGACTATTACGAATCGTTATTTAGCATATGTTGATAATGGACAAGATGGACAAAAGATAAACCAGGTTTATAGTCAACTTGAGCTAAAGGACTATTCATGGGTTCAGAAGACACAGCCTGACGTTACGAAACAATCCAAAACGATTTCAATGGAGAATCAAGAGGGTGCTTCGAATATATATGTCTATGATTCTTCAGGAACAATAAAGCTAGATTCCACAGAAACTGCATTTACAGTTCCAGAAGGTTGCTATCAGTATATGGTTAAAGTCAATCAGACTCAGGGACAGTTTGATGTAACCGGAGCTACTTTAACTGACAGTTTAGATAAAGCTGTTATGAAATATGTTGGATATGTGAAGATAACGGCATATGATACTTCAAATACAGCAGTTGGAACAAAGTGGGTTAAAATTGATGACCAAACATCATTCAGCTTAAAACTGTCTCAACTAGGATGGGAAAATAACAACTATTCGTATCAATTTGAATATTATGCAAAGCCTGTAGGTTTAAGTACAATTGGTGAAACAAAGGTTACTAATACATTCAAATTAACGGATGAAGTTAAAAAAAATGGGTCAAATGAGAAATTTACATTCGACAATGTGAATTCTTCTGTAGAAGTTACATTGCAAGGAAATTATCATTTGAATGTTGCAAAAAAAGCCTGGTATTATGAAGAACCGAAAGAAAATGCAACAACGTGGAAGAATGGTAAGCTTTATTGGATTATTGAAGTAAATGGTTCTGCAATTAAAAAAGATACTAAAATAAAAGATGCAATCTCATGGGATAAGGGATTGACAGATTCTTTTATACATAAGAATGAAGCATCAATTGCTGGTATTTACAAAGGAAATTTAGGTGAGATAAAAGAATATAGCAGCTTTGAAGAATTTGAAACTCAGAATAGAGGTTCTGATAAGCAGGATATAGATTCTTTATTTGAACTAAGCTATGAAAAAGATAAAGATGGTTTCAATAATGATAATTATAATAATTTGATTTTCAAGGCAAAAGAAGATATTACACTCGAAGAGGGTCAAACACTTTATATTATTGTCAGAACAGAACCTCAGAGCTTACCAGATCAATATCGTAAACCGTACACTTATAGAAATGAGATATATAAAACAGAGCCGGGAGAAAATCAAACGAAAATAGGTTCTGCTGATCAGAAGCTGTATCATGGTGGAGAGATTTTAAAAGAGTTAGGCCAGGTATTCACTTATGATGGACTGAACGTGACGACGGATTCATCAATAGATGGGGCAGATAAAGGGGATTCTGGTAAAATTTGTAGTGATTTATTGAAGGATACCGGCAGTGGAATATATGCAGCATGGGCGTTTAAAGTGAATCATGGCGGTGAACTAAATAGTAATTATCGCGTTTTGGAAGAAATCCCGGAGGGATGGAACTTGCATATATCCGCATAAAATGGAAAGGTGCAAATGCTACCAATGTTGAATCATCAGAGATTGCAGATCTTGGAAGCGAGTGGACAAAAGTAGAGAATAAAACGACGAATGATGATAATCAACAACAGTACACAATCTATTATGTAAATAAGGATAAAAAACAGGCGCTGATTCAATTGGGAAGATTTCAAGCAGATCATATAGAAGACCAAGGATCTGTTGATGTTCAGGTTGTCTGTAGAGTGACGGATCCGAAGGTTTTACTTGGTGGTGCAGAAAAGACATTTACAAATAAAGTTGTTCTTCAAAGTGCAAATGGAGAAGATTTGGCGACAGCTACGGCAGATGCAAAGATAAAAGATACGAACCTGACGAAAGAAAATGGTTATTCAACTACATCATCAAACGAAAGCCAGAAAGTAACTTATACAATTGTTGCAAATTCAAGAGGCCAAAAGCTATTAACGGCAGAAGGAGAGAAACTAACATTAGTTGATGCGTTGGGTGAATATTTAAGTTTCGACGGTGAATCTTTGAAAGCAAAAAATATAAAAACCGGAGAGCAAGTTGAAATCCAATCGTCATATAATCCAAAAGATAAGACAATTGAAATTGTGATTCCGGATGAAACACCTGTTGAGATTACGTATTCTGTAACCGTGAATATTGCTCCGAATCAAAAAGTAGCATTACAGAATTCTGTTCATTGGAAGTCTTATAGTACAAATGGTGGAACAACTAATAAAATTGAAGAATTTTCCTATCAGTTAAGTGCAGGTGGAAGTAGCGGAACGACATCACATCCGAACTTGACAATTAAAAAGATTGATCAAGATAATACAAGCAATAAATTGGACGGAGTTGAATTTGAAGTTTCTGAATGTGAATTAAAAGATAATCAGATTCAACCTAAAAGCGAAACCAAAAAGGTGAAGGCTACAATAACAAACGGTACTTGTGAAATTACTACAAGCCAATTCCCAATGGATTTTAATACAATCTATGAGGTGAAAGAAACAAAGGCAGCAGATGGATATAAATTGGATGAGACGCCACATTATATTATGTGCGTTAAGCAAGAAGAAGGAAGATATCCAGATGAGGCAAATGCATATATTGAGTATTGTAAACAAATGAAAGATGATACGAGATATAAAGTTGCATACGAAATCAAGAATTTCTTCTTAGAAATTTATAATGAACAAAAAGGTATTGTTGTAGAAAAAGCCTTTAACAATGACGCGGCCGGGAAGTATCACAATCCGGTAAGCGGAACGTATTGGTTTGGTCTTTATGAGAATGCAGGAGGAAGCGGCTTACCGCTGGATACCGTTTCCATTACTTATAATCCGGGTGATGATACGGAAGTAAAGACGGCGAAGTTTAAGAATCTGGATTTGAACAAAACATATTATGTATTCGAGTTGGATGACAACAAACGACCGATTAAAGCTTCACAAGAAGCAACAATAAACAAACAGCAGTATACAGTAACATATTCGAAAAATGCTGCTCAGCGTGGTGATACGGTAACTGTGACAAACCAAAGCCATACAAAAATGCTGCCGACAACCGGCAGTTGTGGAACTCTTCTTTACAGATTAGCAGGAACAATATTAATGCTCTTAGCAAGCCTGCGTATGCTGTTAAGATATACAAAAAAATAACAAAAGAGAGTGTCCCTGCCTAAAAAATCAGGGGGGGGGTAACGAAAAAACGAGGAGGAAGAAAAATGAAGGTTATTAAGAAGATTACTGCCATAATGCTCTCGATTATGATGGTGTTAGGAATGTGTAGCGTGGTAGGAGCTGCGGAAACAGCAAGTGGAAATTATGGGGATAACAACGGAATTATAACGATTAATTCTGCAATAGATGGACAGAAGTATACAATTTATCGAATGTTAAAACTGGAAAGTTTCAGTGGAGATAACTATTCTTATAAGGCTGAAGATGGGTGGAGTAGCTTTGTTAATGATGTAACAACTAGCAACGGCATAAATTATTTCAACGTGGATGCTGTTAATGGGTATGTTGAATGGAATTCAGCGGTAGAAGTTAATGATGTAAATAAAGCAGAACTTGCAAAAAAAGCATTGGACTATGCAAAGGATACTACTCATACTATTCCTGCATCTACAAAATATACGAAAACAGCAGATACATCAGGAACGGTAAATTACACGGAGCTTCCACTCGGTTACTACCTGGTAGATTCAAGTGTGGGTGCACTTTGTGGTCTTACTACAACAAATCCTAAAGCAACAATTGACGAAAAGAATGAAGCTCCTACAATTGAAAAGAATGTCTATAATGAAAGTGGTGACCCAGCTAAAAGCAATACGGCGTATATAGGGTCTAGAATACAATTCGAAATATTTATAAATGTAAAAAAGGGTGCTGAAAATTATGTTTTGCATGATGAGTTGGAAAATGGATTAAAACTTGATGAAACAACAACTGCGCTCCAACCAACACCAGTCTTTTTGTATGACGATATTGCAGGGGGAATGAAATCTGGGGAAGATTATATTTATGCAAAAACAGACAAAGGTTTCGAAGTTACACTTACAGAACAATATCTTAAGAAAAATAAGGATAAGGAACCATATACAGTACACGTTGGCTATTATGCGATTTTGACAGAAAATGCAAATATAGGTCCATCGGGAAATAAAAACAAAGCATGGTTATCATATGGTACTTCTCAAGAGACAAAACCAGAAGAGACAATAACACGTACTTATTCATTTGCAGTATTAAAATTTTATAAAAATGCAGACGGTGCAGAAACGGGTCTTGCTAATGCCAAATTTAAACCGTATACAGAGGCTACTTGTTCAGATGATAAAATTGTAAAATTGAAAGGAAATGGAAGTAATCATTATATAGTAGATGAAAGCAGTACAGATAATATTTTGACATCTCCGGAAAATGGTGAATTTGTGATTCGGGGATTGAAAGCTGGTACATATTATCTTAAAGAAATTGAAGCTCCAAAAGGATATAATTTATTAGCTAAGCCAATTGAAGTTAATCTTTCAACAGCCCCAAATGGTAGTGGTCAGATTACTATATACCAAGACAATAATAAAGTTGATAAAATTAAAGTAGAAAACAAATCCGGCACCATCCTTCCATCTACAGGTGGCATTGGTACAACGATATTCTACATCGCAGGAGCTTTCTTAGTACTTATTTCTGGTGTTGTACTGATTGCAAAGAAGAGAACAGACTCTAAATAAAGAAGGTACAGTTACTAATCGCACGTAGTGTGAACGGTAACGGGATTAAATTTGTTGTAAGGGGAATGGGAAGCATTCCCTTTACAACAGTAAGGAGAGGGTTGTAAGAGCAAGATGAAAAAACATATATCAACGATTATTACCGTGATTGTTTTTGTTACAGGCCTGTCCTTACTGTTGTATCCAACAGTAAGTAATTATTGGAATTCATTGCATCAGACGAAAGCGGTTGCGAATTATTCGGATGCGATGGAGAAGATGGATAAGCAGAAGAAGCAGGACGCAATTGATGCGGCGAAGGCATATAACGAAGCCTTTTATCGAATGCCGGGCGTTTTACACCGACGGAAGAAGAACTGGATACTTACAAAAGTTTATTGAATGCGGATAGTACAGGAATGATGGGGTACATTGAGATTCCTGAGATTCGTTGTGAACTTGCTATTTATCATACAGTGGATGAATCCGTTTTACAGGTCGGGATAGGACATCTGGAAGGCTCAAGTTTACCGATAGGCGGAAGTGGAACGCATTGTGTTTTATCCGGGCACAGAGGTCTTCCGAGTGCGCAGCTTTTTACAAAGCTGGATCGATTGAAGAAGGGAGACATTTTCACGCTTCATGTATATGATCAGGTACTGACATATGAGGTGGATCAGATTGCGATTGTAGAGCCGGAGGATTATGGACTTCTTCAGATTGAGGAAGGACAGGATTTGTGTACTTTATTTACTTGTACGCCTTATGGTATTAATACGCATCGTTTGTTGGTACGTGGACACAGGATCGAGAATCGTGCAGGAAGTGATGTGAGAGTTACATCAGATGCGGCGAAGGTAAGTAGTGCACTGGTTGCGGTATGTATTGCCATTCCTCTTTTAATCATCAGTTTCCTTGTAGCGGATCGGTCCGCTAGTCGTTCGAAGAAAAAGAATAAGAAATAAATCAATCAGTGGGAGGGAGAACATGCATAGTCAAAAGAAAAGAATCCGCCACAGAGATAGGAATTATATGATATACATGCTGACGTTTCTCATTATGCTGACCGGGATGCTTGGAATCTTAAAGGGGAGTCCGGTTCAGGCAGCGGAAGAAGAGAGTACGCAGAAGGGTAGCATCTTGCTCGTCTGCCCGGTTGAGGGGATGGAGTTGTCTCTGTACCGTGTGGCAGAGTATGAGGAATCGGGCAGTTTTACATTAACAGAACGATTCCGGAAGTATCCGGTCTCACTGGAGCAGAAGAGCCAGGAGGGCTGGCAGGGTGCAGCGGATGCACTGGCGGACTATATCAGACGTGACGGAATCACAGCAGATGCAGTGCTTATATCAGGTTCGGACAAGACAGTATGTTTTACAGATCTTAGCCGGGGACTTTATCTTGTGCTGGGACAGACAACAGAGATACAGGAAGACGGCAAGACACAGATCTATGAGCCACAGACAGCATTGATCGCATTGCCGGATGATTCACAGGGAACTTCAGAGGGGAAAGATCCGTATCAGGTGACAGCGGTTCTAAAGTTCGAGAAGAACGACAAGCCGGAAGAACCGAAAACGAAGGTTCATGTATTGAAGGTGTGGAAGCAGGATCAGGAGAAGGATCGCCCGGATCTATCGAGGTTGATTTGTTACAGACAGATGCAGAAGGGAAGACAAAGGTCGTTGACCGCCAGACACTTACGAAAGAAAATCAGTGGTCCTATACATGGGAGAATCTTTCTGCACAGATGCGCTGGAGTGTGTCAGAGGCAGAGGTGCCGAAGGGATATACAGTTGCAGTTTCACGTGAAGGAAATACAGTTGTATTAACAAATACAGCAAAGAAGCCGGGAAAGCTGAATGGAGAAACGAATCCACCATCGAAGAAGCCGACGGATAAAACAACAAATAAAACGACAGACAAAACATCAGACAAGCTTCCACAGACAGGACAGCTCTGGTGGCCGGTACTTGTGCTTTTGTTTGCGGGTGCGATCTGTCTGCTGGTGGGAAGAGTTTTGCGGGATAGAAAAGAAGAGAAAAATCGATGAGCAAGAAGAAAAAGAATCAGATAGGAAAGATATTTACAATCACAGGGTTGCTGCTTTTTGCGGCAGCCCTTGCTCTTTCTGCATACAATCTCTGGGACGGTTATCGAGCAGAGCAAAGCAGAGAGAAGCTATTGGAAGAATATAGCGATAAGAACCAGAACATTTCTGATGAGGGAGAGCAGGCGGAGAAATCTGACGGACAGATACCGGATTATCAGCTAAACCCGGAGATGGAGATGCCGGAGGTTATATTGGAAGAGCTGGGCGGTGTGGCATGTATAGGAATTCTTGAGATACCGGCGATCGATCTGAAGCTTCCGGTGCTGAGTGAGTGGAGCTACCCACTTCTGAAGAAGGCACCTTGTCGCTATTCGGGCAGTGCTTATCTGGATAATCTCGTGATCGCGGCACATAATTACAGAACACATTTCGGGAAGCTGAAGGAACTGGAAGTTGGAACTGAGGTGATCTTCACAGATGCAGCCGGGAACCGGTTCGAATACAAAGTGGCGGCGGTAGAGGCACTGACTCCACAAAGCGTGGAAGATATGACAAGCGGAGAGTGGGCGTTAAGTTTGTTCACATGTACGCTGGATGGAAAGAACAGGGTGACGGTGCGGTGTGACTTCAATGTTTTACCATAGTGAATTTTGTTATAGAATGGCGCTTAATCAGCTATAATTTGTATAAGATTAGTCTATTCTAATCTGAAAGGAAAAATGTTATACTAAAGGAAATGAATAATATGAGGCTATCATCTTATGAAATTATTAGTAACTGGAAACATCGGATATATCACAACTGAATTTATTAAGGAAGCCTTCCCGGAGTGTCAGATTCTTTTGCTTGGAGAGACTGCATTAAAGTCAGATCGTCGCAAGGGGATATCGGTACATTCAATGCCACACGCAGAGAAGGAATTTGAAGATATCTTTAAGACTTATGAATTTGAGGGTGTGATTTATTTTTCTAATTATCTCACCTTTCATGGGAAGAAAGACGGTGAGCTTGAGACTTTACGTAAAGTATTACATTATTATAAAGGAAATACGAATTCACGACTGCTGTATATTACCGGTCCGGAGGGTTTGTATGAAGAAACGACCGGAAAGACATTGATGGTTCGTACCGTAGAGGAGTTCTGCAGGCAGTATTGCGAACTGCATCAGATTTCTGTTAAGATTCTGCGTGCGCCGTACCTTTATTCCGGCACTTACGAGGAGGATTATTTCTTTCATTTATTTTCGAATGCACTCCATCAAAAGTCGATCCTCTTTGAAGAAGCACCATCTCAGGAAATGTATTTTCTTGCTCTGAGTGATCTTGCGGACCTGTTATATAAGATTTTTGATAACTGGAATGAGGAGAGTACTTATCTTCAGATTCCGCAAGTGTTTCATTTTACCTTTGAACAGCTCGGAGAAAAGCTTAAGCAGATATTTCCATTCGCACACATTACATATCTTGCAGATGCGATGATTCAGGAGAGAATAGTCAATGACAAGATGTTGAGGAATGAGTATAGCTGGTTTCCGAAGATTTCTCTTTTGGAAGATCTCTCGGAAATATATGCACAGTATTGTCAGAAGACAAATTATAAGATCCGAAAGATAGATGCTTTGAAGAGCTTTTTCAACAGTCATGTGACAGTTGTAAGAATCATCGAGCTGTTGCTCACATTTTTTGTGTTCGAGGTACTGAACCGAGTGGCAGGGAATCAGGTGCAGTTTGAGATGATCGATCTGCGGCTGGTATATATCGTGCTGTTCAGCAGTTTATACGGTATTAATTATGGACTTGCATCAGCAGGACTGGAATCTCTTTCGCTGTTGGTGGCATATGCAAAGACTGGAATCGGATGGACAACACTTTTTTATGAACCGTCGAACTGGATTCCATTTATCTTTTATTTCGCTGTCAGCGCAATCTGTGGATATGTACGATTGAAGAATACTGAGAATGTTCGGTTTATGAAAGCGGAAAATAAGCTTATTTTGGATAAATTTTTATTTGCGCGGGAAATGTATCAGGAGACGCTTCGGGATAAGCGTCAATACAAGAAGCAGATTCTGGGAAGTCGAGACAGTTTTGGTAAGATTTTTGACATTACGAAAAAACTTGATGTCTTTCTTCCGCAGGATCTTTTTATCGAAACGCTTCATGTGATGGAATCTGTTCTTGAGAATCATACGATTGCAATCTATTCAGTGGGAAAAAAAAAGCAATTCGGACGACTTACGATCGCATCACAAGGAATGAAAGATGTGTTTGCTAATTCTATTTGTATGAAGGATTATCTGGAGGCAAATGAGGCAGTAGAGTCCGGAAATGTATGGGTAAACCGGGAGTTTCTGAAAGGATATCCAATGTGTATGAAAGGAATTCAAAAAGACGGAGAGCTCGTGATGCTGATTTTTATTCAGGATGTAAAGGGCGAGCAGCTTTCTCTTTATTATCTGAATTTGTTCCAGGTTCTCAGTGGTCTGGTGGAGACCGCTCTTTTGCGTGCGCTGGAATACCAGGAAGCGGTTAAGAGCAGGCAGTATGTGACAGGTACAAGTACATTGAAACCAGAGTATTTTGAAGAACGATTGTATTCATTTCACGCTATGAGAGAAGAACAGCTGGCATCCTATACGCTTCTAAAACTGGATTATCCGCAGATGTCACTTGCAGAGGCGGATGCAGTGCTGCAGAAGTCTGTCCGTGAAAATGATGTCTGGGGAATTTCTGAAAAAGAAGAGCTGTTTCTCATTCTTTCGCAGACGGACAGGAAAGTATTGCCGATCATTCTCGCAAGACTGGAGAAGGGCGGATTTATATGTCATGAAGTCGATGCTGTCGAGAGTGCGGATTAAGTGAGAAAAGAAAGAGAAGCGAAGAATTATTGCCGGTCGCAACAGATTGTGACCGGCATATTTGTGGGAGAGATATTATGATTCAAACAGTGCTTGGGATACTTCTGATCCTATTACATATTGTTTGTTGCGTGTTGGTCTGGATGGGGATAAAGACACATTTTCTGAAAGTGAAAAAATATCTGATCGGACTTGTAGTTTTTGTTCCTTTCTGGGGGACGATATGTGTGCTGCTTTTGCATTTGCAGAGGCTGACGAAAAGAGACAATAGAATAGAGCCGGGAGTGGAAAAGCTTCGTGTGAATGAAGAAATTTATAAAAATATTTTTCAGGCAGCTTCGGATATGGATGAGAAGATTGTTCCGCTGGAGGAAGCACTTCTGATCAATAAGCCGGGGATACGACGTGAGCTGATCATGGATGTGCTAAACGACGATCCGGAAGAATACATGGACATTCTGAAACAGGCTCGTATGAACGAAGATGTAGAGGTGGTTCATTATGCGATCACAGCTATGGTTGAGCTCTCTAAGGAGTATGACTTCCGGTTGCAGAAACTGGAAAAACTGTATGCGGCATCTCCGAATGATCCCGAAGTTCTGGATCAGTATTGTAATTTTATGGAAGAATATCTGAATCAGGGGATTCTGGAAGCACAGATGGAGAAAGAACAGCGAGTTCGTTATATCCGGCTTTTGAATCAAAAGCTGAAGATAAAAGCAACGCTCCATACATGTGTGTGCCTGTTTAAAAATCTGATGAAAAACGGAGATTATGTTCAGGCGGGAGAAATTCTGGAACTTATGGATCAGAAATGGCATCACAGAGAAGAATTCTGGACTTTGAAGATACAGTATCTGGCGGAACGTAAAATGGCATCCGAGTTGCAGAAGTGTTTAAGACAGATGCAGGAGGAACACATTTATCTGTCTTCCAAGAGTAAGGAGGCATTGGATTTTTGGTTAGATTAAAATCATTGAAAACATTTCCGTTTAAAAGCATGTTAGTAATCCTGTGCGTCTTTATGATGATGGCAGTTGTTCTTTTTGCTGAACGAAGTGGTATTCAATATACAGAAAAGAATAGAAAAGTTGCGTATCTCGATCGAGAAGAGGTAGTCACCGAACAGACGGCTGTGAAGTCATTGCCGAAGACCTGTCTGGTCCTTCGTAACAGTGCGGATGAAGCAAGTGAACAGGCCTGGACACAGTTTCAGCAAATATTTAAAGATATGAAGGTTGGGACGGATGTAGTCGATCTGAAGAGTGATTCTGTGATCCCTGACTATGATGAGTATGAAACAGTGGTTGTATTATTAAGTGATATCAGTCCATTGAAAGAGAAACTTTTGGAACTGTGTGACTGGGTTTCGGAAGGTGGAAATGCACTCTTTGCGATGACTCTTCAGAAAACGGCATATACATCGATAATAGAGCAGAAGCTTGGAATTATTTCTTCAGGTTATGAAAATACGGTTGTAGACAGTATTTATTTTGAACCGGATTTTATGCTTGGCGGCGGGCAGGCTTATGAAATCACAGATCCCTATGATTCTGCCTGGTCAGTGCAGCTGAGTGAGCAGGCGAAGGTTCATGCGCAGGTAGAGGATGAAAACGGTCAGCCGGTTATCTGGGAAAATCAATATGGAAAAGGAAAGTTTGTAGTAGATAATTTTGGATTGTATGAGAAGGCCGTCCGTGGATTTTATGCAGCGTCTTACAGTCTTCTTACGGATGTCGGTATCTATCCGGTGATCAATGGATCAGCATTTTATCTGGATGACTTCCCGTCACCGGTTCCAAATGGAGACGGTACTTATGTGAAACGTGATTATGAGATGAGCATCAGCAATTTTTATATGAACGTATGGTGGCCGGACATGCTGGAACTTGCCTCTGATCATGGCATCCATTATACAGGTGTGATGATTGAGAACTATGGGGATGCGACAGACGGGACGATCGAGAAGCAGAAAGATACCAAACGCTTCGAATATTTTGGAAATATGTTGCTCCATCAGGCGGGGAGCTTGGATATCATGGATACAATCATCAGCGTTAAGCCTCCCAAATACGGACTATGGCGATGTGCTTCCATATGACACCTGGAAAAATCAGTCGGCGATGAAAAAGGCTGTAAAGGAACTGGTACGATTTGGCGATAAAATATTTCCAAGCACATCGATGTCGGTTTATGTACCACCGTCCAATGTATTGTCGGCAGAAGGTAGGAGAATGCTTGCAGAGGATTTTCCGCAGATCAGGACGATCGCCAGTAACTATTTCACCGGTGAGTTTGCTTATGTGCAGGAATTTGAAGTGGCGGAGGACGGTATTGTGGAACAGCCTCGTATCATTCAGGTGCGATCATTGATAGCTATATGAAGATGGCAGCATTGTCTGAATTGAACATGCATTTTGTGAACAGCCATTTTATACATCCGGATGATCTTCTGGACGAAGATCGTGGTGCGGCACTTGGCTGGGAAAAATTGAAAGGGAACTTAAGTGATTATATGGACTGGCTGGATGATTCAGCACCGTCCTTGAGACAGCTTACAGGTTCGGAACTGTCCGGCGCGATCCAGCGCTACGGAGCGGTCACATTTACAAAGACAGTGACAGATCAGGAGATCAGACTGGAACTCGACAATTTTTATGATGAAGTGTATTTTATGGTGCGGATCAACGAAGGAACACCGGGAGATGTTTCGGGAGGAAAACTTACGCATTTGACCGGAAACCTCTATTTGCTCAAGGCAAAGGAGCCGACTGTAACCATCGAGAAAACAGAATAAAATACGAAGCAGTAAAATGCGGCAGATAAGGAGTTAGTTGTGAGAATCTGTCTTATATTAGAGGGATGTTATCCCTATGTGTTTGGCGGTGTATCCACATGGATGCATCAGTATATCAATGAAATGAAAGAGCATGAGTTTGTTCTGTGGGTGATCGGAGCAAATGCGAAGGATCGAGGGAAATTTGTCTACGAACTTCCTGAAAATGTCGTCGAGGTCCATGAGGTTTTCCTGGATGATGCCCTGAGGCTGAAAGATTCAGGGAAATGCTTCATGCTTTACGAAGGAAGAAAAGAACAG
>ENA-OQIO01000838-OQIO01000838.1-human-gut-metagenome-genome-assembly--contig:-NODE-838-length-15857-cov-3.263700_pt1 | contig 15857 bp, 17 predicted proteins | sample MGYA00242573_ERZ504737 | MGnify/ENA primary metagenome ERZ504737 (study PRJEB26092, sample SAMD00036203) | human gut metagenome | host: Homo sapiens | study: EMG produced TPA metagenomics assembly of...
ACCTTTTTTAAGTTTTTAAAAAACTTTTTAGCTGTTTTCCAAACCTTCGCTGTGCACTTTTGCTCGTCGCTCTCTCGTTGCGACTTACACATATTACCACCTATTCTCTCCTTTGTCAACAGGTTTTGTCACACTCTACCGAGCGTTTCATTTCGGCGGTTTTTGCTGTTTTGATAACTTGTACTATATATAATGTATATAATATATAGCAGGCACTAAATAATGTAGGTTGTCCGCATTTTTACTCTATAAAATTACGCCGTGCTATATATAATAGTATACAGCTTACATATTGATTGCTCTGTCGGGTATTGCTTTTTCAATTTCATTTTTTATCTTTTTCAGTTCTTTTCTTGAAACGGAAAAATCAAGAAATGAAATTTTTTCATCATTTACGCACGCAATTACAGGCTCGCCGTCAAATGCAAGCGAGCACGTATTGTAATATGCAACCGATATGCCGAGAGTTAAAATAACTGCCGAGAACACAAAAATCATAACTACCTTAATTTTATTTTTCAATATAATCATCCTTTAAAAGTCCGCCGAGTGCCGTTGCAAACAAGCGGGCAGAATATGTTGCCTCGTCCAAAGTGTTAGCGTCCGTTCCTATTTCAAGCAAAAAGGAATTATGCGTTAAATCCATATTATATTTGCGCTCGGCAAAAAGTATCGGGCGCATTAAAGAAGGGTACATACTGTTGACTCTGTTTTGAACTGCCATATCGAAACGCAAATTATACTCCCACGTTGAATAATTACTGACCGAACCGTACTCTGCGCCTGCAATAATCATCATACGTGCTGCTTTTTTACCGTTTACGACGGCGGTAGGTTTAACCTTTGTTTTATTTTCATACGTTATATCGTCACGATGAACATCAATGGTAATATCAATAGAAGGATATTCCTCAAGATATTTTAAAACCGATTTGCGTGAATGCTTGTATGCACCCGTGTAATTATCATCGTGAATTTGTGTATCGTGGATTGTGTTAATCCCCATATCGTTAAGATATTTGCACAAATCATCGCCTACACGCACCATATTTCTGTCTGCCTTTGACGAACGGGTATCAAGCGAACCGGTGTAGTAGCCGACGTGAGAAGCGAATACGCTTCGGTGGTATGGGTATGATAAATCAAAACAGTCGGCTTGGAAGGGTCGGTAATTTTTAAATCGGCTTTTTCATCGAGCAATTTTTTTGCATTTATTTTATAAAAGCTATCGGGAATTTTGCTTTGAATTTCTATACCGTCGCTTTTAATCAAAGTTCCACCGCCGAAATACGCTTCTTCCGTTGTTTTGCCGATTTTCTTTTCATTTGAAATATTCTTTTGCGCTTTATCCATAAGAGCTTGAATATCTGACGGAATATCTGTAATATTTGAACTTATGTTTTGAGCAGGTGCAGTGGTATCTGTTTTTTCCTTATTGTCCTTTTGTGTTTTATTATCAGTATTGTTCTTATTATATTTATCTTTAATTTGAGAAAATATTTGCGACGGAGAAAAAACGTCAACCGCTTTTGAATTGCTTATAACAGATGTTTTGGGTGCGCCAAGCACAACACCGACGGTTATGCACACAGCCAAAATTGAATTAATTATTAATGTATATAAATCCTTTTTCATATCTTCACCGATAGTATATATTATTTTATACCTAATATATATGGCGAAAAAAAGTGAAATATATCACCCGACCAAAGAAAATAAATCTTTTGCGTCAATTATTTTTTGCAGGCAGACGTTTACGGTCATTGCAATAAGCTTTGCACCGTGCTCAATAATTCTGTCGATTTCCCTTGGAGTGACAAACATACCGTCGCCGCCGTTTTTCCCTTTGATAACAGAGGTAGAAACAACGGTGGGAATACCGATTGAAATAACAGGAATACCGAGAGTGTTTTCGGATATTTCATACCTATGGTTGCCGACACCCGAACCGGGAGAAATACCGGCATTGCAAAGCTGAACCGTGTTGCCCAATCGAGAAGCAGACGAAGCGGCAAGGGCATCAACTGCAATCACACAATCAGGATTAATTTGGTTGACTACCCCTTTGATGATTTCGGCAGATTCTATACCCGTATCACCGAGCACACCCGTTGAAATTGACGAAACATTAAAAAAGTCAGAAAAATATTTGTTATCATTATTATAATCATTAATAATATGGCGTGTGGCAAGGACATAATTTACAACCTTTGGTCCGAGTGCATCGGCAGTTATATCTGTATTTCCAAGCCCTGCAACAAGCACGCTTTTAATATTTTGAGGTAAAAGCGAGGTCAGAATTTCAGAAAGCTCGTCGAGTCTGCCGTCAAAAATCTGTGAATCGTCAATCGCAGCATCGCTACAATAGGTTATATATTTTCCTACTGCCTTGCCGAGTGCCTGTGCCCCTTTTTTGTTAAAAACGGTCACGGTTGTGATTTTTCCGTTTTCCTCAACCTTTACTCCGTCCAAAACGGTTTTTCCGCCGTTTTCATACGATTCAACAGCCAAATCGGTACAATTTTCCATAAAAACCACCTAAAATCAAAGTTTTTTATTAAAAGTATGCCCAAAAATAAAAAAATACTTGCAATTTCAAAAAGTTTGTGATAATATGTTTAAGCATTAGAACACAAGGGAATAGTATTCCCGTATATACACATCACGTTTTAAAAGGAGTGAAAAATATGCCAAACATTAAGTCAGCAAAGAAGAGAGTAAAGGTAAACGCTAAGAAGGCTGCTGCTAACAAGGCTGCTAATTCAGCACTTAAGACAGCTATCAAAAAGGCTAACGTTGCTATCGAAACAAACGCTGCCGATAAGGATGTACTTGTTAAAGACGCAGTTAAGAAGATTGACAAGGCTGCTGCTAACAACCTTATCCACAAGAACTGTGCAGCAAGAAAGAAGAGCAACCTTGCAAAAAAGGTAAACGCTTAATTTTCTGATAAAGATAAAGCAGACTCATTCGAGTCTGCTTTTTCATTTTGGCGGTTGTGAATAAGCAGCCATAATCGTGCCGAAACAGAAAAGGAATTAGAAATACGTATTTTATCTTCGTTTTTCTAATTCCTTTGTTTTTATATCAATAACATTTAAACGTTTTGTCTTAATATCCTAAAGGATACGGCGACAGTTGGGCACTTTGAATTTTTAGCGAGAGGGCAGTACCCACGTACAGCTCCTCTCACTAAAAATCCAATTCTGACTACTTCTTCGCAACCTTATTTATTCACAACCTATGTAGGGCGAACATTGTTCGCCCCTACGGTATTTCAAAATCTGACGCACTACCGTACGGCAGATTTTGAAAGGAGGAGCAACGTAGTGAATGATAAATAACTTTTGCCAAAATAATAAACAAAAGTTATTTTGAGTGATACGCAGTTTGCGACGACGCATTCGCAACCGTAAAATCAATTTAGCGGTGAAGTTTCCTTGTCATTAGGGCCGCCGACCTTGACGGTGTCCTTATTAAGACGGATAATCGGGATAAGAAGCCCCGACATTCCCGTATATCCCGTCACGTTATGAATAATCTCTCTTACAAACGGGAAAAGCTGGTCAAAAGACGAAGTATGAATATCCGGCTTTGCATCCTCATCACCGTAGGCAAATTCCGCAACTGCTTCAATTTTGATTTCAAACGGCTGCAAATCTGCATCTGCCACTCTAAGTTCTAAAATGCCGATGCACTTTTTGTCGCCGTCCATATAGTTCACATTATATTTAACCTGATTTTGAAGTTTAAGCTGAGTGCCGGGTGCAACTGTGTTTTCAACCTCAAGTTTATTAACCTTAAACGCTCTAAGCTCTACCATAATTCAAACCTCTTACCTTTTATAATTTAATTTAACACGGTCAATTTTGATATCATCCGTATTTTCCTTAGCACTCTTGCCGTCAAACTCATAAAGATTAAGATTTTCAACATTTTGCGGCATCAATGGCATAGCTGTAGCTGTCGCAAAGATTGCCCCAACGTGTTTTAGTCTTTCTGATATTTACATCCTTGGCATAGCGGATAAAAAATGCCGAGTTATCATAACTTTCAACACCGTAGTCAAGGCACGGACGCAAATCGTAAAGACCGCACTGCCACTTGCTTGTTTTTGTAAGCTCAATTGAGCAGTTTTCAAATGTGACATCCTCAATAATATTATCCTCGTTGCCGTGAATAAGAACGCCGTTTTCACCCTTTGCGGTAACATTAAAGAAGCGAATATTTTTAATCGTACCGCTTTTTGTGTTTTCGTCACGGTTAAATGTAGTAATTACAATAGGCTCGGCAGTGCCCCACCAATCAGGGCAAAAGCGCCTTGTTTCAATAATAATATTTGAATAGCTTACGTTTTCCACGCAACCGCCGTCACGAATTTGGATAGAAAGTCCTCTGTTTGAACGGCTGATAATGCAGTTAGAAACAATAACATTTTTGAAATCGCCCACACCTTCTGTGCCTATCTTAATAGCGGCAGAAGTTGAAACAAGGGTACAGCCGTCGATTATAATATTTTCGCAAGGGCCGTATTCGCTGTTACCCTTGGAGGCCTTGAGGCAAATGCAATCGTCGGCACACGTTACGTGGCAACCGAGAATCCTTACGTTTGAGCAATGGTCGGGGTCGATACCGTCACTGTTTGCAACATCAAGGTCATTCAAAATCCTGATTTTATCAATCAAAACGTCATCGCAACCTGCCGGATGAAGAGTCCAAAACGGAGCGTCAACAACCGTGAAGTCCCTAAACGAAATGTGATTGCTTTTTTCAACATACATAACCGTCGGACGTGGATAAAAATCGCCTGTCACATAATATTGGTCCTTACGAGCGACAAAAGCGTGACCGTTGGCGTCAATTGTACCCTCGCCTGAAATTGAACAGCCGTCTGCCTCATAAGCATAAATAAATACAAAACTCGGCTTGCCTGTTACAGGATTGCTATAAGCGCCGTTTTAGGGTCATTGATAAGCTTGTTTGGCTGATATACCCGTCAATATTGCTTGTAGCCTTAATGGTAGCGCCCTTTTGGATATGGAGGTCAACATTCTTTTTAAGCCTGATTGAATCACTGTAAAAAACATATCCGCTCGGAAGAACAACCCTGCCGCCGCCTGATTTTGCACAATCGTCAATAGCGTGCTGAATGGAAAAAGCGTCGTTTGTTTTTCCGTCGCCCTTTGCACCGTATTGCATAACATTATAAATTTTCATATTCATACCTCAATAAGTTTATTTCAATCAAACATATAATATCATAGTTTTTTGATATTTACAACAGCAAAACCTTATCTATAGTTTACAATGTCAAAACAATTATGTTATAATAATATTAACAATTAAGGGGGATAAAGTTATGAAAAAGGCAATGTCAATATTTTTATCAATACTGATGATTTTATGTTCTTGCACGGGGTTTGCCGCAACTGCGCTTGCAAATAATTTTTCAAGCGAAATTGATATTCAAAAAGCGCTTGATAAAAATAAATATGACTCCTCGACACCGCTTACCGTTACGGTAGAGGGAACATATATCCTTTCAAGCCGACTTGTGGTTTATTCAAACACGACACTCAATTGCGAGGGCGCAACTTTTATTAAAAATTATCAAAACAGCACTATGCTTGCAATAGGTCAAAATCAAGATGCACCGTACGGCAAGGATTTTTATAAAAACATAACAATAAACGGCGGCACCTTCGATGCAAATAAAAATAACGGCAGTATATTAAGCTTTGCGCATGCAAGTAATATAACAATTAACGGCGCAGTTTTTAAGGATTGCTACAACGGGCATCATATTACCTTTGCCGGATGTAACAATGTGAATATTACCGCTTGCACCTTTACGGGTCAGGGCAGTAAAAGCGGCGACAATATGGAAGCCGTTCAGCTTGACATTCTTGAAGAAAGTCACTTCCCAAATTACAAAGGTCACAATCGTTCATACGACGGCACAATGAATGAAAACATTAATATTTTTGGCAACGTGTTTGAAAATGTTAATCGTGGAGTCGGTGCTCACAGTGTTTTTTCAGGCAAATATATGAAAAACATTAATATTTCAAATAACACATTTAACAATGTTTCAGGCTATGCCGTTCTTGCTTCAAGCTTTTTAAACGTTACAATCAACAATAATTCAATTAACAACTGCGGCGCAGGAATTTATTATAAAAGCATTAATCCCAAACCTAACAGCAAATCGCAAAGGCCCAATACATACAAATGCTCAGGCAAATCATATTCGCCTACCGTTGACAAATCATCTCAAATTTCAGGAAACATAATAAGCATTGTTGACACCAAGGATTCGTCTATGAAGCAATGGCCTTACGGAATAAGGCTTTACGGCGAGGTTGTTAAATCAAACGAAAAAATTGCGAAAAAGGGCGATTACTCCGTTCAAAATATTACAGTATCAAACAATACCATTTCAGTTGCAAGAAGCGCTACGGGAATTTGGATTGACGGAGCAAAGAAAAGCAATATTAAGAATAATAAAATAACATTTACCAATAAAAAATACAAAACAAAGCAAAAGGTTTTCGGCATCAGGCTTGCAAATTCAAGCAAGGTTAATTTGAACAAAAACACGGTTAACGTTAAAGGTGTGCCTTATGTTGACAATGCAATTTTCCTTATCAAATCAAAGTCAAACACCTTAACGAGCAATAAAACGACAGGGGCAAAGCTTCACGGAATTTATTTAACCCAAGGCTCAAGCGCAACGATTAACAAATGCACCGTATCGTCTAACAAAAGCGACGGAATATACATTACAAAAAGCACGGCAAACATTAAAAACTGCACCGTGTCATCAAATAAAGGCAACGGAATTTATTTTGTAAGCAAGTCAAAGGGTTCAATAAAGAACTGCAAAATAAAGAAAAATAAGAAAAAAGGAATATATATAAGCTCGGCTGCGGGCAAGGTTTCAGTCAGCAAAATTAAATATTCCGGAAATAAGGGCGGTAAAATCAAAAAATAAAGTTGACTTTACAGGATACCTATTATATAATAAATCAAGGGCGCAGTGAGCAATCCATCACTGCGCTTTTAAAATTTTATTTAATAATTAAAACAGGAGATTTTTAAAATGGTTAGAGCTATTGTCGGCGCAAACTGGGGCGACGAAGGTAAAGGTAAAATCACTGATTTATTCGCAGGCCAAAGCGACATCGTTATTCGTTTTCAGGGCGGTGCAAACGCAGGTCACACAATTATTAACGAGCACGGCAGATTTGCATTTCACCTTATGCCGTCAGGTGTATGCTACGATCACACAACTTGCATTATCGGCAACGGCGTTGCGCTTGATATTAACAAGTTTTGCAAGGAACTTGACGACGTAAAGAAAGCAGGACTTAATCCTAAGCTTTTAGTAAGCGAAAGAGCGCAAATTCTTATGCCTTATCATATTTTGCTTGACGAATATGAGGAGGAAAGACTCGGCAAAAATGCATTCGGCTCAACTAAGAGCGGTATTGCTCCGTTTTTCAGCGACAAGTATGCTAAAATCGGTATTCAGGTAAACGAGCTTTTTGATGACGAAACACTTAAGGCTAAGCTTAAGAATATCTGCACACTCAAAAATCTTACTATCAAATATGTATATAACAAGCCACTTCTTGACGAGGACGAGCTTTACAAAACCTGCCTTGAATACAGAGAGAAGATTGCTCCTTACGTTTGCGATACACATGCATATCTTCAAAACGCACTTAAAGAGGGCAAAAACATTCTCCTTGAAGGTCAGCTCGGTACACTTAAGGACCCTGACTTCGGTATTTATCCTATGGTAACCTCTTCTTCACACTTGCAGGCTACGGTGCTGTAGGTGCTGGCTTACCGCCTCATTCAATCGAGGATATCGTTGTTGTTACAAAGGCTTATTCATCAGCAGTAGGTGCAGGCGAATTTATTTCCGAAATTCTTGACGAAGATGAGGCACAGGAACTTCGTATTCACGGCGGCGACAAGGGCGAGTTCGGAGCAACAACAGGCAGACCGAGAAGAGTCGGCTGGTTTGACTGCGTTGCTACACGCTACGGCGTTTCTTGCCAGGGCGCTACTCAGGTTGTTATGACAGCGCTTGACTGCCTTTCATATCTTGAAGAAATCAAGATTTGCACAGGCTATGAGGTTGACGGCAAGGTTATTAAGGACTTCCCAACCACCCCGACACTTAAGAAATGCAAGCCTGTATTCACAACTATGAAGGGCTGGCACTGCGATATCAGAGGTATCAAGAATTATGACGACCTCCCTCAGGAAACAAAGGATTACGTTGAATTTATCGAAAAGGAAATCGGCTATCCTATCACAATGGTATCAAACGGCCCTGAAAGAGAAGCAATTATTTACAGAAATAAATAATTAAAAACACTAACCCCCGATGTGGAAATTCGCATCGGGGGTATTTTTATAATATATACAAATGAAAGTGCCAAAAAGTTGCACTTTTTTGAAAAAAGGAAAAAGGAACGGAGTGTTTATTATAAATTTCACAAAAATTTATTCAAACACGGAATTTCTTTCAACGCTACGGTTACTTGTTTGCAAACTCTTTTTTGCCCTCAGGAGTGTCACGGTAGTACTGCGTGAATGGGTGGAAACGCTCCTGCTCCTCCCAAATTTCCTTAGCCTTTGGCGCCCAATTTTGAGCATAAAGGTCGCACTTTGAGCAAAGCTCCTCTGCGCTTTCAGGTTGGAGAAGATTTGTTGACTTAGCACCCGTCTTATTAATAAGCTGCCTGAGCTTTTGCGGATTTTCAAGCATTGGGCATGGGCGAAGCATATTATCATTAAACGGCTGACCCTTATAATATTCGTGGAAAAGAGGAGATTTAAGACATTCCAAAATACTCTTTTCCCTTATATTTGAATCGCTGTAGTGAATAAATACGCAAGGCTCAACGTCGCCCTCGCTGTTGACATGGAAATAGTTACGTCCGCCTGCAATGCAGCCGCCGACAAACTCGCCGTCATTTTGGAAATCGACCGTAAAAATAGGCTTACCCGTTTTGCTGTTACGGTTTTGGCGAATGGTGCGATAAACGTGCTCTCTTTGCTCAGGAGTTAAAAGAAGCTCTGTATCAGCGTCTGCGCCGACAGGCATATAGTGGAAATACCACGCAAATTTTGCGCCGTTTTCTATCATAAAATCATAAAATTCGTCACTCGTTACGCTGTCATAATTCTTAGAAGTATAGCAAACAGAAGTGCCGAAAAGGCATTTATGCTTTTTAAGAAGCTTCATAGCATTAAGCGTTTTTTGATAAACGCCTTCGCCTCGCCTGCTGTCATTAACTTCCTCAGAACCTTCAATTGAAAGCGCAAGCGCAAGGTTGCCGCAAGATTTGATATCCTCGCAAAGCTTATCGTCAACAAGTGTGCCGTTGGTAAATGCAAGGAAAATGCAATCTTTATTTTCCCTTGCAAGGGTAACAATATCCTTTTTGCGAATAAGCGGTTCGCCGCCCGTAAACATATAAAAATGAGTGCCGAGCGCCTTGCTTTCGCTTATAACTCTGCGCATTTCGTCAAGAGTGAGGTTTGAATTATAGCCGTATTCGGCAGCCCAACAGCCCTTGCATTTCAAATTGCAGGCAGAAGTCGGGTCCATAAGAATTACCCAAGGGATATTGCAATGCTCCTGCTCACGTCTTTTACGAATGGTCTTAGTGCCGTTAAGCCCCAAATCAATCGCAAAGGTAAGCGCCGCAGAGCAAAAGAAATCAGGGTCGATATCCCTCAAGCCGTCAAATAAATATTTATGCCAAACATTGGTAGGGTCGCTGATAATTTCGATAGGCTTTGTAAAGGTGCTTTCAGGGTACATCTTGCCTGCAACCGCCTTGCCTATCTTTATTAGCTTTAGCATATTTTTTTGAGGGTTTTTATAAACGTATTTAAGCAGCTTATTTCCCACAAAATAAAGCATTTTATCCTTAATATTTGCCATATATTACCTCTCTTACATAACTTCAGGAGCAGTTATTTTAAGCATAGTCAAAATATTATAAATCGTGTCCTTAACAGCCTTGCAAAGGAAAAGTCTTGCCTGCATAAGGCCTTCGTTATCATCAAGCATAACTCTTTGTGCATTATAGAATTTATGGAAAAGAGTTGCAAGCTCAATAACATAATGTGTAATTTTAGCCGGGTCATAGGATTCGCCGCCGAAACAATTTCATCAGTAAGCAATGAAAGGTGACGGATAAGGTCCTTCTCTTCTTTGGAATTAAGAAGCGCAAGCTCGTCATCACTCGGTGTTTTAAGCTCAACTCCCTGCTCCTGAGCCTTTTTAATAATAGAGCAAATTCTTGCGTGAGCATATTGAACATAATATACCGGATTTTCGCTTGACTGCTTAGCCGCAAGTTCCAAATCAAAATCAAAATGAGAATTAGGCTCCCTTAAATTAAAGAAAAATCTTGCAGCGTCAAGCGGCACTTCGTCAATAAGAGTGTTAAGGGTAATTGCCTTGCCCGAACGCTTTGAAAGCTTAATTGTTTCGCCCTCTCTTACAAGCCTTACCATCTGCATAATTACGCAGTCAAGCCTTGAAGCGTCAAGCCCCAAAGCTGTGAGAGCCGCTTTCATACGTGGAACATAGCCGTGGTGGTCAGCGCCCAAAACGTCGATAGCTTTATCATAGCCACGGGTAACAAGCTTATTATAATGATAAGCGATATCAGGCACAATATATGTCGGAAGTCCGTTAGCCCTTACAAGAACTATATCCTTATCATTGCCGTATTCGCTTGCTTTAAACCACAATGCGCCGTCTTGCTCATAAGTTACGCCTTTTTCCTTAAGTGCGTCAATAACTCTTTGAACAGAGCCGTCATTATGAAGTGTTGACTCTCTAAACCATTTGTCATAAGTAATTCTGTATCTTCCAAGGTCTCTTTCAAGGCCTGCAATATTCTTAGGAAGTGCAAAATCAACAAGCGCTTTGCGACGCTCCTTTGAGTCTGCATTTACATATTTGTCGCCGTATTCCTTAATAAAATTCTCGGCGTGCTCAACAATATCCTGACCGTGATAAGCGTCCTCAGGAAGCTCAACTGACGAATCATAATGCTGAAGATATCTAACCTCAAGCGAGGTCGCGAACTTTTCAATCTGGTTGCCGGCATCGTTTACATAAAACTCACGGTTAACGCTGAAGCCTGCCCAATCAAGTACGCTTGCAAGGCAGTCGCCTATTGCACCGCCACGGGCATTGCCGATATGCATAGGGCCTGTCGGGTTGGCAGATACAAATTCCACAAGCACCCTTTTGCCCTGACCGTAATCGCTTTTGCCGTAATCCTTGCCGCAAGAAAAAACGTCCTTAAGCACATTTGAATAAAACTGCTGAGATAAAAAGAAGTTCATAAAGCCGGGGCCTGCAATTTCTACCCTTTCAAATGCTGTGCCGTCAAGGTCAATGCAAGAAACAATAGCCTCAGCAATCATTCTCGGCGCTTTCTTAAAAGCACGTGCGCCCGCCATTGCAACGTTTGTTGAATAATCGCCGTTATCCTTATTAGCCGGCTTTTCAATGTTAAATTGCGGCATTTCAGCCTCAGGCAAAGCACCGTTTGAAACAGCCTTTTTAACAGCCTGCTCAATTATATTTTTTAATTCAATTTCTGTCTTTTTAACTATTTTTGACATCTTATTTACTCCTGTTATTTAGGTTGCTTTTTCTTTTTATATGTAAGCTTAACACGATTTTTGGAAGCAAGGGCACCGTTGATATCAATATCATATCCAAATGAGAATTTGCCGCCGTTTTCATTTGCTCATGCTCAATTGAATGGCCCGAAATGCCCATAAGTATATCGCCGTAAGCTGTGCCGTAATGGCAAAGATTTCTCTGCGAGCGCTCAATAACAAGCCTTGAGGAAATTGCGCCGTCACGAGTCATTTCAACAACGCTTTCGTCCTTCAAAACAACAACGCTTACGTCAATAGGCGCTTCCCCTTCGCCCTGCTCTTCCTTATATCTGATAATATATTTTTCTTCAAGTTCCTCAAATGTTCCGACTGTTTTAAGCTCCGTTTTGTCAAACTGACTGTCGATATTTTGAGTTCCTATTACTTCAATTAATACCTTTTCCATAATTAAAACTTGCCGCCACGTGACAACGCACAACCGATAAGCCTGTCAATAAGCTCCTTATAAGGTACGCCTGCTGCTTCAAAAAGCTTAGGATACATACTGATAGGAGTTTGACCGGGAATAGTATTTATTTCGTTAAGAAGAACTGCGCCGTCACTGTTTCTTACAAAGAAATCAACACGAGACATACCCTCGCAACCGAGAGCCTTATACGCCTTAACAGCCTGTGCCTTAACTTCATTTCTCTTTTCAAGGTCGATATCGGCAGGGATACAAAGTTCGCTTGCAGGATTATTATATTTAGCGTCAAAATCGTAAAATTCAGCCGCAGCTTTAATCTCGCCAACCTCGGCTGCAATAGGTTCTTCGTTACCCAAAACGGCGCACTCAACCTCGTGGCCGTCAATAAATTCCTCCAAAACAGCCTTTTTATCCTCTTTAAACGCAACGTTCATAGCTTCAATAAGCTCAGGAATATCGTGAGCCTTTGTAATTCCGACAGAAGAACCTGCATTTGCCGGCTTAACAAAGATAGGAAAGCCGAGCTTATTAACGGCAGTATCAATACATTCCTGCCTGTTTTATTAAAATCATACTGGGTAAAAGCACACCATTTCGCTTGATTGATGCCAAATGCATCTGCAACGGCATTTGCAACAGCCTTATCCATACAAACACCTGACGAGGTTGCGTCACATCCTACATAAGGAATTTGAGCAAGCTGCAAAAGCCCCTGAACAGTTCCGTCCTCACCGTTTTTGCCGTGGAGAACAGGAAATACACAGTCAAGCTTAATGATTTCACCCTTAGCCGTAACTATGCCGTGAACAGAGGAGTCCGGCGAAATATAGGCAGGAACAAGGCTTTTTGAATTGAGCCACTTATCCTCAGGCAAAAGTTCAATATTATCATTAAAAATAAACCATCTTCCGTCCTTGGTAATACCAAGAAGAATTAAATTATATTTGCTATAATCAATATTTGAAACGATACCCTTAGCCGAAATGCAGCTGATATCATGCTCCGACGATACGCCGCCGAATATAATCGCAAGGGTTATTTTTTTATCATTATTTATCATTTGAGTCACCTAAATCTATATATATTCATAATATTTTATCACAATCACATTCAATAATCAATAACGTATTATATACAAATAGTTACTTTTATAATTAAAGAATTTATATTTATAATATAATAATTATTAACAAATAAAAAATATAGTGACAAGCACACACTTTAATGTTATAATAAACTGATTAAAATATTTAGCTTTTAATTTAAAATTTAATTGGAGAACGATAAAGATATGGAAATAAGTGAAGTTTTTAAGATTGCAGAAAAGCAGCTCATCCAAACTAACGAGGAGCTTGACTTCAAAAAAGTTAACGAGGACGAAAAGAGCATAACTTTTGCAGGCGAAAAAGGCGCATACAGAATTATGTACGACATCAGCGCAAGCACGATGGCTTTTGAATGTTGCTATGATTACAAGGCTAGCGAACCTCAGTTTGATACTATTTCACGTTCGCTTTTTGATGCAGAGACTTACAATGAAAAAGACGCAAAGAGCCTCGGCAACGAAATCAACGACGAAATCAGCGGAATTTTCAAGGCAAGAAAGCAGGTTAATCTTGACAAGGTTAAAATGCCTAAGGCTGTTTCAAGAACAAAGGCTAAAAACGGAGTTATCAGCTATGATTGCGACTCACTTGCAAACAGATTTGGCGCTTTATATCCTGAATTTAAAGAAGATATCAAGAAAAATATTGTAAAATACGGTGAATTTTTACCTGAAACATTTTTCACGGAGATTGGCACACCTAAGGTAATAGATGTAATCAAAAACGGAAACAGTGCTGACCAAAAAAAGCTTTTCAAAATGCTCAACGAAGTTTATGAGGACGGCACAAATGAGGTTCAGGACGTTATCGGCGTAACCATTTTGGGTGCTATGCAAAATGACAAGGATATGATGGCTGTGGCTGACAAGTATATGTCAGACTATATGTCAGGCCCTGTTCACGAGATTAACAAGCTCACCGCAAAAAAAGGCAGCAGCCTTATGAAGAAGCTTAAAAACCCACCTGCATACAAGCCTAAGAAGAAAAAGAATAATTTTATGCAAAACGCCCTTCAGGCGCAGGATATCAACAGATAGCAGGGCAAAAAATATGACAAAAAATGAAAAAAGATTATTAATTAATGGAATACTTTTGCCGATTTTTACAGCGATTATACTTTCCGTTTTATATGTGGGAATCATCAACGCACTTACCCCTGATAAAGGCTTTCAAATGGCAGCCGAGCAGGGCAAGCAAGTTAATGAAATAACCTCTTTTGACATTAAAGAGGAAAACGGAAATATAAAAAAATCATCGTTTAACAAGCTTGAAAACAACTCTGTAATCGGCAAAATCAGCGTCGGCGACGAGAGCCTGCCGCTTATTTACAAGGCAGACAAAGTCAATGCAAACGAAAGATTTAACATTAATATAGGCTCATCGCTTCCGGGTGAAATCGGCACCTGCTTTGCAGAAGTTTACAAAAATAACTCTGCAAAAATCAAACTTGCAAGCGAGGGTGACACAATAAATATTGACACTTTCTATTCCTCTTATGAATACACAATTAAAAGCATATACACCGCTCACAACAAGCACGAGCTCAAAAATGCCGGTGCAGGGCTTTCAAGAGCACTTGTACTTTATACAGACAACAGCGTCGGAGCAGGAATATCAAACGAATACTATGTTTGCGTTGCGGTTATGAAAAGCGGCGCCAAGGTAAACGCATAAGGAGGAGCAGATGACACTTTCAAAATCACGAAAAGCAATATGCTTTATCCTTACCCTGCTTATTGCCGCAGGTTCGATTTTATTATTCGGAATTTCAATAACAAAATCTACCGTTTTGTCGCAAAAATATATGAATTATGTTTTTGACAAATGCAATGTAAGCGAGCAATGTGAAAAAGCATTTAAGGACCAAATAAGCGTGCTTGAGGCGCAAAGCGGTATTCCGTCAAGAGTTTTTGACGCAGTATACAAAAATAATGACATTTCAAATTCAAGCGCACTTACAAGGCTTTACAATCAGGACAACCCTGACCTTTATTCAAAAAATCAAATTGCGCAGTTTGACTCTCTTTGCAAGGAATATCTTAAGGGCAACAATATGACAATATAGACGAAGCGCTTATTCACAACACGGCGGTAAAGGCGGCTCAAGCTTATTCCGACTGCTTTGGGCTAAAGAACACGGAAGCCATCGCTGATTTTATCAGCACTTTCAACAGCAATTATTTGCATTTTCTTTCAATCGGGATTCTTTTAGTTGCTTTACCTATAATATTACTTCTTGTTTTGTTTAGGCGTTCACGTGAAATTATGTTTAATATCTTTGTTGCATTTACCGTAACAGGATTTACATTCACCGCAGCAGGCATAGCAAGCCTTATTGCAAGAATTTCGCAAGAGCTTAACATTTCACCGCAAATTTATCAAACGGCATTTACGTCGGCGGTAAACGGTGCTTGCTGTGTAAGCATAGTTTTGGGAGTTTTGCTTGCGGCAATCTCTGTTTTTGCAAATGTTAAAATAACAAAATCGCTTGATTCAAAATAGCGACTTAAAATCACAAATAATTACAGTCTGTAACCTGATTTTACGGTTACAGACTTTTTTTCTTGTCTGCATTTTGCACTTCTATATATAATAGTTTTAAATAATAT